>Ga0082207_1001605_pt1 | contig 10547 bp, 4 predicted proteins | sample LakMenEpi10Aug09_FD_71540 | JGI IMG/M metagenome (GOLD analysis project Ga0082207, IMG submission 71540) | reverse complement strand
ATCCGTAGGCGCCGAAGGTGCACGACGCGTCGTCGGCGATGATGAACAGGACGTTCGGCTTCGGCGTCGCGGCAGCGGGCCGTGCCGGATAGCGTTTCACTTCGACGTCGTTTTGTTGCCGCACGCCGGGCGTGCTGCGGCCTGCCGTGATCAGCTTTTCCAGGAGCGCCTGCATGGCGGCCACCTTCTCCGGCATGGCCGCGGCGAGGTTCTTGGTTTCGCCGAGGTCGTCGTCGAGGTTGTAGAGCTGCACGGGCTGCGACTGATCGCCCCCTGTGCCCCAGCCGCCGGAGCCGGGCGCGGGGATGTATTTCCAGCCGCCGCTCCGCACCGCGGGCGTGCCGCCGATGGAGGTGCTCACGCCATCGCCGCGAACGGGTCGATCGGCCCCCTCGAAGAGCGGCACGAGGCTCACGCTGTCTTCGCCGGCGTCGTCCGGCAGTTTGGTGCCGAGCACCTCCGCGAAGGTGGCCATCAGATCGGATTGCTGCACGAGCTGCCGGCAGACGCTGCCGGGCTTCACGTTGCCCGGCCAGCGCACGATGAAGGGCACGCGGTGCCCGCCTTCCCAGGCGTCGGCCTTGGCTCCGCGCAGCGGGCCGCTCGGGAAGTGGCCCATCTTTTCGAGGTCCGCCATGCCGATGTAGGGGGCGCAGCCGTTGTCGCTCGTGAACACCACCAGCGTGTCATTCGCCACGCCGCCGTCGCGCAGGGCCTTGAGGATGCGGCCCACCAGGGCGTCGGTTTCCATCACCAGATCCGCATAGGCGTTGAGGCCGCTCTTGCCCTTCCAGGGCTCGTTCACCGCGAGGGGCGTGTGCGGCGTGGTGAGCGGCAGGTAGAGCAGGAAGGGCCGCTTGGCCCGCGCCTGCTCGGCGATGAACCGCGTGGCGCGGTCGCCCAAGGCGGGGAGCGTCGGCTCGAGCTTCCAGTCCTCGAGCGCCGGGCCGCCGATGCTGGCCTGGTTGTTTTCGAGCAGCCGCGCCGGGAGGAACTCCGTGGGCACGCCGACCGGGCGGTCGTTTTCGATGAAGCAGAAGGGGGGCCAGTTGGGAATGTCCACGCCGAAGAATTCGTCGAAACCGTGCGCGGTGGGCCCGCCGCCGACGGGTTGGGAAAAGACCTCCTGCCACGCCGAGCGGTGCGCGTCGGTGGCCTCGGGCGACGTTTTGCCCACGTCGAACAGCGGCCGCTTGTCGGGCGGGATGGGCCAGTCCCAGCCCAGGTGCCACTTGCCGATGCACGCGGTGCGATACCCCGCGTTCTTCGCCAGCGTGGCGATGGTCATGCGGCCCGGCGCGATCAGGGGCTCGCCGAACACGTCGACGATGCCGCTTTGCAGCTTCGTCCGCCAGTGATACCGCCCCGTCAGCAGCGTGTAGCGCGACGGCGAGCACACGCCCGAGGAGGAGTGCCCGTCGGTGAACCGCATGCCCTGCGCGGCCAGTCTGTCGATGTGCGGCGTGGGAATCCGGCCGCGGTCCGGGTTGGAGCACTGCACGTCGCCATACCCGAGGTCGTCGGCGTAGATGATGACGACGTTGGGCCGCGCGGAGCGTTTGGGCGGCGCGGCGGCCGTCTCGGCGTTCACCGACGCGAGATACCCCACCAGCACCGTCTCCAGTTCCGCGGCTTTCTCCGGCATCGACGCGGCGAGGTCGTTTCGTTCGCCGAGGTCGTCGGCGAGGTTGAAGAGTTCACGGCGGCCGATCTGCCCGGGGCCTGACCACGTGACGACGAGCTTGAAGTCGCCGGCGCGAAACGCCGAGTGCGGCTGCGACTTCAGGAGCGGCCGGTGGAAGACCAGGCCCGGCAGCGGCCGTTGGACGGCGCCGCTGGCCGGATTCCCCAACAGGGGCCGCAGGCTGCCCCCGTCGATCTCCTCCGGCATCGGCTCGCGCCCACCGGCGAGGTCGTAGAAGGTCGGCAGCAGGTCGTACTGCGCCACCGGCTCGCGGCAGACCGCCCCCGCCGGCACGCCGGGCCCGCGCACCAGGAACGGCACGCGGATGCCGCCCTCGAAGAGCTGTTGCTTGGCCCCCTTCAGCGGATGGTTGCGGTCCGCCGGATTCTTGCGGGCCGTGGCTGGCTTGAACGGCGACGCTGGCTTGATCGGCGCCCCTCCATTGTCGGACGAAAAGAACACATACGTGTTGTCGGCCAGGCCGAGCCGGTCGATGGCGTCGAGCACCTCCCCGACGCCGGTGTCGAGGTCTTCGAGCATGGGGGCGATGCCCGCCATCCCCGGCCGCGGCGGCGGGCCGCGATCCTTGTATTTTTCGATCGTCGCGGGCAGCGCCTGCAGGGCCTCGTGGATGGCGTAGTAGCTGACCTGCAGATAGAAGGGCTCCTTGTCGGCCGCGCAGCGTTCCATGAAGCCCACCGCGCGGCGGGTCACCGAAAAGGTCCGCTTGGGATCCGGATCGGGGCTGAGCACCGTGTCGAGCTTCGCCTTCTCCGCGCCGTAGAGCCCCTTGAAATACTGCGTGCCGGTGAGGTTGCCCGTCAGGCCGTCGCTCTCGTCGTAGCCGAGCGCCGTCGGGTTGGCGGCCATGTTCGGATCGTAGTTGGGCGGCGGGGTCGCGGGCCCCGACATGTGCTCGCCCCACTTCCCGAAGTGGGCGCAGCGATACGCCGGGTTCGCCCGGCGGAGCGCCTGCGGGATCGAGAGATGCCCCGCCGGCATGAACGTGTCGCTGACGAACTCCGTGCCCCGCTGCCGCGCCGGCGTCATGCCAAACTGGATGCTGCGCCGGGTCGGCGTGCAGAGCGGCGCCGGTGCATAGCCGCTCGCGAACCGCAGCCCCTCCCGCGCGAGGCGGTCAAGATTCGGAGTGTGGAAGTAATCGCAGGCCCCTTCCGGCGCGGCCGGGTCCATGGGCGTCTCGAGGTCGGCCCAGCCCTGGTCGTCCGTCAGGATGAAGACGATGTTGGGGGGCCGCGCCGGGTCTGCGGCCCGAGCGACGCCGGCCACGAGGCCCGCGACGATGACCAGTAAGGTGACCAGCGAGGCGACCCCGGAACGAAGCAGATGTGATTCCATTCGTACACCATCATGGCGAGGATCTGAACCTCGCGGAGGGGCTTCGGGTCAGCGCAGGTCGAATGCCACGTTGTCCACGCGCACGGCCGTGGGACCGCTGCCGTGGCAGAGAAAACCGATCCAGTTCGTACGGCGAAAGTCGGCACCCTTCGGGCAGGGCAGTCCGGCAAACGCCTGCTTCGGCCGGCCCTCCGTCTCGATCTCGACGTCGAAGGTCTTTGTGCCGGCCTTTCCAAGCCGGCAGACCATCCGGATGCGGGCCCAGCCGTCGGCGGGCAGCCGAGCCAGGGTGCGCCCCGCGGCTTGCACCGCGCCGTCCGGCGAAATCCGCACCGAGGGCCCGGGCACGATGTCGCCGTCATACCAGTCGCGCCACAGACACTCGAACGCCCCCCCTGCGATCCGCTCCGGCAAGACGTCGAACGCCACGGAGCCCGTGCCCTCCACCCAATCGGTCGTGTACACGAGCGACGGCCGAGGCGACGACACGCGGTCGTGATCCGCGAACACGACGGCGCGGCCTGCGCCCCTCCCGACGCCGTCGACCACGCGGACGGTGCCCTCCGGCGGATGCTCCATCGCCAGCCCGGCGGCGGGCACATCGCCCGACGGCGTGGCCTCGAAATCGTCGGCGAACGACGTCACGATCACCCGCTGCCGGGGCCGTCGCGTGGGCGGCAGCGATTCGGGGTGGACGGCCCGAAACACTTTCTTGCCCGGCAGCGCCACCCAGGCCGGGTCGCCGTAGAGCCCCACGGCCGCGAGGTCCGGAGGCTCGAAGCCGAGCGCAAAAGCCGGCGAATCGGGCCGGAGCCGGAAATCGCGGGCCGCCGCGTTTTCGAAGAGTGGATCGGCCGCCACCGAGTGGGTATCGAGCCCGCGTTGCCGCCACTCGTCCCACGTGTAGCCCCCCATCAGCCACTGCTCGGGCGGGTGCTCCGTGTCCCAGAACAGATTGCGGTCGGAACGGAACGTGGCCGGGTTTTGCCACTTCGTGAAAAACGGCGCGCCGTGGCGGCCGATCAGGATGTTGCGTTCCACGATCGGTGAAGCGACGCAGTTGTCCTCCCGCCCCCGCCGCAGGTGACCGGTGCCGGGGAACGCCAGGATGTTGTTGCGGAGGACGTTTTTCTCGCTGTCATTGTTCTGAAAGTAGGCCTCGTCGTTGGTGTCGTACACCACGTTTTTTTCCATGCGGAATTCCGAGCTGCCCTGGTCGTTATAGAGGCCCCAGCCGCCGTAGAGATAGTCGTTGACGTCGTGGATGACGTTGTTGCGGAGCAGCGTGCCCGGCTGGCGTCCCAGCGTGTAGATGCCCGCCAGGTCGCTCAGCTCGCCGTAGCCGAGGTGGTGGATGTGGTTGCCCTCGATCCGATTGGCCTGCCCCACGGGCGGGGAGCGGCTCGACCAGTCCCAGCCGACGGAGATGCCGGAGTAGTTCAGGTCGCAGATCTCGTTCCGCGTCACCCGCGTGTACGACGCGATGCCCAGCCACACGCCGACGCCGCCGCCGAAGACGTGGTTGAGGTCGTGGATGAAGCAGTTGTCGACCGTGTTGTCGGTGGCGGTCAACGGATGTCCGCGGGGGTTGTCCGTGCGGCAGGCGTTCAGGTTCTTGAGGAAATCGTTGCCGCTGTTCGGGTCGCCCCCGCCGCCGACATACACCCCGCCGCCGCCGAGGTCGTGGATCTGGCAGCGGACGATCCGGTTGCCCCGGCATCCCTCCTCCAGCCAGATTCCGTGCGTTCCGCCGTGCACGAGCTCGCAGTTTTCGATCGCGCAGCCCACCGCGGCCCGCGCGAAGATCATCGCCGTGGCGAGCGCCACCTGCGCCTGCGTCACCGGCACCTTCCGCGCGTTGGCGCCGTCCCAGTCGGTGTGGGCGAACGTCAGGCCCTCGAGGCGGATGTGCCTCACGGTCTTCTTGGCCGCCGGATCGCCGCGAAACTCCACGAGCCGCTCGAGCACCCCCGCCACCGCCTCGAGCGACTCCACGGTCTCGCCCGGCCGCAACCGATACCGCACCGCGCCGGCCTGCCGGTCCAGATGCCACTCGCCCGGCTCGTCGAGCGCCTCGCGGACGTTCTCCACGAAGTAGCGGTCGCCTTTGGGGTCGGGCACCCCTTGCGAGCCCGGCGCCCAGCCCTTGGGCTCGGTGAACAGCACCCGCCGCCGCTCCGCATCCACGGACTTGATCCAGTTGAGCGACGTCTCCCAGGCCGCATGGCGCACCACCACGGCGTCGGCGCTCTCCGGCCAGGGCTTGATGTCGGTGCCGTCGAAGACGAACCCCTGCCGGTTGACGTCGATCCGCCGGTTCTTCCGCTTGTCGGCCTGCTCGAGCGCGGGCTCGAGCACGTCGCGGATCCGATAGAAGCCCGCGTCTGGTTCCCGCGCCCGCACCGCCCGCCGCCCGTTCACATACAGGCTCTTGAAATAAAGCTTTCCTTCCTTCACCCCCGGAACGTCGGCCACCGCGACGCCGGCTTCGTCTGCGCGCCAGCCGGTGATCGGCGTCCCGCCGCTGACGACGGGTCGCTCGCCCGGCGCGGCGGCATAGGTCACCGGGCAGTCCTGGGTGCCGGAGTCGTCCGGCGTGAACACGAGCGTCTCCTTCAGGAAGTGCGTGCCGCCGTGCACGACGATCGTGACCGGTTCGTTCAGCGGCCCGACCTGCTTGAGGGCGCGCACCTGATCGCGGGCGCGGCCGAGCGTGCCGAACGGCTCGGCCTGCGTGCCGGGGTTCACATCGCGGCCGTCGGGGGCGACGTGGAAGTCGGCGGCGTGCACCGCGGCCAATGGCGCCACCAGCAGGGAGGCGAGGAAGACTCGCAGACGTGTCATCGATGTATGAACCGTGTTGGAGCGAGCGCCGTGCAGTCACGTGTAATGTAGCGTGCGCCACTGTCGGCAAAGGTGACCACGCGCTGCCAAGTCCCGTCTCTTCATGCACCACGAGACTCGAAGTCTCCAAATGCCCTGCTTCATCACGCTCCCACTCGCCGAATCGAAAGGCCGAGCCGGCGGATCGAAAGAAAATCATGCGTTTCAATCGCGCAGTTTTATTGCCCGTGGCCGGGTCCACCGATTACTGTAGAGCTGAGGGGTAAAGATGCCTTTACGGGTCTCGCTCGAAGCGCTGATTCCGACCCGTCCACGGGAGGTTGCCATGATTTCTTTTGTCGATCGAGTGTTGGGCAAAGTCTCGTCGCGCCGGCACAAGGCCCGTGCCGCCTCCCGTTCCCTGGCGTGCCTCGCCGAGCAGCTCGAATCTCGTCGACTGATCCAGCAGCCAAGCTTCCCGCGACGGTCACGTTCGTCAACGGCAGGGCGACGGTGCGGGTGACGTTTGCCACCGCTGGCAAGCAAACGCTGTCGGTGAGCCAACAGTTGCCGTCGGCGCCGAATGGCTCGATCGTGGGCAGCGCCGCGACCCAGGTCGGCGAAGTCGTCGCATTGGGCCGCCGATGAAGCGGGGCAACTGTTGCGGCAGACTGTCGTGGAGCCGCGGAAAAGCGGTTTCGAGGAGTTGGGCTCTGAGTTACGATTCAGGGAAGGGGGACGACTCGCGAGGGGGTAATTACGTCATGAGCCAAGCACCTTCCCATGACCGTCGCGGTTTCACCCTCGTGGAACTGTTGGTGGTGATCGCCATCATCGGCGTGCTCATTGGCCTGTTGCTGCCCTCCATCCAGGCGGCTCGCGAGTCAGCGCGGCGATCGAGCTGTCGCAACAACTTCAAGCAACTCGGCCTGGCGATGCAGGGGTATCACGACGTGCGGCGAGGGTTTCCCTACGGCGTCTCGGAAACCCAGGGAGTGGATCACCCCTTCAAGGCAACTTCTTCATCCGCTGTTTTTCGGGGCGGTGCAACGGCGGCTGGAGATCTCTTGAACTATCACGTCCGCGACATGTGGTTTCATCGTGTTCTCGCCTTCGTCGAGCAGGGTACGCTATCCGACCTATACGAGGCGGACCGGGCGTGGTTTGTGCACCATGTAGGCGTAACATGGAATCCCAGAGTCGCGTCGAGATCGTTACCCGTCACGCCAATCGCGATGTACAAGTGCCCATCCGATCCGACGGCGCCTGGACGGCGGACAGCCACCAGCTTTACTGGCTTTCTCGTGGGCAACTACGCGGTCTGCTACGGCTCTGGCGGGCATACGGGCACCAGTGGAGTGTTCGGCCGTCGAACGAGCCCGCGTGCTGTGATCGGCTCTCGAATCAAGGACTGCACGGATGGCACAAGCAAGACGTTGATGGCTTCGGAAGGGATCGTTCGCGGCCCAGATGGCGGACAGGTTCAATTCGGCGAATTCGGATCGTATTGGTATGGCGGCGCTTGGGGAGAATATGGTTTTTCGACGCAAGAGCCGCCGAACACCACGGTTGCTGACGTGAATTGGCAGTGCTTGACGACGACATGGCCCAGCGCCCCCTGTTCTGTGGACACTACTGCGGCGAACCAGCGCAATTACGCCCGCAGCATGCATGCCGGCGGCGTCAACGTGCTTTTCTGCGACGGCTCGGTACGTGACGTCGTTGACACGATCAACGCCACCGTGTGGCGAAATCTCGGGGATAAAAGCGATGGCGAAGCTGTCGGTGACTTTTAATCGCCCCCTGCTTTGCCCGATGGGCATGGTTACCAGACAGGGTTTCTGCGATCCGGCGCGCGGCATCTGTCTCACGGTTCTGGGCTTGGCTGCCGTCATCGGATCTTCTGGATGTCGTCGAGCGCCGGGCTTGGACGTCCACCCGGTGTCGGGAACGGTCACCGTCGATGGGGCGCCCCTCGCGGACGGATGGATCACCTTTCGGGCCCTGGAGGGGGATACACGCGGGTGTGCGGGCCGGATCGCCAATGGCGCTTACCGCGTGGAGGCGTTTGCCGGGCCGGCGCGGGTGGCTGTGACGGCATCGCGGGCGGTGCCCGGTGAGTTTGTCTACGGCGCTCCAGGCACCGATCCGCAACCCAAACTCGAACACTTCATCCCTCGTCGCTACAACGAGGAGACAGAACTCGAGGCAGACATCCTGCGTGGCGGGATCAAGGGTCTCGACTTCGCGCTCACGCTCGATCCGGACGACGTTTCAGCTCCCGCGACCGGTCGCTGATGCCGGAAGCGGCGGTGTCGTCCCGCAGGACCCGTTCCGAGATGGACCGGACTCCGACAGACTGCAGGGAATCGAATGCAGCGCCTCGCGAAACAAAAGCGCGGCCTTGCGTGCCCGTTCATGAGAGGTCGCTTTGAAGGGTATGCTGCGATGAAGTGCCCCCTCTTCAGTCTGATCCTTTCACGAACCTGAGACCAATGGTCAAAAAGACATCGTCACCGGGCCCCGCTGCGAAGGCGCGGGCGTGTTTTGCCGGCCTGGGGTTTTCCCGGCTGGTGTGTTCCGGCCTGGTGTTTTCAGGGCTGGTGGCCCTCGGAAGCGGCACGGCTCACGTTGCTTCTGCGGCCCCCGCAGACACTGCCCCGATCGTCACGGACGGCCGAGCGGCGGCGACCATTGTCGTTCCCGATCAGCCCGCCTCCGCAGTGGAGACGGCGGTGGACGAGTTGGTGCGGTTTGTCGAGAAGTCCACCGGGGTCAAACTGTCGGCGGTAAAGGATTCGGACCGCGGGGAGGCAGCCGGAGGAACCCTCATTTCCATCGGGCCGACGCGCCTTGCGGAGCAGGCGGGTCTGCTGGCAGACCCCCAGCCCGACGAGTTTTTTGCGGTCCGCTGGGTGGGCGACACGGTCTTCTTGCTTGGCAACGACAGTGTCACGCAGGGTGCCATCAAGGTCTGGCCCGGAGGAGGGAGGCGGCCGCCTGTGGGCCAAAGCGAAATGTTCCTTGGCAGTCTCGACGCCACGGTCTGGTTCATCGAGAACTGCCTGGGCGGAGGCTACCTGTTTCCCGGCGAGAACGGCACCAGCTACCCCTACGGTCCTTCGCTGGCGGCCACCCGCGCGGAGAAGGAGCTCCGCACGCCCTATCTGCTCCGCTCGCTCCGCAACTTTTCCGCTGGAGCCGACTTCCGCCGCATCGCTCCGACGGTGCTCGCGCCCAAAGCGCAGGCCCAACGCCGAGACGACGTTGCCCGGTGGATGTTCCTCCGGGGGCTGGGCTATCCCCGCGCCATGAAGAGCGGCCATGCCTTCGTCAGCTGGTATGAAACCTACAAGGATTCCGATCCCGATATCTTCGCCCGCTTCCCGGATGGCCACTGGGGCATTGTCCCCGCATCGCCTTTTTTCCAATACAACAATCCGCATTGGGTCAAGTTCTGCGAGCGCTACGAATACCCGTATGTCTATCTCACCGAACGCTACGCAAAGACATGGCTCCGGCTGGGCGACACCGCCGCGTTGGAATTCCCCGGCAAATACCTGATGGCCTACGCCTACGGCGCCCTGGACAAACCGCCCCGCAGCACCAAGTTGCCGGACAATCTCCTCATCCAATATGCCCCGACGGTCGACCTCATGGATACCAAGAAAGCCTGGGTAGCCACCACGCTCGGCACCTGGGATGAGTGGGTCAACGCCGGAGCCAAGCTGATCTACCGTCCCAATCTGCACTACGCGGGCGCGTCCCTGCCGCTGGTTTACGCCCGACGTCTGGCCCGCGAGCTGGCCCATTTCCACGCATCCGGCCTGCTGGGGGTCGATTACGACCAACTCCCGGCCAACTTCGGCTCGCAGGGCATCAATCACTACGTCCTCTCCCGCTTGATCTTCGAGCCCGGTCTCGATCCCGGCATCCTCATGGACGAATTCTGCCGCAAGGCCTACGGCCCCGCCGCCGAACCCATGCGCGGCTACTACGCCCTGCTCGAACAGGAAACCGAACGGGCCATGAATGAACGGTGGAAAACCTGGGGGAAATCTTTCGCCGAGGCTCTCGACCAACCCGATCGAGTGAAGAAGATCGAAGCCCTTTTCCAGAAGGCCGTCGGGCGGACCCGGGCAGCCAGTGACGACCGCGCCCGCGTGGACATGGCCTTCGAGGCATGGCAATACGCCCGCCTGTTCGCGCGAATCGGCACGCCCGAGACCAATAAGGCTCTCCTGGATTTCCTGAACCGGCACAAACACTCGATGGTCGTGGACTCTATCTGGCTTGCAGACAGAGGGCTCATGAGCGGCCTCAAGACCGGCGAGATGAACCTCGCCTCCCACCTGCGCCTCATTCACAAGGACCGCAGCGTCGGAGGTGCTGCCAAAGGAGGAAGCACCGGTGGGGAGTGACGAGTTCGGCCATTCGTGCCAGCCACCAAAACTGGGCACATCAAAACTGGGCAAGCTGGCATCTTCTCCAGATTTGGTGGCTGGCACCTTTTTCATCGCCCTCCTGCTCGCGCCGCTGTCCGCCATGACCGCTGCCGAGACGCCGAAGTCAAAACCCAACATCATCGTCATCCTCGCCGATGACCTGGGCTATGGCGGCCTCGGCTGCTACGGGCAGACCCGCTACCAGACACCGCACCTCGACCGTATGGCGGCGGAAG
>Ga0082207_1001604_pt1 | contig 10552 bp, 4 predicted proteins | sample LakMenEpi10Aug09_FD_71540 | JGI IMG/M metagenome (GOLD analysis project Ga0082207, IMG submission 71540) | reverse complement strand
CCTAGACCCGTAACGCGCGGTCGGCGGCCCCTACAGGGCCAACGTGTTTTTCTTGGTCGGGGGCTTGCTACCAATATATTGGCCCGCTGGGCCACAATCCCTTCGGCACATACGTGCCGCACTAGACCCGTAACGCGCGGTCTTCGGCCCCTACAGGGCCAACGTGTTTTTCTTGGTCGGGGGCTTGCTACCAATATATTGGCCCTCTGGGCCACAATCCGCTGGGCACATACGTGCCGCATCAACCCCGTAACGCGCGGTCGGCGGCCCCTACAGGGCCAACGTGTTTTTTTGTCGGGGGCTTGCTACCAATATATTGGCCCGCTGGGCCACAATCCGCTGGGCACATACGTGCCGCATCAACCCCGTAACGCGCGGTCGGCGGCCCCGACGGGGCCAATGTGTTTTCTTGGACGGGGCTTGCTACCAATAGATTGGCCCGCTGGGCCACAATCCGCTCGGCACATGCGTGCCGATGAAACAACGAAGGGGCGATATGATCCCCCCCCAACTTTTCGGAAAACTCCTTTTCTCCCAATGGAACCGCAGGCCCCTAAGGGAATCTAAACGTTTATTCAAAATCCTTGTTCTATCGTGGGTGGGAGTCTCCTCGGTTGACACAATCAAAACACACAACCAACGCCGTCCTTGTCCCTGCCGCTCTCATCGGTTGCTTGGATCAAGCTTCTCTCCAGCACCGTAACCTATGGCTGGCCAATTTTACCGATGTGTCTCTCCGTGGCTCGGCAGCCGAAGAATGGCTCGTCGTCTCACCCCAAGAGGTCTCCGTCGTTGAAAAATTCAACGACCCCTCCGGCGAACCGTCCGCCAAACTCTTGAGGTCGATTCCCTGGGCCGACATCAAATCGATCCGTACTCAATCCGGTGTCGGTAGCGGCACACTCCAAGTCCGAGTCGGCGACGATTGGATCGACCTAGTCCGATTCTCCAACGCTTATGCAACCCGATTCCACAAGATATCCCGCTTGATGGAGAAGATGAGGGAGATGCCCGATAGCTGGGCCGAAGACCTCTTCGAGGAGTCCCACGATCCACATGCCAACAGCCAAGGATTCGACGCTCCCCAATGCCCGAAGTGCGCACTCTATCTGTCGAGCAAAGAGGAAAGCTGTCCTCGCTGCATGCAAAAGGGACAGATCCTACGCCGGGTCCACCAACTCTTGCGCCCCTATCGACGCGGCGCAATCCTTCTATGCTTGCTAACCTTTGCAGGGGTGGTCGCCGAACTGATCCCCCCGAAACTTCAGCAGTACATGATCGATCATGTACTGACCGGCTCGGCCCAAGGCTCCGATGCTCGTCAAGTCGACTTCCGCACCGCATTGCTCTTGATCGTCCTGGCTCTTGCAGCTTCACGCGTTCTGCTTTCGTTTGTCGCGGTTTTCAAAGGCAAACTCGCCACTCTCATCGGCACGGGCTTGACCCGCACGCTTCGAGCCGAGATGGTGCGCAAACTCCAAAGCCTTGCGATCGTCTACTACGATCGGCATCAAGTCGGCTCGATGCTCGGTCGCGTGGCCCATGATTCGGAAGCCATGCACGGATTGATGTATCAAATCACCGGCGGATTCCTGCTCCAAATCGCTCAACTGATCGGCGTTGGTGCCATGCTCCTGTGGATCAACCCGAAGCTAGCTCTCTTTACGTTGATCCCAGTTCCCCTTGTCATCCTCGGAACCTCGATCTTCTGGAAAAAAGTCTATCCGAGGTACTACCGTCTCTGGGACGCTTCTTCGAAACAGATCTCGGTACTCAGCGGGATGCTCACGGGTATCCGCGTCGTCAAAGCTTTTTCACAAGAAGATCGCGAGTACGAGCGCTTTTCGAAAACGAGCGAAGAGCTTCGGGATTGGAGACTCTGGGTCGAGAACGCAAACGCTTGGTACTCGGCGGCCATGTCGATCGTCTTTAGTCTCGGCGGTTTGATCGTTTGGTATGTTGGTGGCCGCGATGTGATCGGCAACTCGATGAGTCTCGGCGAACTGATCGCCTTCCTGGCTTACTTGGGCATGTTCTATGCACCCCTCAGCGCCCTGTCGAGCTTTACCTCTTGGTTGACAAGCTTCCTGACTGGTAGCAAACGGGTATTGGAGTTGCTCGATACGCCATTGACGGTGTTGGAGCCTAAGAATCCGGTCAACTGGGAAGAATCAAGAGGCGAGATTCGATTCGAAGAGGTCACCTTTGGCTACGACCGCAACCAACCTGTCTTGAAGAACATCAGCTTTGATGTCCAAGCTGGCGAGATGGTCGGAATCGTAGGCCGAAGCGGCTCGGGCAAATCGACGATGGTCAATCTTCTGGGCCGATTCTATGACGTTCAAGAAGGTAAGATTTTGGTCGATGGGCACGACATACGGGATCTATCAAGCCAACAGCTTCGAGAAAGGCTTGGGATTGTGTTTCAGGAGTCCTATATGTTCCGGGGCACCATCTGGCGCAATTTGAGTTTTGGAAAGCCGATGTCGACGGTCGAACAAGGATTAGCGGCCGCCAAAGCAGCCGGTGCTCACGATTTCATTTGCCGGCAACAACTCGGCTATGAAACTCTGCTCGGTGAGAATGGATCAGGCCTCTCAGGTGGCGAAAAACAGCGGCTTTCCATCGCCCGAACTCTCCTGTACGATCCCAAAATACTCGTGCTCGATGAAGCCACCAGCAATATCGATGCAGAAGCGGAAAAGAGTATCCAGGATGCCTTGAAGGTTCTCATCCGAGGGCGTACGACACTCGCCATCGCGCACCGTCTCTCGACGCTTCGAAACGCCGATCGCATCATCGTGTTCGATCAAGGTCGATTGATCGAACAAGGAACGCACGCGGAACTTCTGGCGATGGACGGAACCTATGCAAGACTCGTCCGCATACAAACATCCGTGAGCAAGAATCCGGATGTCGACAAACTGATCCATACGGCTGCCGAGATGGAAAAGGAGAATCAATCTGCGGCGGGCAAAAAGACCAATGGCAAGAATGCGCTCGGGTCTTCGAACGGATCCGAAACGAGCGTTTCGGTGATGGAACGCCCTAAGAAAGGATCCGAAAAAGGGGATACCGATACACAAGACGAAATCGATCAAGGAGAACATTCCGATACCGACTCGATCGACGGCCAAGAAGATCCTAATGCAAACGCAGAGACCAGCACCGCACCGACCCTGCGATGGCTTGAGCCGGAATCCTGTGAATTCCGCAACGGGAGCCACGACCGGATTGAACTATGGATCGATGGGAGCCTCCATGCCGCATCGGTTTTCATCGTAAAAACCTTCCCGTCGAAATACCCTCAAGGGTACTTGAGCGTGCGAAGTTGGAAGGACAACGGCGAGGAGTTCGAGTGCGGAATGATCCGCGATTTGAACCTTTGGGGCCCCGAGAATCGATGCTTGATCGATGAACTGATCGATCGTCGGTATTTGCTGCGCAAGATCCTCCGCGTCAAGAAAAATCAGTTAGAATCCGGTTACCTCAACTTGGAAGTTGAGACTGACCGAGGGCCGAGCAAGTTCACGATGCGATGGACTCAAGGTCAGGCGCTCGATTACAGCGAGAACGGCAAACTACTGATCGACACTTGCGAAAACCGCTATGTGGTCGAAGATGTCGATGCATTGCCTGCTGAAGATCGAGAGCGATTCCTTCAGTACATTTATTGGTAGTGCTCGACTTTGGAACGTCCTATGAATTTTCGTTGCCAGTCTTGGTTTTCTTTGGCGGTTTGTTTAATCTCGACTGGACTCCAAGTGGGTTTGGCTCAGGAGAAAGCATCGCAAGTCGATGCGGGTGATTCGGTACGCAGCAACGAATCGAAGCGCGAGATTCGCTTGGTTAGGGCGACTCCGGAATCCCAAGGTGTATCGTCGGCAGCGATCGCAAAATTTGTGCGGGCTGCTGACGAAAAGGTCAACTCCATGCACAGCGTGATGATCCTCAGGCATGGCAAAGTGATTGCGGAAGCTTGGTGGGCCCCCGAGGATGCAACCAAGCCGCACGTATTATGGTCGCTGAGCAAATCGTTTACGTCGACTGCCGTTGGACTTGCTGTCGAAGAAGGAAAACTGTCGATCGAGGATCGTGTGGTCGGTTTCTTTCCCGACGATCTTCCAGGGGAGCCATCTGAGAATTTGCGAAAGATGCAAGTGAAGGATTTGCTGACGATGTCCACTGGACACGCAGACGAACCCAATGTCAGGCAGTCACAGGATTGGATCAAGAGTTTCCTAGCTCACCCGCTGCCTCATCCACCTGGAACCTTCTTCCGATACAACACGCCAGCAACCTTCATGCAATCGGCAATCGTGCAAAAGGTTACCGGCAAGACCGTTGTCGATTATCTTCAAAGCCGTCTGTTTGATCCGCTTGGGATCCAGCCCCCACGTTGGGATACGAACCCACAAGGAATCTCACTGGGAGGTTATGGTTTGTTTCTGAAGACAGAGGACATCGCTAAATTCGGGCAACTGTATTTGCAGAATGGAAAGTGGGAAGGAAAACAATTGATCCCCGCAACTTGGGTGCAGCAGGCCACCAGCAAGCAGGTATCCAACGGGGATAATCCTTCGAGCGATTGGAATCAGGGTTATGGATTTCAGTTTTGGAGATGTCGGCATAATGCGTTTCGAGGTGACGGCAAAGATGGCCAATTTTGCGTCGTTTTGCCCGATCAAGATGCCGTCGTCGTGATGACTGCGAATACGACCAACATGCAGGCGCAGTTGAGCCTCGTGTGGGATCATTTGCTCGAAGGATTCCACGAAGGAGCGATTGCCGAAGACCCTAAAAATCAAGAAGCACTATCGGGTTTGTGCAAAAACCTACGGGCAACCCGCTAGGTTTTTTTTGAGGGCTCGTAATCGAAACTCCATCATCAGCTCTAATCGTTTCCGTCATGAAAGCGGTATTGGGCGCAAGCCCTCCGGTGAAGGGTCAAGGTTCATCGGACGGCTTGGCCCGTTTCGCTACCATTTGCCGTGTTCATCAGCGGTTGAGGAAAACAGCCCTACGCGCGGTCGCCCCCTCATCCCCCCCGCCCCTTACTCCCCCGGCCAAAGCTCCGGGGGAAGAAGGGGGGCCAAGCGGGATAAGGCGTTAGGCGTTAGCCCAATACCGTCAAATCAACCTTTTGAATCATTTTTGGAAAGATTGGTCTTGAGTGTATTTCAACGCATGCCAAGGGGTTTTGAAAAGCGGGTAAGGCGCAAGCCCTCCGGTGAACCGCTCGCAAGCCTCTGACCGGACGAGAAAACCTATTGAACATTCCCACGATGAAGTCGGAATGGTTCAAGATCGATCGCCGTGGACTCACCTTGCATGTGCTGTCCCATCAGAAGTGCCGTCGCGGTCGACCAGTGCAACCCATGTCGAAAGTGACCCGCAGCGATGAAACCGTTTGTATGAGGATACAACGTTCCCAAATAAGGGAACGCATCGATCGACCCGGGCCTCAAGCCCGACCACTGCGATTCCAAAGTTGCATGGGCAAGCTTCGGACAAACACTCACTGCCCAATCCTTTAATTGCTCCATCATCTCCTGAGTTGTCGCTTTGACAAAGCCCACCTCTTCCTCGCACGAGCCAACCAAGACTCGTCCATCCTCTCGCGGAACCATGTATCGATGCCCTTCGTTGATCACGCACGGAAAGGGAATCTGGTCAAATCGATACAACTGCATCTGCCCTCGCACAGGATAGATCCCCGTCTCGATCCCCAACGGCTTGAGCAGTTGGGCAGTCCAAGCTCCGGTAGTCAAGCAATAGCGTTGGGCGACCATTTGCATCCTGTGACCCTCGTGCAAATCGCTAGTGCATTCCACGCTTTCGATCGTCGATCCACTGGCATTCAATTCCAAAACTTCCGTATGCTCGAACAAGTCGATTTCGAGTTTTCGGCAAGCAGCCTTAAGTGCTGCAACGTGGCGAGGGTTCCGCAACTTGGCATCGCGCTGGATCCAATAGTACTCGCCGGCTGAGCCGTACGACTCGATCGGTGCGATAGTAGCACTCAAGTTGCAGACTTCATGCATACTGAGTTTGCGATAACCGATGCCATGTTCCTCCCACCAGATGCAGTTGCCTCGCAAAGTCGCCCGCTCGGCGGGACTTCGAGCAAGATACAATCCTCCGCTGCGTCGATATTCGTTATCGATTTGAGTAAAGTCCAGCAGCCAAGAGGCCCACTCCTCATGCAATCGATCCGACAATTGTCTCAATTGCTCGATAGGATCATCCACCGAGACAGTCGCACCGGCGGGCAAGATGCCCGCACCGGCCCATGAGGCTTCTTTACCGACCTGCCCCCTCTCGACCACACAAACACGCCAACCCAATTTGGCACATTGGACTGCGATCGATAGGCCCACAACTCCACCACCGAGAACTGCAAGGTCGTAATGCGACGCCAAACTCACCTCCGCATCTGATTGCATGCCACCTGTATCAACGCTGTGGCTTGATCTGTCCCGACTTGAGCTTACCGATATAAATCTGCAATTGCTTGTAGATTTCATTGCTCAAGATGAACACACCCAGCAGATTGGGAATGGACATCGTGAGAATCATCATGTCACTGAATTCCAGAACGTTTGTCGGTTGAACGATCGATCCGAGAACGGTGAAAGCCAGGAACAGCAACTTATAGATCAACGAGGACTTTTGGCCAAAAAGAGAAACAAAGCATCGTTCGCCGTAATAGGACCAAGACACACAGGTCGAATAGGCGAAGAAGAAAATCGCCATGTAAAGAACGTATTTGAACCAAGCGAAGTTCTCGTTCTGCGTGACTGCCTTGAGTGTGATCATCGATCCCTGGTTATCGACAGCCATCTGCTGCACCTCAGGGTTCTGATAAACTCCCGTGATGACGATCATCAGTCCCGTCAATGTGCATACGATGACCGTATCGATAAAAGGCTCCAGCAAAGCGACGATCCCTTCGCTCACGGGTTCCTCGGTCTTGGCCGCCGAGTGCGCGATAGCCGCAGAACCCGCACCGGCTTCGTTCGAGAAACAAGCCCGCTTGGCACCGATGACCAGCACTCCAAAAAAGCCTCCGTACATGGCCGCCGGTGAAAAAGCTCCTCGCAAAATTTCCACCGCCGCTGTGGGTATCCGTTGATAATTGAACCCGAGAATCGCCAGACACATCATGATGTAAGCGATGCACATAAACGGAACGACGATTCCTGCGAAATTTCCGATCGACTTGATCCCTCCGATGATCACAACACCGACGGCAACAGCCATCAAAAGTCCGTATATCCATGGGGACGACTTGAGGATTGCAAAGGCCGGTTCGGCTTGAAAGGCATTGAGCGATTGAGCCACTTGGTAGGAGTTCCCGCCACCAAAAGACCCACCGATACACAGGATGGTAAAGACGATCGCAAGCACCTTGCCCAAACCCCCAAGTCCCCTGGCTTCCAAACCCTTGTGCAGGTAAACCATCGGGCCGCCGAGCACGCTCCCTTTTTCATCCGTCGTTCGGTACATGACAGCCAAAGTGCACTCGGCAAATTTGGTCGTCATTCCGATGAGTCCAAAAAAGATCAACCAAAATGTTGCTCCAGGTCCCCCTGTTCCTATCGCGATGGCCACGCCAGCGATATTCCCAAGCCCCACGGTTCCCGATAGGGCCGACGCAAGAGCTTGGAAGTGCGACACATCTCCTCGATCCCCCTCGCGATCATACCGACCTCGAATCAAATCGATCGAGTGCTTGAAAAGCCGCACATTGATAAAACCCATGCGGGCGGTCAAAAAGATTCCAGCAAACAAAAGCCACAGGACCACAAACGGAACCTTCACCCCCAGCCAGTTCTTTGTCCCAAAGTCATAGAACAACACCGCTTCGAGTGGATCCACCAGATAATGCTTTGCGAACTGATCGAACTTCTGGATCCAGTCTGGTAACTCGCTTGCCTTGATCTCCGATGGCTCGGGTAACTTGTCTGGCAGTGGGTTCGCCGTTTGAACCTTCTCATTACCAACAGCCTGTTGGGTTCCAAGTGCCGCAGACGAAAACACCAAAACGAGGAAAGAAACTGACAAGAAAAGGAGTTTAGAAAAACTTCTTCGATGCGGTTGATTTGCTAACGAGGGAACGGGGGTTGAAACCATAACATCCACAACATCCATTAAAAACACAACAAAACTGCCAGCAGGAGGGCTATCATAGCCCGCAAATGTCCCTTACGCATTAGCCGTATTCGCAAAAGAACCGGCTAATGGCGTAGAAAAAACGCTCATTATTTTGCATAATAACGGTTACAAGACGCTCGCGTCCTGAAGGCACAATTCCTACCTCAAAGCACCTCGATGATCCCATCCCACCTTGATAGCCGGTCAGAGCATCGGCTTGTGACCAGAGTTTCATCCGCTCTGCTGATCTTCTCCGTCTCGATGATTGCTTCCGAGCGATCGTTGGCACAAGAATCCGAGACGGAGGTTCGATTCAGCCAAGACATTCAACCTCTGCTTGCCCGCAGATGCTTTGCCTGCCATGGCCCCGACCAAGCCGAAGCAGGCTTGCGACTAAACTCCCGTGAGCAAGCCATCGCGAAGCTCGAATCCGGACACACGGCCATCGCGCCAGGAGCCCCCGACCAAAGCGAGTTACTCAAACGTATTCGCTCGACGGATGAAGCTGACCGAATGCCACCCGAAGGCAAACCGCTTACAGAACGAGAACAGAAGCTCATCGAACGCTGGATAGCCCAAGGTGCCGAGTGGAAACAGCACTGGGCCTTTGAGCCACTGGTCAAACCCGAAATCCCAAAAACGACGGTTTCGACAGGAAACCCGATCGATGCGTTCATGGATCAGAAACTCGAAAAACGAGGACTTCAACGAGCCCCCCAAGCAGATCCGATCCATCTGCTGCGCCGATTGCATTACGACCTAACCGGCTTGCCTCCTAGCCCCTCAGCAGCCGAGAGCTTTGTACAACGGTCCAAAGAGAACTTCGATCATGCTTGGGAATCCGAAATCGATTCGCTCTTGGCATCAGAACAGTATGGGGAACGTTGGGCTCGTCACTGGCTCGATGTGGTTCGCTACGCGGAAACCAACAGTTTCGAACGCGATGGGGCCAAACCTCACGTGTGGCGATATCGAGATTATGTCATCAGAGCCTTCAATCAAGACAAACCCTACAACGAGTTCCTCATGGAGCAACTCGCTGGTGACGAGTTGCCTCAGGTCACTCGCGACTCATTGATTGCGACAGGTTTCTATCGACTCGGTATCTGGGATGATGAACCCGCTGATCGCGAACTGGCTGTCTACGAAGGCTTTGACGATATCCTCACTACAGTCGGCCAAGGCATTCTAGGTTTGACGATCAATTGCAGCCGATGCCACGACCACAAGATCGATCCGATCCCAACGAAGGATTACTACAGCACGTTGGCATTTTTCCGAAACCTAACCTCCAACGGTTACGGGCCTCAGGTCGAGAGACCGTTGATTGCAAGCGATGCCGACAAAGAGCAAATGCGGGCAATCGAACAGGAAATTCGCGAGACTGGTGATCGGATCCAAAAACGACTCTCCGAAGTGGAAAACAAACTGAGGGAGCAATTCAACGAACTAACAAAAACGGAGTCGGCAACTTACGATCTCGATGACCTCGAGTACAAGTTCTACAGAGATACCTGGGATAAACTCCCGAACTTTGACGAACTCAAACCTGAAACGATTGCCAAAGTCACCCCTCCACTGATCGACATCGGAGCTTCCACGCGTCCTGACTTCTTCGGATTCGTATTCACCGCTTCCTTGATCGTTCCCAAAGATGGTGAATACACTTTCATCCTCGATTCCGACGATGGATCTAGGCTGACCATCGACGGCAAGCAACTCATCGAATACGACGGAATCCATGGGGTCGGAAAGCCAAAGCGGGCTAGCGTGCAACTCAAACAAGGTCGCTACCCGCTGAGACTCGATTACTTCCAAAAGCAATTCGGCAAAGGTTTGAGCCTAGCGTGGTCAGGGCCCGGATTCCGCCGTAAGCGACTCAGCGCCGACTCCGGCGAACAAGCCAAGGATCTGCAACAGGCGATCGCCAGTTCACGGGTCGAAGGACTCGATCCAGGACTTGTCGAGGAATTCAAGTCCCTTCGCAAGGAACTCGAGGAGAACAAACGACGCAAGCCGTGGGAAGAGTACGGCATGTGTGTGAGCGAGGCCGGCACCAATGCACCAGAGACATTCGTGCTAACCCGCGGCAGTCCGCAAGCCAAGGCCAATAAAGTCGAGCCTGGTTTCCTTTCGATCATCGGAGGTGATGCTCCAAAGATTGAACCAAACGCAACGGCCAACACAACGGGACGTCGATTGGCTTTCGCAAAATGGGCAACCAACCCGAGCAACAAACTTACCAGTCGAGTCTTCGTCAACCGAATCTGGCAACACCATTTCGGGCGCGGCATTGTCCGATCTCCCAACAACTTTGGACAACTCGGAGAACAGCCGACGCATCCGGAACTGCTGGACTGGCTGGCGTCAAATTTCGTAGAGAAAGGCCGGAGAG
>Ga0082207_1001603_pt1 | contig 10556 bp, 7 predicted proteins | sample LakMenEpi10Aug09_FD_71540 | JGI IMG/M metagenome (GOLD analysis project Ga0082207, IMG submission 71540) | reverse complement strand
CTCTCACGGGCACACAGAGCGGGCCCCCCCCCCCCCCCCCCCGCCGGCCCCCCCCCCCCCCGGCGGGGGGCCGCCGCCGCGGGGGGGGGGGGGGCGCCCCTTCCGATGACGCAACGGAAAGCACCCTCACCCCAGCCCTCTCCCAGAGGGAGAGGGAGGAAGTGCATGTAGATTCCGGCAGCGAGCACGGTCTTGCGTCGCACAAAAAGCGAACGCGGAGAACGAATAAACGTCAACAACATCCTGCTCCCAGTAATAACGCAGGCACGACGGTCGGAGATCGCCGCTCGTGCGCCGTTAGCGGGCTTCGGTCGCGGCCTTGATGGCCTTCATCCGCCCGGCCTCGGGCTCCATCCGCTTGTAGTAGTCGTCGAGCGGATAGCAGCCGCTGCGGAGACCGTTGCGGGGGGCGGTCGTGCAGTCGCTGAACGTGCGGCAGATCCGCCCCCGGGCCAGCGTCTTGCCGGCGAGCGCGTCGGCCGGCAGCTCGGGGTACGAGAGCACCATCCGCCCCAGGCCCACGATGTCCACGAGCCCGTGGCGAACGGCCGCCTGGGCGGCGTGCACGATGTAGTCCTGGAGGTAGGTGTAGCCCGACCCCACGATGACCAGCTCCGGCACCGCCGCCTTGGCGTGGCCCACCGCCTCGATCTGCCGCCACACGCCCACGAGCGGATCCTCCGGGGGCGGATAGCCGTCGGACGGCGGGAACGCGGCGGGCCGCTGGATGTGCGGCACCGTGTAGGGCGATCCGGCAGAGAGGTTGACGGTCTCGACGCCCTCTGCGTGGAGCGTCTTCAAGAGCCGGATCGGCTCGGCGAGGTCCATCCGCGTCGGATCGGCCTCGTCCACCCCGAAGCCGCAGTCGTAGGGGAGCGCATCCGCGTGGGGAAACGGCGCGCCGTGGTCGCCCACCTTGTGCCAGGGCACAACGTCGAAGAGCGAGAGCCGCACGCAGACCGGCAGGCCGGGCAGCTCGCTGCGGACGCGGCCGATGATCGTCCGCAGGAGCCGCGTGCGGCCCTCGAAGTCGCCGCCATATTTTCCGGGCCGCCGCCGGGCCGAGAGAAACTCGTGCAGCAGATACCCGTGGCAGGCCTTGATGTCCACCATGTCGAAGCCGGCCGCCGCGGCGTCGTGCGCCGCAGCCAGGTAGGCGTCGATGAGTCGCTCGACGTCGTCGTCGGTGAGCACGCAGGCCGTGTCGTGCGGGTCCACCTTGTGCTTGCCGTCGAGCACCGGGTGGTGGTAGGCGATCCGGGGGCGGAAGCCGGCGGAGGTGGGCTTCGAGAACCGCCCGGAGTGGGTGAGCTGCAGCGCCACGAGCAGGTCTTCGGACGTGCCGTGCATCTCCCGGTGGGCGGCCCGCGTCGTGTCCACGAGCGCGGCCATGCCAGCGCGGCCGCAGGCCGGGCCGCAGAGCTGGTTCGGATTGGCGCGGCCCTCGGCGATCACGGCCACCGCCTCGCCGCCCCAGACGAACTTCGCGCCGCTGGTGCCGAAGTGCCGCCAGCGGCGGAGGAGAATCTCGGTCGGCTGGCCGTCGGCCGTCGCGTCCCAGCCTTCCATCGGATGGATGCACCAGCGGTTGCCGACGGTCCGGCCGTGGATCGTGATCGGCGCCGCCAGCGGCGAGCCCTGGGCCGCGGAGAGCGGCTCGTCATCGAGGGGAATCGGGGCGCCGATGCCGGCGCAATGCGCCCGCAGGTCGGCGACGGTGCGGAAGCGGGCGATGCGGGGAACGTGCAGGCTCATGGTCCGGCTCCTCGGCGCGGCGGCGGTCAGCCGAAGAAGGTCAGGTACGGTCCGCCGCCGGCGAGCCGCAGAAGATAGACCGCCAGTTCGCGGGCGTGGTAGTCGCCCCACATCGCGGCCTCGCCGCAGGGCACCGTGCGGCCGGGAGGCACGTGGTCCCAGCCGTTGGGCCGGTGGTAGACGGTGTGCAGCAGCAGGCCCTCGTGGTCCGGTTCGGTGCTCAGGTACGGATCGGCGAAGATCGTGCGGGCGACGGTCAGGCCGGCTGCGAGGTATCGCTTCCCCGCAGCGGGATCTCCGTGGCTCTCCAGCCAGCGGCCGAGCCGCAGGAGCCCCTGGGCCGCGATCGCCGCCGCGGAGCTGTCTACCGGCTCGTGGTCGTTGAAGGGTTCGGCCGGCCGGTTCAGGTAGTCGCCCATCCGCGCCAGGCCCGGGGCGCCGGTGTCCCAGTAGGGCACGCCGTCGGTCGGCGTCTGCTCGAGGTAGAAGTCGGCCGCGGCGAGCGCGGTGTCGAGGAACCGGCGCAGCACGGCCTCCTTGCCGCCGAACGCGGCGAACTCCGCCGCGTCGAGCGTCTCCAGGAACTCGAGCTGCTCCGGGTAGCCGCACAGCACCCAGGCGTGGCCTCGGGTCCAGGTCGTGAACGGCGAGTAGCCCTGCTGCGAACTGGGGCAGCGGTAGGCGCCGTCGTTGGTGTTGAACACCGACTCGTGGACCACGCGGCCGCGAATGTCGTACACGTCGCGGCCGGTGCCGAAATAGACGTTGTAGCGGGCCGTGGCGTCGGCGTGCTGGATGATCCGACCGAGCAGCGAGATGGCCTTGTCGTTCTCCCCCATCAGCCGGTGGCCGAGGAGGTGGGCCAGGGCCAGGGCCCGCATGGTGCGGATCGTGTCGGAAAACAGCGAGTGCGGGCCGTTGAAGGAGTAGACGTAGCCGAGGTCGGGGGTGAGCTGCGTCCAGCGGGCGGCCTGCACCGCCCCGCTGGCCTTGACCGCCAGGTCGTAGAAGTGCCCCTCCCAGGCGTCGGCCGGCAGCCGCCCTTCGCGGAGCAGGCGGCGGAGGTTGCCGTAGGTGCTGACGTTGTTGAACCCGTGGTCGTGGACGCCGACGTGGGTCACGTGCGAGGCCATCAGCTGGAGCGTTCCCGTGCGGCCGATCCGCAGCATCTCCTCGTCGCCGGTGGCGTCGAACTGCAGGATCGCGCTGCCGTACTGAAAGCCCTGGGTCCACTCGGTCCAGCCGCGGGAGGTGTACTTCCCGGCGACGGTGAACACGGGCGTGCCGTCGGCGTCGCGCCACCGCTTCTGGAGCGCGGCGATCTTCGGGCCGGAGGCGGCGAACAGCCGGCGGGCGGCCGGCTCGAGGGCCCGGGGGGTGAGCGTGGTGTCGATCTGGATCATGGGATCTCCCGGTGGCCGCGGCTCATGGGTGATGCGTCTTACAGCCTGCGGAGGTGGAAGCCGCCGTCGACGTCGATCACCGCGCCGGTGCTGAATGGAAAGTCGCCGCGGACGACGGCGGCCACGGCGCGGCCCACGTCGTCGGCCGTGCCCCAGCGGCCCTGCGGCACGAGGCCGGCGGCGATCAGGGCGTCGTACTTCTCGGTGACGGCCGCGGTCATGTCGGTCTTCATGATCCCGGGCCGCACCTCGTAGACGTTCACGCCCGCGTCGGCCAGCCGCACGGCCCACAGCTCCCGGGCCATCGAGAGCCCCGCCTTGGCGATGCAGTAGTCGCCCCGCGCCACCGAGGCGGTGTGGGCGGAGATCGACGTCACGAACACGAGCTTGAAGCCGCCGGGCAGCCGCGATTCCCCGGGATGCGCGAGCCACCAGCGGGCGGCGAGCTGGGTGAGGAAATACGGCCCGCGGAGGTTGACCGCCAGCACCTCGTCGAAGCTGGCCTCGTCGGCCTCAGTGATGTCGGCCCGCACGCGGGGTGCGATGCCGGCGTTGTTCACCAGCCCGTCGATCCGGCCGTACGCGGCGAGCACGGCGTCGATGCAGGCCTGCCGGGCGGGGGCGGAGGCGAGTTCCGCCGCCACGGGTACGAATCGCTGGGCTGAATCGCGGGCCGCCGCCGAGCACAGGTCCGCCGTCTCTTCGGCGGCGGCGCGGTTGCTGCCGTAGTGAATCGCCACGTCGTGCCCCTCGCGGGCCAGCGTGAGGGCAATCCCCCGGCCGAGGCCGCGGCTGGCGCCGGTGACGAGATTGACGGGACGGCTCATGGTGCCAAAGACTAGCCGCCGGCCGCGAACCGCACCATGGATGGTGATCACGCCGCGGTGGCGGCCGGTCTGAGCCCGTCATTTCCTGCGCGGAGTCGGAAGGCATGGAGTTTCACGGATTCACGACCGGCCTGGCCATCATCTGCGGCGGGATCGTGGCCGCGATCGCGCTGGTGGCGTTGGTGCGGAAGATGTTCTCCAAGGACACCCTCCGGCAGGCCCACGACATCACGGGCAACCTGCTCTCCGTCGTCGGCACGCTGTATGCCGTGCTCCTCGGCCTGATCGTTGTGGACGCGCTCGTCCGCTTCGAGCATGCGATCGACGTCGTCCAGCAGGAGTCAAACGCGTTGGCCGACATCTTTCTGCTCGCCGACCGCCTCCCCAAGCCGGAGCGCGGCCGGCTCCAGGAGACCTGCAAGACCTACGCGCGGCAGGTGGTCGAGGACGAATGGCCGCTGATGGCGACGGGGCACGTGAGCATGGCCGCGCGGAAGACCGCCTTCGACCTCGCCCGCAGCCTCGACGGTTTCGAGCCCGCGACCGAGTCGCAAAAGGTGGTTTATCCGATGCTGCTCGAGCAGATCCGCCAGCTCTGGGACTACCGGCGGGAGCGGGTGGGGACGGCCGAGTTCGGGATCCCGGCGGTGGAGTGGTTCGTGCTCGTCGTCGGCGGGGCGGTGACGGTGCTCTTCGGGGGGCTGTTCCGGGCCGAAAGCGTCAGCCTGCAGCGGTTCCTGATCTCGCTCGCCGCGCTCTTGATCGGCCTCAACCTGTATCTCGTGTCGCTCTTCGGCTATCCGTTTTCCGGAGAACTCACCGTCTCGAGCCGGCCGTTCGAGGTGGACATCGCGATCTTCGAGGGCCGCTTCGACGGCATGCCGATCCACCCGCGGGAGCGCGGCCGCAACTGAATCCGCCCGCGGCGGGCGTGCAGGTCAGTGTTCAGATCGAGGTTCAGATCTCGGCCAGCCGCTCCTTCGAGTCGCCGAACTCCGCGAGCCGGACGCCGGCCTTGTCCATCAGCGACAGGTAGAGGCTGCACATCCGGCGGTTCGGCTTGTCGAGGTAGTCGAGCACCCGGCCGGTGCGGATCTGGCCGCCCCCCCTGCCGAGCAGCACGACCGGCAGCTGCTTGTTGTTGTGGCCGCCGGTCATCATGCTCGAGCAGTAGAGGATCATCGAGTTGTCGAGCAGCGTGCGATCCCCCTCCTGGATGGCGTCGAGCCGCTTGGCGATGTAGGCCACCTGCTCGGTGAAGAACTGGTTGACCGTCAGCCAGTCCTGGCTGCCCGTGTGCGACAGGAGGTGGTGGATCATGTAGTCGATCGCCCCGCCCTTCTGCGCCTTCAAATTCGGGAACCGCAGCGACGAGTGGTCGTTGTTGAGCTTGAGCGTGCAGACCCGCGTGGTGTCGGTCTGAAAGGCGAGCACCAGCAGGTCGCACATCAGCCGCATGTGCTCGTCGATGTCCTGCGGCATGCCGTCGGCCGGCCGGGCCATGTCGGGCTTGTCGAGGCTCGGACGCCAGCCCTGGAGCCGCTGCTCCTTCCCCGCCCGGCTGATTTGCGACTCGACCTCGCGGACCGACGAGAGATACTCGTCGAGCCGCCGCCGGTCGCGGACGCTGATCCGGCCGCCGAGGTCGCGGGTATCCTCGAGCACGGCGTCGAGCACGCTCTCGTCCGCCCGCCCCACGTCGTCGCGAAAGAGCCGGTCGAACGCCAGCGCCGGAAACACCTCGAGCGGCGTCGGCGTGGTCGGCGAGCTCCAGGAGAGGTGGGAGCTGTAGATCATCGAGTACCTTTGGTGGATCGCCGCGATCGACTGCTCGCAGCCGAGGACGAGACTTGGCACCTTCGTCTGACCGCGATGGTGCTGGGCGATCACCTGGTCGCAGCTGGTGCCCGAGCGGATGCCACCGCCGCCCTCGAGGAGGGCGCCGCTCAAGAGGTTGCCGGTCTGGGCGCTGTGGATACCGCCGATGAGGGCCTTCTCGTTGTACAGGCCGCGGATGAAGGTCAGCTTCTCGCGGACCGGTTCGAGCGGGGTCAACACCTTGCCGAGTTTCATCTCGGCGCCTTCCCCTTGGGCCGACCATTCGCCGCCCTGAAAACCGTTGCCGGCGAACAGGCAGGCGAATCGCACGGGGGGCTGGGAAGCCGATGTGCCGGCCGCGGCTTCGTCGCCCCACGCCGGCAGCGATTCCATCCAGGGCAGGGCCATGCTCACGCCGACGCCGCGGAGAAACGTCCGCCGCGGAAGGTTCGAGGCCTTGATGTTCATCGTCGAGCTCCGTGTGGGGCGACAACCGTGCTGGGAAACCGTCAATCCACTGCCGCCATGTCCTGGCTGCGAATCAGCCGAAACTGCGGGCTGCGAACGATCGCGACCACCGCGGCCGAGATCCGCCCGTCGTTCTTTTCCAGGGCGGCAACCATCTCGTCGATGGCCGCCGTGTCCGAAAGCGTCGTCGCCCGCCCGAGCGCGTAGCCGAGCAGCTTCTGGCAGAACAGCCGCGTGAAGACCTCCTTCTTTTGGGTCAGGAGGTACTGCCGCAGGCCGTCGATGCCGTCGATCTCCGTGCCGTCCTTGAGTTTGGCCTTCGTGTCCACCGGCCGGCCGCTGGCCTCCTTGTCGCGACGGCGGCCGATAGGGTCGTAGTGCTCGAATGCGAATCCCAGGGGATCGATCCGCGAATGGCAGCCGGCACACGATGGATCCGACACGTGCCGCTCGACCAGCTGCCGGGTCGTCAGCCCGTCGAGCCCTTCCTGGTCGGGGAGCACCGGCACGTTGGCCGGCGGCCGGGGCAGCTTCTCGCCCAACAGCGTCTCCACCACCCAGTTGCCGCGGAGCACGGGGCTCGTCCGCGAGGCGCCGGACTGCTTGGCGTGGACGCTCGCCAGGCCGAGGATTCCGCCCCGGCCGAACTTTTTCGCCCCGTCCACCCGCCGCCATGTTCCCTTCACGCCGGGAACGCCGTAGTGCGCGGCGAGCGTCTCGTCAACGAAGCAATAATCGGCGTCGATGAGGCTGGTGACCGGCCGATCCGCCTGGAAGAAATCCTGGAAGAACAGGGCCGACTCCTCCGCGATCGCCTTGCGGAGCTTCTCGTCGAACTGTGGAAACGCCGTCTCGCTCTTCTCCTTGAGGTCTTCGATGCCGCGAACGTGCATCCACTGCATCCCGAAGTCGACGGCCAGGGCCCGGATGCGGCCGTCCTTGAGCATCCGCCGCGCCTGCGCCTCGAGCACCTCCGGATCCTGCAGCTTCCCCGCGGCCGCGATCTGCCGCAGCTCGTCGTCGGGCATCGACGACCAGATGAAATAGCTCAGCCGGCTCGCCAATTCCCAGTCGCTCACCGGCACGGGCTCCGCACGTCCCGACGGCGCCTGCTCGATCCGGAAGAGGAACGACGGCTCCATGAAGATTCGGGCGAGCACCCCGCAAAACGCCTCCCGGTGGTCGGCACCCTGCTTGCGGATCGTCTCGTAGAGTGCCCGCAGCCGCTCTCCCTCCCACGGCTCGAGCGGCCGACGGTAGGCCTTCGCCGCAAAGGCCACCAGCGCGTCCACCTGCCGCGGGATCGCTTCCTCCTCGGCCCGTAAGAACTCCTTTGCATCCCGCTCGAACACCGGCCTGCGGTCGATGAAGAACTGCTGAAATCTCTTCGGCGTGTCCTGCGTCGTGTATTCCATGAACTGCGGCAGGTATTCATACTCCTTGACGGCCTGCCGGCTGATGAACCGCAGCTCTTGCCAGAGCCGGTCGAGCTCGCGGGCCTCGGCATCGGTCGCGTAGAGCCGCAGGAGCGACTCGTCCTCGCGGTGGAACATCTTCAGGGCCACGATCTCGTCGTTCGGCACGACGTCCGGAAAGCAGACGATCTTGGGGAACAGCCGGCGAAACTCCGCGTTGCCCGTGACCATCCGCTGGTAATCGGGAGATTTGTCGCCGGCGAGCAGTGGGCCGCCCCAGCGGGTGTCCGGTCCCGGCGGCTCCGTGGCGGCGTGGAGCCTGACGAACCGCTCCTCCGCGGCCTCCTGGAGGTTGGCATCGACGACGAACTGCCGGCCTGCCAAGAGCGAAGCCGGCAGCCGGATCTCGACCACCGCGTCGCTCGGCACCACGAGCCCGTCTTTCTCGGGCGTGTTGAACCGCTCCGCCGGGATGCCGAGAGCCCCGGCGGGAAAAGCCCGCTTCGCGATCTTGAGGACATCGACGCCCTCGAACAGCGGGCTCTCGGCGCGGACGAGCAGGTCGTAGGCGGCTCTCTCGGGATCCTTGTCGGCCGGCCGCGGACCCGACAGGATCCGCTCGACTTCGACCGCAAGCCGGTCCGCCTCCGCCCGCCCCTCGGCCGTGGCCGCCAGCGAAAGCCACCGGCCGAGCGCCGACGTGGCGGGCACCTTCGAGGCGGGCGGTTTTTGGTTCGCCGCCGTCGGGGGCACGACCGCGAGCACCTTGATCCATTGCTTCAGAAACGCCGGATCGAGGCCGCGGGCGATGGCGAGTTCGTCGGGCTTGGCGTCGGCGGCATGGGCCACGTCGGCGACGGCGGCGAGGTATTTCGCCGACGCCGCGAACGCCGAGGCCGGATCGATCTCGTATGTCGGCGCATGCTTTTGGTAGTCGGCAAGCAGGATCGGCGGTTTGTTGCCCCCCTCCACCCGCGGCCGTAGCCAGACGAGCGGACGAGCGGCTCCCGAGTCGCGGGCGGCCAGGTAGATCACCACTTCCTGTTGGGCTGGCCCGACCGTGATCGCAGGCCGGAGGGTCAACGAACTGGCCGGTGGCGGATCGAATGGCATGAACCTGGATGTGCTCTCGCCAAGCAAATCGCTCTCGGTGTGCTTCTTGTCGGTCAACGACCTTACGTAACTGCCGACCGGCCCCCCGCGCCACAGGTTTTCCTGCCAATACCTCAGTTCAGCCTGGAGGCCGGCTGCATCGCCGGCCTTCCACTTCTTGCGGATTGCGTCGAGCGGCTCGGAGGGAGTCGTGTCGTTGAGAGCCGTCCAGAGCAACTCCAGATACTTGGCCCGCGTCCTCTGCATCCTGTGGTCGGCGACCGCCTCGAACTTCCCCGCGGCCAGGGCGTCGCGATGCTTGAGAATCGAATCGACCGCGTTCGCGATGAATCTCGGGCTTCCATCCGGAGTGACGCCGTCCATCTTTCCGTAGGCCTTTTTGATGGCGGCGACCGCTTCGGCCGTCCACTCTTCACGGCTCTTCGCAGCGGAGAAGCGGAAGCCGTCCGGCAGCAGCACGACGTGCTCGGCGATCTCCTTCGCCGCCTGCAGGTAGCGGGCCAGCAGCGCCGGCGACACGTCCGCGAGGGACTCGGAGGCGTTGGTGAACCCCTCGCCCCCAGCGCCGTCCACGGGAAACTCCTTCGTGGGTGCGAGATCGATCCCGGTGAGGTCTCGGATCGTGGCGTCGTACTCGGCGTTGCTCAGCCGCCGCAGCGGCACCTGCCCGGGGTCACCGGCCCGCGCCCGTGACTCGGCGGCGAAGAACGTTTTGACCCACTCCAGGAGCCGGCGCTTGTCTTCCGCGGACAGCTGTGGCTTCTCCTTGGGTGGCATCTCTCCCGCTTCGACCTGCTCGACGATGCCCTGCCACGGCTTCACGTCCTTGCGGACATGGGCCACCGTGACGAACCGCTCGAGATCGAGCCCCCCCTTCTCCGCCTTGGTCGAGTGGCACTCGAGGCAGTGACGGGCGAGCAGCGGCTTGACGAACTTCTCGAACTCACCGTCCCGCGCGGCAGCCGCCGCGTCGGCCTTCGGAGGATCGGCCGTCGCGAGTCCCGGCATCAGGCCGGAAAGAACGATCGCCAACCGCACCAGGGGCCGCGGCACCGTGCCGCACAGGCTGCCGGTCATTCGTCGCCTCGTTCAGGTGGGTGGGTTTTTTCGCGCGGCCGGCACCAGCCGAAACACGCCCTGGCCGGTCGGGGAACTCGTCAGCACGTAGGCCTCGCCATCGGCGTCGGTGGCGAAGCCGAAGATCGGCAGACCGCTCCAGGGGATCGCCACGTTGGTCGCCCGGCCGGTGGCTTCGTCGAACTTGACCGCCCACAAACGGCCCGAAACGTAGTCGCCATAGAGATAGGCTCCGACGAGTTCCGGGATCGCCTTGCCCCGATAGACGAACCCACCCGTGATGCTCTTGCCGATCTGATGGTCGTACTCCCAGGCCGGGCCGATCGGACGCGCATCTCCCTCGGAACGGTTGCCGAATGGCTGCGTGCCCTCACGGATGCGCCATGATCCTGCAGGCAGATGTGCCCCCGCTTCGCCTTGCCGAACTTCGGGAAGGCGGCGAACTTGCTCTTGGCCACCCGCTCGTCCCACTTCTCGCTCCCCTTCGTGAACCGCGCGTAGACGACCCCGTTGATCGCCACGATGCCGCCGGGTGCGATTCGATATTCGATCTTCAGCTCGAAGGCCTCGAACTGGTCGCGCGTGACGATGTCGCCCGCTCCGCTGCCGATGCGCACCAGGGCCCCGTCGCGGACCTGCCACCCGTTCCCCAGCACAGCCGCGCGGGAGTTGCGAAAGCC
>Ga0082207_1001602_pt1 | contig 10562 bp, 8 predicted proteins | sample LakMenEpi10Aug09_FD_71540 | JGI IMG/M metagenome (GOLD analysis project Ga0082207, IMG submission 71540) | reverse complement strand
CCGCTAATAATTCTAATTTACCGATCGCTAATTTTTGCTGAGATAATTGGATACCTAGGATAATTAAAGCCAAAGGAATTGCCGCTTGTCCTAGATAGCTAATACTTTTATCTAATTGCAGGGGAAGATGAAAAGAGAAAGTTTGAAAGCTAATGCCGATAAAAATTGACCAGACTAAGGGCAATTGAAAAACTAAGCGAAATCCGGAAAGAAAGCTTTTTCCTCGCAAATAAGCGGGACTAATACCAAATAAAAGAATACTAGAACCAATCATATAGATTATCGCTCTTTCCAGTCCAGCCGCACCCAGGGCAAAACTAGCCACAGGTAAACCCATATTACCGTTATTGGGCATCACAGCGGCAGCCATGAGGCTTTTGCGGGTATCAACATCGAGACTAAGACAAGAGGCGATAATTTCGACGACAATCGCCATTACCAGTGAAATAAGAGCAAAACCTAGGAGAATTAAACCGATATTGCTGCCGGATAAAGTGGTGCGATAGAGTCCATCAATGACCAAAGCGGGAGCAAGAATATAAACCGTGATTTGGGAAAGGGAATGCACTTCAACAGTGAGAATTTTTCCTGCTATCACACCGATGAGGATGATAAAACCCACTGGAATAATAGCGGAGAGGATGACAAGCATTAATCAGGTAAAAAGTAAATAGTAAACAGAAAAAAACTGATCTGATTTTTTAACAGATTTCTGTTATATCTTCGTATAAAGATTCGATCGCACAGTGAAAATCGATACTAGCTAGATAAATATCTGCTCCTTTGCTGTAGGGATAAAGAACCCAAAATCCTTCATCATTGAGACGAAAACAATCTACACTGATGCGTTCTTGACTGATAAGAACGTATTCTTCTAAAGTTTCAAGGGAACGATAGTCGGCAAATTTATCGCCCCGGTCAAAGGCAGCAGTAGTGGGGGATAATACTTCTACAATCAAGCGCGGATAACGGATAAAATCTTCCGAGAAAGACCGATTATCTCGCGAGTCGCAAGTAACTACAAGATCGGGATAAAAATAACTATTAGCTATTTCTAGACGAACTTTCATATCTGTGGCATAGACAAGACAACCACTACCCCGCAGCCGGTTTTTTAAAAGTGTGGCTAAGTTGATAATAATCATACCGTGGGCTTTACTTGCACCAGCCATGGCGTAGGTTTGACCGCGAATGTATTCGTGTTTATCCTTGGCCATTCTCTCCGTTGCTAAATAATCTTCCGGGGAAAGATAGTTATGGTCAAAGTTAGCAATCATTTGGTTAAATCACCTTTATTGTCTCTAAAATCAATTCTAGCTCTCGATCGAGGATCGGTACATTTTCAAAATTTGTCTGACAAACATCTCTAAATTGGGTGCATCTCAATTTTGGAGAAATATCTATATAACATTTTGGGCGCACGCAGTTCGATAAACTCACTGACCACGATACGCCCCTACCATTGGCACAATAATATTATTGTAGGGGCGAGATCGGCGTTCAAGAAGTCAGAAGTCAGGAGTAACAATTAGTGGGTTGAAATCACTTTGCGATCGATCAATAGACTTTTCCAGCCGATCACCAGAAAGAGAATCAGAGGGATCGTCGTTATCCATAACCCGGATGAATTACCGATGATATCCCTCGCGAATACTAGCGCATATTTCCCTTTTAAATCGGCATTACCGTCCCAAACCACCGATCCCTCCGTACCGAGAAAGAGTAGGTGAATCCCCCGGGATAAGAAAAATTCTAGGACGACCGCCAGAAAAGCCCCTTGTTTAACCCTTGCTGGTAACGTGGCCAGATATTCGACCGCAAAGAAGAATAAAAGAACTACGAGCGGTGTCATACTCTCCCCGACTACCCCACCTCGATGGTATCCGGGTTGTAAAAAGCAGCCTCCCCAAAATCCGATCGCGAATACCGAGACTAGAAAAGAAGGAGGAAAGAGAGGATGAGAGCGAACCTTTCCCGAAACCCGTTGCCAGAAACCGACCACCAAAACCGCGAGGAGGGTGAGAGTTAAGGCACCGGAGAAAATACCGTAATAGAGTCTAAACCAAGAATTCCACAGTTGATAGCGTAACACATGATATTCTCCCCCCGATCCCGGCCCGTGAACGATCCGCTTGGTGACCGCTTCGATAAGTTCTAGCGGGAAAATGGTTGCAATACTGTTATTGATTGCGTCGATAATTCTGCCGAAAGCCGTCGCAGTTCCTGTAGTTCTTGCCGCCGTAGAAAATAGAGAAGCGAGACCGAATTGAGAGATTCCCCATAAATACCAAGGTAAACAAATAGCGATCGCCACGATGAGGGCAAAACCAGTTTGACGGGCCACTAGGGGCAGATTATGACGATTGACCCAGAGATTATCGATGATCAGAGCGATGACGTAGAGAATCGCCGAAGGATGACTGAGAAGAGCCAATCCCCAACCTAAACCACAAGCGAGTCCCGATACAGAATATAATCTCGATCGGCAGTTATGGCGGATGTCGAGATAAAAATAAAAACTGACCAAAATATAAACCGTGGCGAGGATTTTCGGCCAGGGATAGCTAATCATATTACTAAAATAAGGACTGAAGGCGACAAGAGAAAAAGCCAAAGGAATTAAGGACGGGCGGAGGAACAGAGGAATCAGGGTCACCAGAGCGATTCCGGGTAAAATACTCAGGATTTGATAAATGCTAAAACTCTCTTCAAATAGACCTAGGTAATAACTAGAAAATAGGTTAAATAATGGCGTGCGAGATGTGACATTATAAATCTCAAAATAAACGGTATCTAATTTTTGTGTTCCTAGATAAATTCGTGCGATGTCGTAGTGCATCCACCAGTCGCCATAGTAACCTGCCCCACTGTAGAGTAAAACAAACAATTGCATTCCTAGCAGAGCGAGCCACAAGAGTAGCGGTAAATAAATCCATTGATAATGTCCTCTCTGTTCCTCGCGCTTTGGCTTTCGGAGGAGTAGAGCGAAAAAGAGCAGGAATAAACCGAGCGTTGCGACGACGAGAAAAGTTTTTCCAGAAAATCCGAGGAGAAAGTTCAGGAAAGCGAGTGCCGACTGTAAGGCGATTCCCCAGGCACCAGCTAGAGCTAGACAGCGATCAATCGACCACTGCGAGAGTGATCGTAGACCTAAATAGCCAAGAAAGAAGGTTAAGAACAGGGATAGAATGCTAATCAGAAGTAGATAGGCAAAACTCATTGGAATAATTACCGGGTATAAGGAGTCTAGAAAAAATAACCTTAATGTTTTTCCGTTCTGGGTGCTAAGCGCGGGTACGGATTACAGACGACTAAGCGCGATACAATCGGCTGGAGAAGCGCTGGTTTTAATGGTTTGGGGATTAATATGGGTTTGCGCGGCGCGATAGCCGTGATTTTGCCTGGTTTCGATGATCGGTTTTCAGATTGAAGGAGAATTATCGCTAACGACACGAAAGCCGATATCATAGAGTCCAGCAGTAGCGAGAAATTTGACCCGGTAGGCCGAGCGACATTTGTTGGGGCCGTCATTCCAGGAACCCCCGCGTAAAACTCGTCTGTCCCTATCTTCTATTGTGGCTGCTTCGTAGTTATCGCGCCAGTAATCTGCACACCATTCCCTGACATTTCCGTGCAGATCGTAGAGTCCGAAAGGGTTAGCGACGGCAAACATTCCTACCGGTGTGGTTTCTCGGCGATCGCAGCCTAGGGAACCTTCCCCATAACGACCATAACTGCACACTTTCCCCCCATAATCCCAGTCCACCCCGGAATAGTTGGCTAAATCAGTGGAAATTGTCGGGCCAAAGTGAAAAGGGGTTGATGTTCCTCCCCGACAAGCGTATTCCCATTCTTTTTCTGCGGGTAAACGATAATTGAGTCCGGTGAGACGGGATAGGCGATCGCAAAATTCCTCCGCTTCCCACCAGTTAATTTGTTCTACGGGGCGATCGTAACCTTCAAAATGGGCCGGATAGGGATTAAGTTCAATATTTACCGGTTCTAATTTTGCCACCTCGCGCCATTGTCGTTGGGTAATTGGGTAGCGACTCAGACAAAAAGCTTTAACATTAACCAGAGATTGGGGACTTTGACTCAATTTCCAGCCTAACTCGCTTTTAGGCGCACCGATGAGGTATTGACCGCTAGGGATAGAAATCATCTCTAAAAAGGTTTTTTTGCTTAAAAAATATTTATAACCTCGATTAGTGACTTTTTCCCGTTTAATTTCCTCACCTTTGCCATTAACAGTGACCACTTCATCGGTAAAATCTAACCATTCTCCCATTCTGCACCCCTCTATCGGTTATCGGTTGATCGGGTTAAGCTGCGAGCCTAGAAAAATCTCGAAACCTACCAGTTTAAGGATAACAAGACTTCGATCGCTTATCCCCCGATGAGTTTTAATTTTAATTAATTTTTTGCTTTGACACCAAATCGGTTTTTAATAGATGGATTGTTTCCTCTTGCTTCCCACTTCCCGCTCCCCCATATTAATTGCTGGAGTGATTAACAACTTCAGGGACAATCTCTAATTCTTGTTCACCAATTACAGGTAAATGATTTTTCTGTAAACCCATAGCAGTTAAACAAGTATTGAGAGAGTTTATCGCTTGGTTATAATCCTCAATTTTTTGGTGAATTTCTTCCTGTTTGCGGGCATTATTAGCAATTTTTTCCGCCGCTTCCTGTTCTAAGGTTTGTTCTAGATAGGAACGAGCTTGATTGAACTGTTGTAGAATAGTATCGGCTTGTTTTTTTGCCATTGGTATCAATTGATTTTTCAGAGTATTATTAACGGTGTGACGGAAGTTTTTCTGAATTGTCGCTGATACTTTTGGTTCAAAATCTAACTGAAGTAATTGACGGATAGCAGGTTCGGCATCAAGAATACTTTCGCAATCGTAACCTTGAGTAGTTTGTTGGACAGTTTGCCGAAATTGAAAGATAGAAAAAGTGCCTTCGTTGTAAAAATTGTGATTTTCTCTTACATAGCGATCGCACTCTGTTCTCGCTTGGGAAACTAAGGCATGAATTAACTGCCATTCTACCTGTTTTAGCTGATTTTCTATGCCACCATCATTACCCAATAAACGATAGATTTGCCGATAATAATCACCTTGCCTTACCGCATCTAAAAGACGCTGACAAAAGCGACTAATTAAACTGTTTGACTCCTCAATTAACACATCTTCTAGCTGGTTAGACAGATAATAAAAAGCTTCTACTAATACTGCTAATAAAGGTGCTGTAGCATTGCGAGGATGGTTTAAAGTCGCTTGCGAGTAAGCATTTCTGACAGAAAAAGTATTTAATAACTCATCTAATCTTGATACCATTCTCGCTTTCAGTTTCTTAAAGTCTTCCTCAAATTTTTCATCGCTATTAACCACGATAGCATTGACATAACCCTCCATATGTTTAGTTAATTTCTCTCCCACTTCCTTTAACTCTTGATTGAGGTGATTTAACTCCAGAGCTTTCATCGCCTCAATTTCTCGTGGTTGACTTTCTAAATCACGATAAATCCCTTGATAATGATTTTTGAGAGTAATGCAAAGAGATTGTAAATCATCGGCTAAAGTCGCAAACAATTGCGGACGTTTTTCCTCCGTGAGATAACGAGTAATTGCCGTGCGAAATTCTTCGATACCGCTATCAGCAATTAACTGCTCTAGTAAAGGAGTTCCCCACTCACTTAAAACTCGGAAGTAATTTTTATTAGGAGTTTCATAACCGTGGATGGAAACTTTAAAGGGAGTTGCCAGTAATTTACCGGAGTTGGCACAATAGTTATTAAACTCGCTGACAAATTGCGGTGTTTCTTCTTGTCCTCCTAAATTTTTAACACTTTCGGCAAAGATAGAATCTAAACCATAACGCTGATTAATATTGGTTTGATTTTTCACCTGATACCCATAAAACCCTAAAAGTCCACTGGTTTTGTAAATGCGGGAAGTATCACGAAATTGCGTTTGAATCAGGTTCTCTAAACGCTGTTTTAGTTGGGCTGAGTACCAGGTTTCATCAATGCGGTTAAAAACATAAAAAACTCGATCACGAATACCAGCATTAGAGCTAATTTTTTCGAGTAATTCTGTTTCTTCTGTGGCTAATTCTCCCGCAGAAGCAGCCTTTAAAACACAAACCACTGCTGAAGTATCAGGATGCTCTATTTTACGATAGGCTAATTCGGCATCTTTTTTGACTGGGGCATCAATACCGGGCAAATCTACCAAAACGTTACCATCTTTAAGGAGAGGATGATGACAGTAATATTCTAGACGTTTTAAGACCGCGCTATTGCTACCACGACGGGCAAAACTGGCCGCTTCTGCTAAATTAGAAAAGTGAAATTGTTCCATGGAATAGGTGGCATTATGCAGGGTATGGATCCGCTCACGATTTTGAGTAAATCCTTCAATTAATAATTTTAAACCCTGAGCTTGTTTAGCTCGCTCGGATTTGCCTTCTCCCCCTTCCTGTTCGATAATTTTTTGACAGTATTGGTTTAACTGACTACAGTATTCGGGGGAATTAATGTTACTGGGATTAGTTAATTGCAGATTTTGACAGACGCTATCGACTAAAGTACGAATTTCTACTTCGCTGAGAAAGGTTAAAACCACTCTTTCCTCATCAGCTTCTGCGTACTCAATATAACATTCTGTACCCGTTGCGTGTCCTTCGGCACTATACAGCAATTCTCGCTCTAAAAGTGCATTGATTAACATTGATTTCCCGGCACTAAAAGCACCAGCAAAAACGATTTCAAATTTGGGAGAAATGGCTTTTTGTAGGGCAATTTCTATCTTGCTGGTATCCTGTTGATTGCGGAGAGAGGATTCGCCTTTGAATAGTTCAATTATACTGTTAACATTACCAGCCAGATTACTGCATTGGGGTAAAAGTTCAGTCATGGTAAAACCCAAATCTAGAAGAACAGTGCTATTGTTCCCCAGATTATAACAAAATTCCCTAACTAGATGTCACATCTTTGGTCAGCGATTTAAGCAATCAAGGACAAAGTCATCGTCTTCAATCTAGAATCAGGATTGATTATAATCAATTTAGTACATACCGATTTCCGAGAACCTTCTTAGGTAAAAATTCCTTCCTGAATCCTAGAATAATGATAATTATGTGGACAAAAATGGCAATAGATAAATTGAGATTAAAAAAAATTCGGACTATGGGACAGTTAGGATTTTTGTTAGGAACAGTTTTTCTTTTGGGTGGCTGTCATTCTCTGAATGTTATCCAAAATCGTCCCCAACCCTTGCCCCAAGATCAATATATTCAAGTCTATTTTAATTATAATCAAGCCCAGGGTTCAAATTATACCGATCCCTATCGCCAAATTAATCGCCCAGGGGATAATTTAGAACAGGTTATTATTGATAATATCAACTCGGCAAAAAGTTCGATCGATCTAGCGGTGCAAGAGTTACGTTTACCCGCCATCGCTCAAGCTTTAGTTGCTCGTCAGCAACAGGGAATTAAAGTTAGGGTTATTCTCGAAAATATTTACAATCAACCTATTAATAGTTTAGCCAAAAACCAAGAACAATTAAGCGATCGAGAACAGGAACGTTATCAAAACCTTTTTGACTTAGTTGATCTAAATCGAGATGGTAAATTAAGTACAGAAGAAATCGCCCAAAGAGATGCAATTACTATCCTCAAAAAAGCTGGTATTCCCCTAATTGATGATAGGGCAGATCGCTCAAAAGGTAGCGGTTTAATGCACCATAAATTCATGGTTATTGATCATCACACTACTTTAATTAGTTCAGCTAACTATACCTTAAGTGATATTCATGGAGACTTTTCTAATCCCGAAACTATCGGTAATGCTAATCACTTATTAGTGATTACTAATACCCCACTAGCTAGAGTTTTTCAAAAAGAATTTAATCTGATGTGGGGAAGGGAAGATCGGCCTAAATTTGGGTCAGATAAACCCCAGAGAAAACCGCAAAAAATTACTATCGGTAATAGTAGTCTGACGGTGAAATTTTCCCCCGATTCTACCGCTTATCCCTGGGCAATTACTAGCAATGGTCTGATCGGTGAAACTTTAAATAAAGCTGAAAAATCCGTGAATTTAGCCCTGTTTGTCCTGACGGAACAGCCTCTAGCTAATATTCTCGCCCAACGACATCAAAAAGGGATAGAAATTAAAGCTTTAATTGATCCTAGTTTTGCCTTCCGATACTATAGCGAAGGATTAGATTTATTAGGAGTTGCTCTCAGTAATAAATGTCGTTATGAACCAGATAATCAGCCTTGGCAAAACCCAATTAATACCCTAGGAGTTCCCGATCTAGCCCCGGGAGATAAATTACACCATAAATTCGGTTTAATCGATGATAAAATTGTGATTACTGGTTCTCATAATTGGTCAGCAGCTGCTAACCATCAAAACGATGAAGCTTTAGTTATTATCGATAATCCCACCGTTGCCGCTCATTTCGATCGAGAATTTCAATATCTTTACCGTACCGCTAAATTAGGACTGCCGGAAACTATTAAAAATCGGATCGAACAGGATAGAAAAAACTGCCCCCAATCTGTAACAATTAAAAGCGATCGCTTAATTAATTTAAACACCGCCACGCGAGAAGAACTAGATAGTTTACCCGGTATCAGTGGCAAATTAGCCGAAAAAATTATCGCAGCCCGGCAACAAAAACCCTTTACTTCCCTAGAAGATTTGGATCGAGTATCGGGAATCGGTCAGGGAAAAATTAACAAGCTCAAAGGCAAAGTCAGCTGGTGAGCATTGCTTCGTCTGCATTTTCTTCCACAGACAAAAACTAGCAATTTTCCCTCCACAAGCCCTATTTTAACGGTTCGGGAATACTATCGGAAGGAGCTTCAAACTGTCCGGTAATAACGTATTCTAGACGCAATTTTAGCCAAGTAATAAACTGTTGATTGAGAGAAACAATCGCCGCTGGCGGTTGGGGAGTTTTCTTTTTGATATCGGCAAAAGCGGGAGTATCTAAAAAAGCTGGATTGGCAATTAACCAAAAATCAATTTCTTGACCTTTTTCTTGATAATTCCTGATTCTTTCCTTCAAAACTTCCTTTTCGATCGCTTCTTCTTCTAAAAACTTTTGACTGGCTACCAAATAATAATAAGTTGTCATCATCTTTCCTTTAATTTTTCAGTGTAATTGTTCGTTAGTCGGGAGATTAGCTGATAGCTGATGGCTTTTACAATTGTCCACGCATAGCCAATTTCATTTCCCTAACAGCCCGTTCCAACCCGACCAAAACCGCACGACTGATAATTGTGTGACCAATGTTCAATTCTTCCATATTGGGCAAACAGGCGACGGGATAAACATTCCAATAGGTCAAACCGTGACCAGCATTCACCCGCAAACCCAGAGAGGAAGCGTATTCACAACCTTCTTTAAGAATTGTTAATGCTGCTTGACAATCGCTCTCCTGTTGTGCTTCGGCGTATTGACCGGTATGGAGTTCAATAAATTTCGCCCCCGTATTAGCGGCCGCTTGAATTTGGGCAAAATCGGCATCAATAAACCAACTAACGGGGATATTAGCCGATTGCAGGCGCTCTACAACCCGACAAAAACGGTCAAAATTGCCCAGCATATCGATCCCCCCTTCCGTGGTCACTTCCTGGCGCTTTTCGGGGACAAGGGTGACATAATCGGGTTTAATATCGAGAGCAATGGCGATCATTTCCTCCGTCGGGGCCATTTCCAGATTCAGATGAGTCCGCACCGTTTGCCGGAGAATCCGCACATCGCGATCTTGGATATGACGACGATCCTCGCGCAAGTGAACGGTAATGCCATCAGCACCACCGATTTCGGCCAAAACTGCCGCCGCCACGGGATCCGGTTCCACGGTCTGACGCGCTTGGCGAATTGTGGCCACATGGTCGATATTGACACCCAAAGTCAGCAAAGTTGAACCTCCTTGTTTGTTAGTCCAACTTTCCATCTTACCATTGCGGTCAAAAGCGATTACATACTGGAGATATTTAAACCCATGGTCAGTTCTTCCATTTTGCTGCGCATGGTTTCCGTGGAGGCATCATAGGCGGCTTTCATGGCTTCTAGAATAGACCCAGCCACAATCTCCAGATCTTGGGAGAGGAGAGAAGGGTCGATTTCAATACCCCGGGGTTCTTGGTTGCCACTGAGATAGACTGTCACCAAGCCATTTTCACTTTCGCCTGGAATTTCCATAGTTTCCAGTTCTTCTTGCAGAACTTTAGCCCCTTGTTGCACCTGTTGCGCTTTTTGGAAAGCGTCTTGTAGTTCTTTAATCTTACCGAGACCGAATCCGAATCCTTGTCCTTGTGCCATGATGTTTTTTTTGTTTAAGGGGTCACTCAAGGTTTTTATTGTACTGCTTAAGGTGGACCGGGGTCAACTTTTGTCCATTTGAGGGCAAAAAGTGATTATTGACAACGTTGACATCCTCACCGCCGTAAACGGACGGTGATTCCCAAACCTCACGATTTAGGTTTCTGCTTCTTTCCCTTGCGGGGTTTCGCACCTGCCTTAACAGATTTACTC
>Ga0082207_1001601_pt1 | contig 10563 bp, 7 predicted proteins | sample LakMenEpi10Aug09_FD_71540 | JGI IMG/M metagenome (GOLD analysis project Ga0082207, IMG submission 71540) | reverse complement strand
CAGGACACGGATGCGATGCAGCCCCGTGAAGGTCAGCCCCGTGAAGGTCAGCCCCGTGAAGGTCAGCCCCGTGAAGGTCAGCCCCGTGAAGGTCAGCCCCGTGAAGGTCAGCCCCGTGAAGGTCAGCCCGGCGAGGCGAGGCGTTCCTCGGCATCTGGCGAGTCTTCGCCACGCTCGGCACTCGATGCCCTTGAGGAACGCATGCAGCGAGCCGGTGGCGGCGGTGGCTTGGAGTCGAGCTCTCCCTTGATGGGTGAAGACTACGCGCAGTGGACTGACCGGCTTCGGGATATTGAGGAGTTGGTACGCGATCCGGAATTGAAGGCCGAAGCGGCGCGGGTGCGCGAGGCTGCGCGAGATTTCCGCAAGGAGTACAAGCGGCATTCCAAGGAGCCGCAGTGGGAGTTGGTCAAGAAGATGATATCGAATCCGTTGCAGGAGTTGCAGCGGCGTGTGCAAGAGGAGTTGATTCGCAAAACGGCCAAAGAAAACGAACTTGTTCCCTTAGATCGCGATCCGGTACCGGATCGTTTCCGATCGGAATTGGATCGTTATTTCGAACGCTTGGGGGGAGAGCAAACCAAGTGATCGAGTGGTTCGAGAATATTGCATTTGCGAAAGCAGCTTGGGCTCCCTTGGCAATCCTCATGTGGGCTACCTTTTCGGTCGCCACATGGTTTTCCTATCGCCAGGCGGTTGGGCAAAAGTCTCGATGGATCGGGACAATGCTTCGATCCGTCGGTTTGGGAATTTTGTGCTTTTGTCTTCTGGAGCCCACACGTAGTTTGACGGTACCGAAATCGCAAGCCAATACCATTGCGGTGCTTGTCGACAATAGCCGTTCGATGAGAGCCTTGTATACCCAGGATTCCCCCACTGAGGGGCCGTTGGTTCCAGCCTTCGGAGGAACGATCGCAGACGAAGCGAGTTGGTTGAGCGAACTGGGCGCTGAGTTTCGTCTGAAGAAGTACCTTTTTGGTGGTCAGATTCAATCGGTGGAACAACTGAGTCAGTGGGATGGTAACGAGTACCAATCCAACATTGAAGGTGCATTGGTGAGTCTCAAGGAGCGTTACCCGAACGAACCGCCAGCGGGCATCGTGGTCATTACCGATGGCCGAAGTACCAATCGGGTCGAGAATCTCAAAGCAGAGGGAAGTCCCTTCAAGAGTATTCCTATTTTTCCGGTGTTGGTGCCGACCCAAGGGGATCCGAAGCGGGATTTGTGGATTCAGGGCGTAAGTGTTCAGACCAGCGATTTTGAGACCGCGCCGGTCACGATCGTCGCGACGATTAGCCATCGAGGCTTTCAATCCGAACGGGTCGATGTGCGATTGGAAGGGCTTGATCAAGAAGTGATTCAGAAGCAGACGATCGAGCTCGACTCGTCGGGCAAAGCATCCGTAGTTCGGTTTCAATTTCGGCCCAAGGAGATGGGCCCCCAGGGCTATAAGGTCGTGTGCCGTTTGGTGCGAGACATTCCAGGTCTGGAGATGACGCTCGAAAACAACCATCGGTATGCGGCCGTCGATCGGACGATGGGTCCTTATAGGATCCTTTACCTATCGGGCAGGCCCAACTGGGAGTACAAGTTCCTCCAACGGGCCTTGAGCCAAGACGCCGAGTTGGCTTTGACGGCTTTGGTCAGGATTGCCAAAAAACAGCCAAAGTTCAGTTTTCGCAGCAAAGGGACCGAGGACTCCAATCCCTTGTTTTCAGGGTTTGAGGATGTTTCTCAGGAGGAGAAGGAGAAGTACGACGAACCGGTCTTTGCAAGGTTGGGGGTCGTGGGAAAGGATGAATTAACGAAGGGCTTTCCCAAGGATGCAGCAGAGCTGTATGCCTACTCGATGATCATTCTTGACGATCTAGAGACCGAGTTTTTCACGGTCGATCAAATGCAGCTTTTGCGTCAGTTTGTTTCCCTAAGAGGCGGGAGCTTGTTGATGCTCGGAGGCCAAGAGAGCATGCGAGGTCGCGGGTTTCGGGATTCGGTTCTAGGGCAACTCTTGCCGGTCGTTGGCGATCCAACGGAACCTGAAACCTTGATTCCTCAGATCGGGCAGGCATCGGAAGGTTCCATCCGTTTCGAGCTAACGCGCGAGGGATGGCTGTTGCCATACCTAAGGTTGCAGGACAATCAAGCAGATGAATCCAAACGTATTGAGCAAATGCCATCGTTTGAGGTTTGGAATCGTACCCTTGGGGTCAAAGCCGGCGCGAGAGTTCTGGTCGAAGGTCAATTGCAAGATGGATCGAAGGCACCGCTGCTTGTGGTGCAAAAATTCGGAAAAGGTCAGACCGGAGCCGTCATGCTCGGTGACTTGTGGCGCTGGGCACTGATGAATCGCCAAGAGAGCAACAGTCCGTTTTACCAGTCCTGGAGGCAGATCGTTCGGGGGATGATGGTCGACATCCCGAAACGTGTCGAGATGGCGAGCCGTGAGGATCTCGTACAGAGCGCCAAGCGATGGATTGAGGTTACGGTACGGGACGAAAAATTTTCCGCCTTGGACAATGCATCCGTCGGGGTTCGGATCGTGCCACCGGGGGGCGATACAGAGATCGAGGTCAAGGGGGTGGCATCCTTGGAGTCTCCGGGCGTTTATGCAACTAGTTTTCTGATGCGTCGCAGTGGCGTTTATCGTGTGGAGGCCGAGGTTCGAAACGCCGATGGGATCCTCGTTGGCCAAGCCCAATCGGCCTTCGTCTATGAGCCCGAGGCGATCGAGCTGGCCGATTGCAGCATCGATGAAAACCATTTACAAGACTTGGCCCAATCCAGTGGTGGTGCGGTGATCTCCTCGGACCGACTGAATTCTATCTTAGCGAAAATTCCTTTAGAGCGATTGAAGTTCACCGAGCGACGGACCACACCGCTTTGGCATACTCCTGGGTTGCTTGGGTTGGCTGTTTTTTGTTTCGCTGCAGAGTGGTTGTGGAGGCGTCGACATGGGTTGGCCTAGCCGATTTCTGATTGGATTTTTTCTTTGGATCGGTTTTGATCAAGGTCTATCTTTAGGCCAGGATTCGGTGCCTAGTGTGTGTCTGGTTCTGGGGGCACCTGGAGAGCCACTCTATGGCAACATGTTCCAGCAATGGGCCCAGCGCTGGAGCGAGTCGACTCAGGGGACAGCGGTGCAGTGGATCGGTCCGGTGAATCCAACCCAGGTCAGCCCAGCCCAGTCAGGGGTGGTCGATGGGACCAGCGACCGCGAGAGACTCAAGGCCTGGATCGATCGCGTCGAGCAGGTTCCCGAGGAGGGGACTTATTGGCTAGTGCTCATGGGGCATGGGACCCATGACGGGAAAACCACCAAATTCAATTTGCAAGGATCCGATGTATCATCGCAGGAGCTTGGGCAATGGTTCAGTGGATCGAAGCATCGATGGGTGATCGCCGTTTGCGGGTCGAGTTCGGGGCCATTTCTAGCGGCGTTATCGCATCCTAATCGAGTGGTGATCGCATCGACCAAGAGCGGATCGGAGTCGAATTTTTCGCGTTTCGGGGGATTTTTCGCACAGAGCATCAGCGATCCGGAGTCGGATTTGGACCATGACCGAGCCATTTCGGTTTTGGAGGCATTTGCCTCGGCTTCTCGCAAGACACAACGTTACTATGTAGACAACCAATTGTTGGCGACTGAGCAGGCGATTTTGGACGACAATGGTGACGGCAAGGGCACGCCTGCGGATTTCTATCGAGGCCTCAGGCTCATCAAACGATCTGAGGATGGAAAGGTCGACGGCGTGTTGGCCAGAGGTGTATGGCTCAAGGAACCGATCCAACGCGAGGGGTTATCATCTCAGGACAGAGGCCTCATCGAGCAGCTCGAGAAGAGGCTCGACGATTTGAGGGCTAAGCGGAATTCTATGGATTCGCAGCGGTATTACGCGGATCTAGAGGAAGTCTTCCTGCAGATGGCTCGGATACTTTATCCGGCTAGCAGATAGCTTCCTTGTGGCTTGGGCAGATCGAGATTTCCGAAAGAAAACGTATCGAAGAGTCGTTCCAATCGATCGAAGCATCGATTGAGATTTCGGTAATGGCGAAAGCGCGAGAAAGTGCTGAGTTGATCGGCGATGGGTTGGCCTGGATCGATTTCCCAGGGGTGGATGTAGAAATGAATGGTACGTCCGGATCGCTCAATTTTTCGAAGAGCCCAGCGAGTGAACCACCAGGGGAAGATTCGGAAGTAGCCCCCACCACCGATTGGAATCCGCAATCCTGGGAGCTTGAGCACGCTGACGGGATGTTCAGCGATTTGGTGTTTTCCGTCGGAAAGAAGGTAGGAATCCAGGGGAGAGTCTGGGATACCATATCGGTCGTGGTGCACGGGCACCACACTGCTATCGTGCTCAAAGCCATGTTGCTTCAGGATGGCCAATGCCCATGGAGATTTCTTCGTGATGGAGAATGTCGGCGCGCGAAAGTGTCGAATGGGATAGTTTGCAAGTTTTGAAAGGGTGTCGTTTGCCATCCCCAGATCTAGATGAAGGGAGGTCGGGGTGTGTTGGTGGATCCTTCGATGCCAGTAAGTGTGCGATCCGATGAGGTGCCCTTGGGCTACGGCACGGTGGACCAATTCGGGATATTTGTCAGCGACCCAACCTAAGAAGTAGCAGTAGGATTTCACCGACTTGCGTTCTAAGAGATCGAACATCCGATGGGTGTTTGTCTCGACGCGTTGTTCCCAGTCCGACCAGCGATCTGGTGAGCAGATCGAGTCGAAATTTGAGACGTGGTAGTAGTCTTCGACGTCGATCGAAAAGATATGCTTGGGTTCGGATCGAATCGTTTGGACTCCGATAGGGTTTTCGCTAACTCTGATTTTTTTGATTCTTGACCTTCTCGCACTTTTGCCAGAGGTCGATGTAGTGGTTCGAGAATTTCGACTCTTCTGGGCTTCTGACCAAGCCGGCGAACTTGGTCGCAGCCTTGCCTGGGACTCCCACGAGTCGTAGGGCGGTGCAGCCGACCATTCGAAGGTCTGCGGTGAGTGAAGCGTCTTCGATGTAATCCAGATCGAGCGTTTGCTTTTTCATCACTGAAACCGTGTCGCTATCGGCCGGAAGGTTGATCTGCGCAAAACCGGTAATTCCTGGACGAACGGCCAAGCGAGTTCGGTAGTAGGGAACGCACTTTTCGAGTTCCGAGACGAATTGAGGGCGTTCGGGTCTTGGACCGCAAAACGACATCTCTCCCCGAAGAACATTGATAATCTGGGGAAGTTCGTCGAGGTGAAGCTTGCGAAGCCAATATCCCAAGGGAGTGATACGACGGTCTGCATCGCCAGTGCTCCATTGGATTCCATTTTTTTCCGCATCGGTGTACATGCTGCGGAGCTTGTACATCGTGAATTCCTTACCGTCTTTGCCCGAACGGACCTGCGAGTAAATTCCAGGACCCTTGCTCGTGAGTTTCACCAATCCCATGAGAACCAGCGTTATCGCTAGGGCGGGAATGGCCAGAAGGAACGCCAAGGGAACTTCCCAGATCCGTTTCCATCGGTGGTAGGATGGGACTTCGAGGGTTGTCAACACACCTGGAGCGATGTACTCTCCGCGAAGATCCTCCGGGATGTCGAACGCTGGTATCGCGGGAAGAGAAAGCTTGGGGTTTTCGAAATTCCCCTGGCATGAAACAGGGTTTCCAAACGCTTCGGAAGAATTTAGTGCCACGGGATCTGACATAGCAATGAAGCTCGGATGGGGACAAGTGGAGTAACATTCCTTAGGGGCCTACACAGTATGACAGTAGGCAATCCGGTTGGCAACTGAACAACTTGCTGGAGTTTCATGAAATTTCGATCACAAGCAGCCAAGCCGTTGGACAGACAGCGTCCAAAATCGGCAGGAAAACCTAAAAGAACCAGGGAATTCGGCGGATATTGTCGCATGTGCCCGAGAGTAGGTTCTGCTACGGTCCTTCCTAGAGTGCCGATTGCAAGGGCAATGGCGTCTGGGGCGTCGTAACGGTATCACTAACGGACTTCAACAACGCTTAGAGTGAAACCTCAGGCAGGTTTGACCCGAAAAAACCAATCGAAATATTTTTTGGGCGGAAATCTCCCACCGAGGACTTTTGCGACTCGGGCTGTACATCGACAGGTAGGGAACCACAATGAATCGTTACCCTGTCATCTCGGGCCTGTCGCTTAGGGTTTCCTCTGGTTGGGTCCGGTAGATCTCGGTCGATCGAAAAAAGGAGGCAAAGTGGAGGAGCCGAGGAAAGAGATCAGCCTGTTACCCCTAGAGTGGGGAGGAGCGAAAGTACGCCTTGAGTGCGTTTTTCTTGGCAAAACTCAGCACTTCGAGCTCGATGGGCCCTTTGCTCGTATCGGCAGTGACCCACGGTGCGAAATCTCAATACCCGGCCTTCCGGCCGCCGTGTGCGTCTACGTTCAAGTTTGCAAAAGCTACTTAGCGGTTCTGGAGTTGGTCGAATCAACCCCCATGTCCGTCTGTGACCCCGTCATCGCTACCCAGGGAGGAACCGTTTGGCTCCAACCCAACGCCCGCATCACGGTGCAATCTGTCCGACCAGTGGAATCGCAAACCGAAACCTTTTCCTGGGAGAATTTCAACGTCGATGATATCCGAGTCTTTCCGAATACCCTCGTTGCTCGCGCCGGCTTTTTGAACTCGGCGACGAACTCCTCGCATTTCCGAATCCAATCGGCACTGTCTATTCTTGGCACATCGGCAGCGTGTCATTTACAGACCAAGCACAAGCAAATCAGCAAGTTCCAAGCGATCCTATTCCGCGGGGAGACTCAGGGCGACTCATGCCGCGTGGTCGACCTATTCGGTGAACATCCCACCCTGGTGGATAATCAACCCGCTCATGGCCAAGTCCTTGAGGTCGGCAGCCAGATTCAAATAGCAACTCTGAGCTTCGAGGCAGCCCGTTTTCTCTACAACGCCTCAAGACCAAATCACATCGTCGAAGTCCGAAGCCAATTCAAAACGTTGCCTTTTCCGAATAAGACTGCGACCTTAGCCCCCTCACAGGTTGCCCCCTCACAGGCTGCCTCGAACCAACCGGTAGCCCCGAACAAACCGCCGTCGCCGAACGCGGGTCTGCCAGACCTGCAAGCCATGAAGGACCGTTTGGTTCGAGCGATAGGATTCGATTCGGCCGCATCGAGAAATCCAAGGATTCACTTCCCAACCAACCAACCCTCCACAACCACAGGTGCAGCGCCCAAGGAAGACTTGGACCGAGTTGTCAAATCTCAAGAACAACTCTGCGACAGATTTGAAGAACTCTCCGAGCGGCTCGAAGGGATGAGCAGATCGATCGAATCCTTACCTGAGATCATCGATCGACAGTCGCAGCAACTCGTCGAGGCCATCGAGTCCCTACGCGATCTAGTGGCCCACCCCCCAAACCAAACTGCCCCCAAACAAGCTGTTTCGACACTTGAAAACCCGGCAAAAATTGCCGAACCACTGAAAACCAATCCTCTTGTTTCGGGGCCCAAAAACAAGCCCGGAACCAAACATCAAACAACATCGAATAGATCGCCATCCGGCGGGGCATCATCCGGCGGGGCATCGCAGACTAAAAATGCTGGGCCGAAATATCGCTCGAGCCAAAAGCCAAGCGAGAAATCCGTGGACCCAAAACCTCGCCCAGTTACCCCTTCTAACCCTTCCCCAGCCTCAAAACCTTCTTGGCTTCAACGCACAGCAAACCAACTTTCCGGTTGGATCCCTTACGCCACTCAACGCCGCAGAGTCACCGCAGAACGCGATGAACAGAGCGAGTCTATCGACTTAGCAAGCCAATCGACCTCGAAAAGAACTCGCCTAAGACAGATCGATAATGACTCTGAACTTTTGGCCAGCAATGAGTCCAAGGAGGAAACCCAAGTGCTCGGCTCACTTGTAGGTCTTCGGTACCGAGATGCCAGAAAAACCTATCTGCGATGGCTCCTGTTTTCTGGCATCATCGCAGCCTTGACCCTCATCGGCGGTCCCTTCGTATGGCAACAAATTCCCGCTGGTTGGCGGGAGTTGATCTGGCAAAAAATAACCTTCTCAGAAGCCCCCGAAGACCAACAATTCGATACGCCGATCGGCGATGACTCGACCAGTTCTCCTACCGAGCCGAGCCAACCCGAACCTATGCCACGTATGCCGCTGAGCTTACCTGAAACCGAACTGCAAAGGGTTCCTGGCCCACTCGAGGATCCACTTCCCGAGTCTCCACCAAGTGCGCCTGTCACCACCGAGCCCGCTTCTACAGAGCCGTTTCCTACAGAGCCGCCACCTACAGAGCCCCTGCCAGACAAATAAACCGAGCAACAAGCCCTCGAAGCTTGATTCGTGAACGAACATCTACAAGTTCGAGGACTCCCCGAACCGTTTCGACCCAATCAGGAGAAACAGTAAACGTTTCTACCCTTCGAAATCTGACGAGTTTTGCCCGTGGGTTCCTGTCCCGCTTGAAGATTGCCCGCTTGAAGATTGCTTGAGGACCACCTCGGTGTTTGGTGTTGAGTTTGCCGCTGAGGTTCCTGGAGCGATCGAAGGAGCAATCGGCACAGTTCCTGGCACAACGCGAGGACCGTCGATGGTCGCGTCAACGATCGATTTGAGATCCTCACCATCGACGACTTCGACCTCCATGAGTCGTTTCGCAAGGGCTTCGAGGGCCGCACGCCGTTCGGTAAGGACCGCTTTTGCATGACCGGCGGACTCATCGATCAGACGCTTGACTTCTTGATCGATCTCCCGGGCGGTCTGCTCGGAATAGTCCCGTCCATAGGACTCACCGCCCCCGGTTGCCAAGAAAGCCGAACGGTTTCCTTCGCGGAAATTGACCCGGCCAAGGCGGCTCATGCCATACTGCATGACCATGGCGCGGGCGATGTTGGTGGCCCGCTCAAGATCGTTCGATGCACCGGTGCTAACGTCTCGAAAAATCATCTCCTCGGTGAGCGTGCCAGCCAAGAGAACTTGCATTTGTGCCTCAAGTTCCGGTTGGGTGACAAGATACCGATCATCTTCTGGTCTTTGCATGGTGTAACCCAGTGCCGCGACTCCCCGAGGAATGATGGAAACTTTGTGCACCGGATCGGTGTTGGGGATCGAGTAGGCGATCAGGGCGTGACCCGCCTCGTGGTAAGCGACCCTGAGCTTTTCGTCTTCGTTCATCACCCGCTTCTTTTTCTCCAGGCCGGCCGAGGCCCGTTCGACGGCCTCGTTGAATTCCGATTGGTCGACCACATTTTTACCCTTCCTGGCCGCCAGCAAAGCCGCTTCGTTGACCAGATTGGCAAGGTCGGCTCCAACAAATCCTGGGGTGATCGCCGCGATCTGTTTGAGTTCGACGTTGCCGCTGAGTTTGACGTTCTTGACGTGTACCTTCAAAATATCCTCACGACCCTGCTTGTCGGGTCGGTCGACGAGCACGTGACGATCAAATCGCCCGGCACGAAGCAACGCGGGGTCTAGTGTCTCGGGGCGATTGGTCGCCGCCATGACGATCACTCCAGAATTCGCGTCGAACCCATCCATCTCCACGAGCAACGCATTGAGGGTCTGTTCCCGCTCATCGTGAGAACCGACAATATTGCCTGCTCGGCTCTTGCCGAGCGCGTCGAGTTCATCGATGAAGATGATGCATGGGGATTTGGCTACCGCTTGCTGGAACATGTCCCGCACGCGGGCCGCACCGACTCCGACAAACATCTCGACAAAATCCGAACCCGAAAGCGAAAAGAAAGGAACTCCAGCTTCTCCCGCGATCGCTTTAGCAAGCAGTGTTTTCCCGGTCCCCGGAGGACCTACCAGCAGCACGCCTCGGGGGATTCTTCCACCGAGGCGCTGGTACTTCTCTGGGTGCTTGAGAAAATCCACAATCTCATGAACTTCTTCGACCGCTTCATCGATCCCAGCAACATCATGGAACGTTATGCCGATGTCTTCCTGCGCATAGAGTTTCCCACGAGACCGCCCGAATTGCATCGGTGAGCCAATGCCTCCCATACGTCGCATGGCGAAGTAAAGGAGGGTTGAGATCAAGAAAAAGGGGAGGAAGAACATCCAAAAGAACTGGGTCAGCATACTCTGTCCAGGAGCGTTGCCCCAAGAGATCTTCGATGCAGTGAGTTTCTCCTTGAGCTCTTTGTTGGTTCCTTCGGAATTGTCTTTGATCGATTGAAAAATCCGGCTTTTGGGGGCAGTTAGTTTTCCATCGACGATCTTCGATACCGTCACGTCCCCCCGCACGGTCTCTTTGTCGACCTGAACATTTCGAATCCGGCTCAGTTCATACTTTTCGGAATCGATCGTTATGATCTTTTTCCCTTCGGACCCTTCCTCCAATTGGCTCTGAGAGGCGTCGGTGTACTTGGTCGCATCGATCAGTTCGATCAGATCCGGGTAGCGTATTTCCTGATAAATCGCCGAGGAAACAAAGCTAAATGCAGCCATGACCAAAAGCATGGCCAGAAGGGCGTACATCAGCCAACTGTTCCCCGGTTGGGAATTGCCTGAAGAGTTCGACCGTTTATCCGATTTGTTGTCGTCTGCCATGCATCGTTACCCGCA
>Ga0082207_1001600_pt1 | contig 10564 bp, 4 predicted proteins | sample LakMenEpi10Aug09_FD_71540 | JGI IMG/M metagenome (GOLD analysis project Ga0082207, IMG submission 71540) | reverse complement strand
GGGGAGCAAGTCGCTCATCACCGTCCGATTCGCAATTGGTTACGAGGAAGCAGACCATCTGTTGATCGGATTGATCGCACGGCACAGCCACCCTCGAAAGCTCTTGGTCGTCAGCTCCGATCGCGCCATCCGTACGGCGGCCCAAAGGCGCCGCGCTCACGATTGGGGCAGCCAGGAGTGGATCGATGCCCTGCTGGCCCATCGCCCGGAGGCTTTGCCACCACGCCACCGAAATGCGCAAATGGCCGTCGCCAGCGAACCCTCGGCCGATGATCCCGGCAAGCCTTCCCCCAACGACAATTCCTTCAACTGGTTCGGTTGGTTCGGGTTGCAATCAACGCCAACACCAACACCAACACCAACACCAACACCAACGCCAACGCCACCCTCGATACCGTCACACCCTCCAACGCCAGCACCGCCCCGCGCGTCGACCCCGCCCCCCGCCGCGACACGGCCGCCGATCAAGGACCAGGAACCCAAGACCAAAACGCCCTCTGGCTTAAGCGTTGACGCGCGGCCTTGTGAGCCGTCCCCGATCGCGGTCCCCAGGCGGGGCGGATCGAACCGGCCGCGCAAGCCGCCCAACCTACCACCGGGTTGGGACCCTCGCGACCTGCTGGATCCATGACCCGCCAGTCGATGCCAGCGGCGCCGTTACCCATCGGTACTCCAACCAGAAGCCTCGACTCGCCTCCGGCTCACGTTCTCCCGCCCTGGTGCCCGGCCGAATGACTACAAATGTAGTCACCAGGTCCGGCGGGGCAGGATCATCCGAATTTCGCGGTCGATCAAGCCGCAGCCATTGCCTCGGCATGATTCGAAATCAATGCCTTGAAATGGGTTCGAAACGGTCCGATCAACGCGAAAAAAAACCGCCGAGCGTTTGGGCTCGGCGGTTGAGGTTTGCTCAATCATCTTCTGATCGATCAGCTCCGCATCGACCGATCGGGGACGAAGATTCGTCCCCGATGGGCGATACGATCGCACGCGATCACTTCTTCGATTGGAAGCGATAAATGTTCGCGTCCTTAGCGCTGTCGATCATGTAATAGATCTCGCCATCGGCGTCTTCGCCGAAGGCCAACACCGGGATGCCGCCGGCGACGACGCGTTCGCTGCGGGTCACCTTGCCGGCCTGCTGGTCATAGGTCAGCGCCCAGATCCCGCCGCTGACGTAATCGGCGAAGACGTATTTGCCGGCCAGCTCGGGGACCTTCGTGCCGCGATAGACGCGGCCGCCGGTGATCGACTTGCCGACGCCATGGTCATAAGCCCACACCGGTTCGGTCACCGCGGTCGACGCATCGCCCGAACGTCCCTTGCTGCCGAACGAATAGGCCCCCTCACGGGTGCTCCAGCCGTAGTTCCCGCCCTTCTCGATCACGTTGACTTCTTCCCAAAGCTCTTGACCGACATCACCGATCCACAGGACCCCGGTCTTGCTGTCGAAAGCCATCCGCCACGGGTTGCGAACCCCATACGCATAGATCTCCGGACGGGCTTCTTTCGTGCCGACGAACGGGTTGTCCTGGGGAATCCCGTACTTCGCACCCGGTGCCGGGCGGTCGACGTCGATCCTGAGGATCTTGCCGAGCAACGAAGCGAGATTCTGGCCGTTCGACTGTGGGTCGTTGCGGAAACCGCCGTCACCCATCGCGACGTAGAGGTACCCGTCCGGTCCGAACTCGATCGGGCCGCCGTTGTGGTTCTTGTACGGCTGGGGGATCTCCATCACGATCTCTTCCGACGCCGGGTCGGCCCGGTTGGGGTCGTCTTTCGAAACGCGGAATCGCGAGATCACCGAACGGTCGTCTGACTTCGCCGTGTACGACACGAAGAATTCGCCGTTCTCTTTGAACTTCGGATGCATCGCCAAGCCCAACAGCCCCTGTTCGTTCGCCCCCGGCCCCGTGAATGGCGACACCTTATCGCTCAGGTCGAGGAAGAGGTGCGACTTCGTCGCGGCCGAATCGTTGTCCAAGCAGAAGATCATCCCGTTCTGGGCCATCGCGAAGACGCGTTTGCCGTCACCTTTGGCGGCGGTCAGTTCCAGCATCCGCAAACGGCGGACGTTGCCCGCATCGTCGACCGGGTCCCAACCTTCCCACTTCATGTCGGGATAGGCGAGCACCCCTTCCACGGCCAGTTCGCCGTGCGAGGGGCTGGGTACGCTGTAATCGGCGTTCAGCGGCCGGATCTTGATGTTGCGATACTCGACGAGATCGCCGTGGTCCTGCAAGCAGATGTGACCTTCGCCCGCGGCACCGAAGCCGGTCATCTTGGCGAACTTACTCTCCGCCAATTTCTTCTTCCAGTCGTCGTCACCGAGCTTAAACCGGTAATAGAGGACGCCGTTCATCGACACCTCACAACCGGTCGGTGCGATGCGGATGAAAAGGTTGTTCCATTCTCCGGCGGGGCGGGTCGCGTCGACCGGTTGGTCCGAATTCTGCTCCTTGCCCGGCTTGTAGAACTGATAGAGCCAACCTGACTTTTGGGGGTCATGGCCGGCGACGTTGTCTTGCACCTGGACCTCAGGGCCGCTGTGCCACGGCGCGGCGTTGTCTTCGGTGACGTGGAACATCACCCCGCTGTTCCCTTCGGCCGAAATCTTGTAATCGAGCGACAGGTCGAAGGCCTTGAACTCTTCCTTCGTGATGATGTCGCCGGCGCCCTTTTCGGATCGCACGAGCGCCCCATCAACGACCTTCCACCCTTCGGAAATTTCCGGCTTGCGATAATTTCGCCAACCCTCGGTCGATTTGCCATCGAACAGGAGTTTCCAACCGCTGAGTTTTTCCGACTCGGTCAATTGGTTCGGCGACTCTCCGCGCGCCGCCGGGACGACAAGCCCCAGCGTCATCGCCGCGAAGGTTAAACGGATCAAGGTACATTTCATCAACGAGGACTCCTGTTGCGAGAAAGCCAGTACGAGGAAGCGAGAAAGGTCGATTCAAAAAAGAAAGGAGGAAAGGTAGGACGCCGCTAACGGCGAAGGGGAACTGTAGTTTGCCCATCGAAGGGCGTAAAGTCGATCGTTTTTTTCCAAAGCCATTGTTAACCGCCGTCGCGGGGTTCGTCGTAACACCGCCCCAATCCCGCGCCGTGAATCACCAACGGATCGTTTGCGTGATCGTCGCCGTCGTTTCGTTGGGAGAAAGGTCGATCGTCACGCGGAGCTCGTCGCGATCTTGGCTGCGTAATTGCCGCACCGCGCCACCGTCGATTTTAACCGCATACGCCCCGTCGACCGAGTACCATTTTGCCGCCGGATCGTCACCTTCTTGGCCCGAAGCCGGCTCGACCTTTCCGGCGGCGACGAGCAGCGACACCTGGCCGACCCCTGTGACCCGCCAAGTGCGGGTGATCGTCTGCTTGCCGCCCTCTCCGCTCCCTGGCACCGGCCTGTCTTCGACGGTCAAGCCCCAGACCGAATAACGGAACGTCGGCAACCCCGCGGGATCGAGCCGATAGCCGAGGAACCGAGGGGACGCGCCAGGGGCATCGGCCGCGGGCCATGGCTGATCGGGCTGTTCGAGCTTCGCGATTGGGGTAACGCTGTCGATTCGAATCAATTCGTCTCCCAACGGTTCCTGGTCACCCGGGCCGCGACCGATCCAGTGCTTGCCCGCATCGATGAAGCCGTTCTTCCATGCTTCGGTAAGGCTCATCCGCGTCGCGTCCCAAGCGAGGTTGACCCCCTGCGGGTAAGCGACCGCGATCCCGCGCGGCGAGAGCCCGGTGAGGAAGTTGCGATAGATCAACGGCCGATCACCCGGTTTCAATTCGATCGCGTCGGGGACTAGGCCGCTGGGCGGTTTCGCCTTCGAACCCAACGAGAAGTAAGCCCACATCGCCGCCGATTGCTCTTGTGGACGGCCGTCAGCGATCTTGGTGACGACCGACTTGCCATCCGGATAGCTCGCCGGCATCCGGGTCCCGGGACGATACTTTTGCGGGTCAAGGAGGTAGCGATGGAACCACGACTCGCGCAGTCGCACCGGCATTTGCAACGCATCGATCGCTTGGATCCCAGGGAGCCCCACCCCGCCGAAGGTATGGCATTTGATGCAGGCTAGCCCGTCGTTCCCGGCCAAGACGCGTCCCGCCGCAAGCTGTTGGTTCGCTGCCGCTTCGCCATGCCCCGGCAAGTCGTCGTTCACATTCGCTCGGTCGGTTTCGATCAAACGTTTCGCCAGTGCCACGGTCGAGGCCTCGCCAAACCCCGGCATCCTCGTCTTCATGTACGGCCGCACGTCGCCTCCCTGGGCCAAGATCTGGTGCAGGTAGGTATCGTTCAACTTGTCTCCTGTTCCGGTCAACAGCGGCGGCAAACGACCTTCGTCTCCCATTTCGGGCGTCGTCGTCTGGAAGTAATCCCGACGCGAACCTTCCGGGCCGCCGATCCCGTCTCGGGCGTGACAGGCATAACAATTTAGCGATAACATCCGCCGATGGATCGCGAGCTTCGCGTCGGCGGCAGTCGCCGATTCGACATCCGGCAGGCTCTTGCCGATCGCCGACGCGATCGCGCGTCTTTGCAAATCGGTCAGGTCATAATCGGGAACGCCACGGGGGGGCTCGCTCGCCAAACATCCCTGGTCGGGCCGACACTGGGCCCAATCGGTGACGACCTTTTCGCTCGGTCTCGCAGCGCCATTCACCGCGTGGCAGCGGACACAACCGGCCGTCACGAATAGTTCCTTCCCGCGCCGCGCGGCGTCATCGCTGCGGGCAAACCGCTCCGGTTTCGAAGGGAGCGGTTCTTTCCCGGTCGCCGCGGTGCAAATCAGCGCGGTGATCGGCATCGTCGCCCCCCCAGGGAGCTCGACGCGAATCGAAAGTTCGCGCTGACCGCCCCCTTCGAAGTACTCGATCTTGATCGGCCGCACCCCGGCTTGAAGGTTGACCTGGTCCGCCTTCTCCGTCGCGGGGTGAATCCCGTCGTGATCGACGATCACCTTCCCATCAATGCTCAGCCTCCCCCCATCGTCGCTAACCAAGCGGAAGCGATAATCGCCCGAGCTCGGCAATTCGATGTAGCCGTCGTAGACGATGCCGAAGCCGCCGTTGATCTTCACCCCATTCACATCCAATTTGCCGACGCGATCTTCGGTGACCGGTTTCATCTTTTCGAAATCGGGGAACCGGTCCCAGCTTCCTTCGTAGACCCTGCGGCGAAGCGTTTCGCGGGGCGGGACGACAACGACCTCTTTGAGCAAATAGGTCGCCAAGTCGCGGGCCTGGTTCGCGTCGGCCGCGAGTTTGGGCATCCTCCCGTGAGGCCGGATCGCAAGCGGATCGGCGAGGAATTGGCTCAGCGACCCGAGCGTGTACTTCGCACCCAAATCCCCCAGCGGAACGTTCCCTTCCGAAGCATCCGGTCCGGTCGCGACGATCGGCTCGCCGCTGGGCGTGACCTTCGCGCCGTGGCAGGCGACGCAGCCGATCGCGTGATAAGCCTCTTGCCCGCGCAACGCCGATTCCTCTTCGCCGATCTCGTCGACCAATCCCGACCCCAACGACACCAAGTACTGCGCGATCGCCTCGGCCGATGCCCGCCGCTCCGCCTCGGTCGCCCCCGACCACGGATCGGGCATCACCGTCCCCGGTTTCACGTCGTGGGGCGCGGCGATGTAGTCGACGAGGTGTTCCGGACGGACCCGCGAAGCGACTTGCGTCAACTCGGGCCCGGCCACACCGATCGCCTCCGCCCCCGATTCGCCCGCATGGCACGCGGCGCAACCCAAATGATCAACGAGCAATCGGCCGCCGATCGGGTCGGCGATCCCGGTACCGCCAAAGAACCGTTCGAACCCCGCGACGATCGGCCGACGGGCTTCCTGTTTTAGGTCGCGCGGCACGATCCAAACGTTGCGAAATCGGACCGGGTTGCCGTGGTCCTGAAGGTGGATCGGGCCGGTCGGCGCCTCTTCACCCACACCGCCGGTCGTCACCCGATCGGCCGCGACGTTGTTCTGGACCACGACGCCATTGAGCCGCACGGTCAACCTCGCCGGTACGATCTTTTTCCCCTGACCGTCGAATCGCGGGGCGGTGAAATCGACGTCATAGGTCTGCCATGTCAGCGGTGGGAAGCAAAGGTTTTGTTCCGGATCGCGGATCGAATAGATCCCACCCGTTTCGTTGTTCTTCCCTTCGAGCCCGAACGAGTCGAGCACCTGTGTCTCGTAGCGGCCGTGATGGTAAACGCCGCTGTTCCCGCGACCCTGCCCCCGCGCCGCCGGCATGTAGGGGGTCATGAATTCGACATGCAATCGGTAATCGCTAAAGCTTTCGCGCGTCGTCACCCCTTCCATCAGCCAACCTTCCGGGGTGACCTTGGCCCCATCGTTCCAGTAACGCCGCAGCGAATCCTCGGACCCATCGAACAGGACGGTCGCCCCTGGGGGGGGTGTCGCGCCCAGCGTCGGGCTTTGGCGAACCGTCCGCCGCAGCCCCATCGATCCGATCAACTGCTCGACGACCTCGGCGTCACCATCGAGCCGCCGCGGCGGTTGGCGGTCCCAACCCGCGCCGGGAAGGCCCCCTTCATAGATCGCGATCTGGAAATCGCCAGCCGCCTGGGCGACGACCTGCATCCCGCGATTGTTCCCGACGTATTCCCCTTGGATGGCAAAGTCGGGATCGGCCTTGGCCGCCTCTGGGGTCGCGTACGTTTGGGCCGACAGGTCCGCGGTGCCAAACGACGTCAAGGACGCGGCGACCAGCATGGCGACGCGTGAAATTCGAAAAGCGGGCATCGGCTCAGGGCGGGTTAAGAAGGCGAGTTTGCAAGGACAAGTTCGAGATCGGCTTGCGGGGTCTTCGCCCGAGGGCCGATCGACCTCAGCAGTGTAACCGATCCGCGGCCGATCGGCGCGACCGCTCAAGACCTGTTTGCCGATGGCTTCATGGACCCCGATCGGCTCAACCGCGATCACCGGGCTCGGCCGCATTTTCGCTTTTGGCGGCGAGCGAAAAATCGGCGATCAGCGGCAGATGGTCCGAAGCCCTACGGGCGACCGCGGTGTGGCCGACGAAGGCCGATTCGAGCCCGATGCCGCCGCGGGAATAAATCCCGTCCAGCCCCCGGAGCGGTCGAATCGCCGGAAAGGTACGCGATTTCCCCGTCGCACAGAGAAACCCGTGCCGGGCGAGGCATTTTTTCCAAAGCGTCCCCCAAACGTCGTTCAAATCGCCCCCTAACAACAGCGGCGTGTCGCGGCGGGCGTGTTCGAGCGGGTTGCTCGCCATCAGCCGCCGCAATTGCATCATCCTTTCGAACCCGGCCAGCCCCAGATGCAGGTTCGACAAGATCACCGTTCGCTGGTGGCCGTCGATCGCGACGTGGGCCTTGGCGATCAACGCCCGACGTCGCTTCTTCAGGGGGATCGTTAGGTCGATGTCCCACGTGTGGCTCAACGGGTATCGCGACAAGATCGCGTTGCCGTAGTGCCCGCGGGAGAGTTTTACGTTAGCCTGAAAGGCGCGATACTCGAAACCCAAGGCGTCGCCGATCGCGTCGACCTGACGATCGAAACGGGATCGGGGGACCCCGTCATCCACTTCCTGCAGGAATACAAAACCCGGATCGTAATGTTGCAGCGTGTCGATGATCCGCCCCAGTTCATACCGGCGGTCGATCCCGCCGATCCCCTTGTGGATGTTGTAAGTCAGCAGACGAAAGCCCATGGACCGCCCGGAATCGTTGGGAATGAAAACCCGCATCGTTGGAATGAAAACGCTCACCCGCACGTCCTCCATTTTAGGCCCTTCGCCTCCCGTACCAAGGGACCGTCGCGCCGGATGATGACCAAACGCCAACCCCTCCCACGAGTCGGCGAAATCAGGGGGTAGATCGATGTGGGACTTTGAAACCTGGGCCGTCGGGATCGAAGCGGCGTACGAGTCCTTGTCACATACCTTCGTGAGTTTCACGGGGGCATGGAAAACGGCCGCTTGGGTGTTGTCGCTCGATTGGCTCGTCCGGCTGGGGCTAGCGGTTCATATCGTCATGCGGCGCTGGCCCGTCGGTATGTCGCTTTCCTGGCTGTTGATCGTCTTGATGTTCCCCTTGGTCGGGCCCGTCACGTACCTGATGCTGGGCTTGAATTGGCTCGGCATCGTTCGGTCGCGTTGGGCCCAGCAGATGCGTCAGCATTACCTCCCCTGGAAACGCCGCCAGCAACCTTGGGTCTTTCGCGATTGGGACCATGAACTGAGCGACCCGGCACAGCTCTCGCGGATCATCAACGCGACGCTCGGCGAGGCCCCGCTGGGTGGCAACCGCTTGGAGCTGCTCGCCACCACCGACGCGGTTTTTTGCGCGATGATCGCCGACATCGATGCGGCGCAAAAGGGCTGCAACATGGAGTTCTACATCTGGGAGGTCGGCGGGTTGGCGGATGAGTTCTCCGATTCGCTCGGTCGGGCGGCGAGCCGGGGGATCAAGGTGCAGATCCTGGTCGATGCGGTCGGCAGCCGCGGGTTCCTCAAGAGCGCGCAGTGCGCGCGGCTGCGGCAAGCAGGGGTCGAAGTCCGTGCCGCCCTCCCGGTCCGCGCCCTCCGCGCCCTCTTTTATCGCTTCGACCTCCGCATGCATCGCAAGACGCTGGTCGTTGATGATCGCGTCGGTTATGTCGGCAGCCAAAACCTCGCCGACCCGAAGATCTTTCGCAACGGCGCCGGCTTCGGCCAATGGGTCGATGCCATGGTCCGCATCGAAGGGCCCGCCGTCGACTCGCTGTCGATGGTCTTCTTCGAAGATTGGCATTTCGAACAGGCAGACTTCGCCACCGCCGCGCAGTGGGAATCGGACCGACCCGTCCCCGAGCCCCTCGGCGGTGTCCCGATCCAGGTCGTCCCCTCAGGGCCCGGCATGCCTGCCGAATCGATCATGCAGATCCTCCTCAACGCGATCTACATGGCCGATCACGACCTGATGATCACCACCCCCTACTACGTCCCCGACGAATTGCTGCAGCGAGCGCTCATCTCCGCCGTCCGCCGCGGCGTCCGCGTGACCCTGATCGTCCCCGATAAGGTCGATTCGACGCTCGTCCGCCTAGCGAGCCGCCCGTTTCTGAGGGAATTGACCAAAGAGGGGGTCCGGGTCGCGCAGTACCGCGCCGGGATGCTCCACACCAAATCGATCACCATCGATCACGACATCAGCTTCTTCGGGACGTTGAACCTCGACCCGCGAAGCTTCGAACTCAATTTCGAATTGATGCTGGTGATCTACGATACCCCCTTCACCCGCCAACTGAGCGAACTGCAGGAAGAATACGCACGCCAAAGCGACCTGTTGTCCTGCGACCCTGCGAGCGAGCCCCGCTTCATCACACGGCTCGCCGAGGACTTCGTGCGGCTGATCTCGCCGCTCCTTTGACCTGTCTCGCGATCTGCGTTGATCTGCTCCGTGTTGTTCTGCTCCGTTTTGATCTGCTCCGTGTTGATCCGGTCTGTCTCGCTTTGATCCGTGATCGAATACCTTCTCGTTCATCCGGGCAGCGACGGCTTCGGGTCGGGCGGCGCGGGCGGCGTTTCGCCAGCAACCGCCACGCGGTCGCGCCCCGGCGACGTGTGCGGTCGCATCTGGCGTTCCATCTCGCGCAGTCTCGCCAAAACCCGGCCGTGCACCGTCAACGGTTGGTCGATCCTTCCCGCGGCGACCCCCGTCAATAACGCGATCCCTTCGTCGATCGAACGGAGCGGCCAAAGATGAAACTTCCCTTCCCGCACCGCATCGATCACCTCGCCGCGCAACGCCAGATTCCGCCCGTTGGCGGCGGGGATGCAGACCCCTTGGTTGCCGGTCAGCCCGAGCCGCGAGCAGACTTCGAAGAACCCCTCGACCTTTTCGTTGACACCGCCGATCGGTTGGATGTTGCCGAGCTGATCGATCGAACCGGTGATGGCGACATCCTGGCGCAGCGGCAATCGCGCGATCGCCGACAGGAGCGCGATCAGCTCCGCCGCCGAAGCGCTGTCCCCGTCGACGCCGCCGTAACTCTGCTCCATCGCCAAGCTCGCCGACAAAGCCAAAGGCAATTCGCCGCTGTACATCCCGCGGAGGTACCCTTCCAGGATCAACAACCCCTTGTCGTAGGTCCGCCCGCTCAGCCGGCTTTCCCGTTCGATGTTCACGACCCCATCGCCCCCCACACCGACGGTCGCCGTGATCCGCGACGGCCAACCGAAGGCGAATTCGCCCATCTCAGCAACGGCCAACCCGTTGACCTGCCCGATCCGCGATCCCGTCACCTCGATCAACAACGTCCCCTCGGCGATCAGCTCGCGGACCTTCTGCGCGATCAGGTCGGACCGATGGAGCTGCTCGTCGATCGCCCTGCGAACATGCTTCGCCTCGACGGCCGCGGCGCCATCATGCCCCGCCCAAAACGCCGCCTCGCGGATGATGTCGCACAGCCGGCTGAACTGCGCCGTCAATTTCTGCTGATGCGCCGCCAGCCGCGCGCTCGCTACTGCCAGCACCCCGACCGCCGCGGCGTCGAACGGCGGCACGCGTTCTTCCAACGTTAACTTTCGCACCAAT
>Ga0082207_1001596_pt1 | contig 10578 bp, 4 predicted proteins | sample LakMenEpi10Aug09_FD_71540 | JGI IMG/M metagenome (GOLD analysis project Ga0082207, IMG submission 71540) | reverse complement strand
CCACCCTCGTGTCCATAAAACCGAAAAGTTTGCACCCCTTCGGTAAACCGACCAATGCTTTACCCGAGCCGCAAGTACCTGGTCCGAGCACCAGTCCTTTTTTCAGGTCTTGGTTCTTTCCCCCGACGGGCTTTACCGGGGGGACGAGCGTCGAGCCGACCGAGAGACAAAACACCGACCATTTCATTCCGATCGAGGATCGTTGGCGGATCGGCACCCCGACTTGGGATCGCTATGGCAAGGGCCATCCGCCGGTGGACGATTATCCCTTTGTCCAAGGGGCCTGGTGGGATCCCTACAATCAAAACGTGCTCAAAGGGGATTATCCGATCGCAGGTCAGGATGTCTTCATGAGACTTGGGTTCCGGACGACGAATCTCGTGGAGTATCGCCAGACGCCGATCCCAACGACGCCGACTGAAGCGACTCAAAATCCCGGTGAGTTTGAATTCTTTGGCAATCCGAATCAGTTCCTATTCGCTCAATACAACTCCGCATCGATCGATTTATTCAAAGGGGATTCGGTATTTAGACCCTTTGATTGGCGTTTCAAGGTCAATGTGATTTTCAATCAAAACTATCTTAAGGTCTATGAATTGGGAGTTGTTTCTCCGGATGTGACCGATGGGACGAATCGGCATCGGACATTTTGGTCGCTCGAGGAGTGGTTTTATGAATCCAAGATCGCCGACACGAGTCCCAATTATGATTTCGTTTCGGTCCGCGCTGGCTCGCAGTTTTTCAGCAGCGATTTCCGAGGTTTCATCTTTGCAGATACCAACCGTGCGGTGCGTCTTTTCGGAAACCGCTTGAGCAACCAAGACCAGTACAATGTCATTTGGTTTGATCAAACGGAAAAGGACACCAACAGTTTTCTGAACACTTTGGATGACCGGCACCAGAACACACTGATTGCCAACTATTACCGGAACGATTTCGTATTCCCAGGATACAACACCCAGGTCAGTTTCCATTACAACCGCGATCAGGCCAGTACGAAGTTCGATGATAACGGTTTCTTGGTTCGTCCCGATCCGGTCGGAGTGTATGCACCGCATCAGGTCGATGCGTATTATTTGGGTTGGTCGGGCAACGGCCATATCAACCGTTACAATGTCAGCCATGCGGCTTACTATGTCACCGGTCGCGATGAGCTCAATCCTTTGGCGGGCCAGGCGCAGGACATTCATGCGTTTATGGGAGCTTTGGAACTCTCCTACGATCGGGACTGGGCTCGTTTCCGTTGTTCGTATTTCTACGCCTCGGGCGACTCCGACCCGAACGATACGCAGGCCAACGGATTTGATGCGATCTTCGACAATCCCAATTTCGCCGGCGGTGAATTCAGCTATTGGAATCGCCAGCAAATCAAGCTATTCGGAGTCAATTTGGTGCAGCGGCAGAGTTTGATCCCGAACCTTCGCAGCAGCAAGTTCCAGGGGCAAACGAACTTTGTGAATCCTGGAATCCAGCTTGTGAATTTCGGCTTTGATGCCGACTTGACGACCAAATTCAAGTGGATCAACAATGCGAATTATCTTTGGTTTAATCAGACGGAATCCCTGGAAGTCTACACCTTTCAAGAGAAAGTCCGCAACGAGATCGGACTGGACTTGAGTTCGGGCGTTGAGTATCGTCCGCTTTTAAACAACAACATCCTGATTGTGGGTGGAATCTCGGGTCTGCTCGTGGGCAACGGGTTTCGCGATCTGTACCAACCGCTTTACGGCAGCGTACCGGATCTAGCAGCCGGATTCTTCGAAGCGACATTCGAGTATTGAGGACAAGCACCATGCCCGATAATGGATTTGGGGGCCGAATCAGCTTTATTGTTTTGGCGATCGGTTTTGCATGGTGTTGTTTCCTAGCCTATCCAGTACACCTCGCTGCGCAAACGGCTCAGCAGATGGGTGTAGGGACTTCGCCTAAGTTCCATACGCCGAGCGTTCCACCACCGGCAGGCCAGGATCCCTGGGGACCGGCAAGAGCCTTGGGGATCGCCGGCAATGAGTCCTACCCGATCCCACCGGACCTATGCGATGTCGACATGTACCGACAGAGCAAGTCCGATGCTGCGGCCAAGAGTCATTCGTGCATTCAGTGCCACAGCCAGGTCGGGAACATGCATCCGCCCAACACGGTCAACATCGGATGTACAGACTGCCACGGGGGCAATGCCAACGACTTGACCAAACTCGGTTCGCACGTTCAGCCCAGGTATCCGGCCTTATGGCCCACGGCAGCCAATCCCGTGCGAAGCTATGCATTGCTGAATTATGAGAGCCCAGAGTTTGTGCGCTTCATGAACCCTGGCGACCTGCGTGTCGCACATATCGCTTGCGGCCAATGCCATGCTAACGAAGTCTTGCAGTTGCGCAAGAGCATGATGACACATGGATGCATGCTTTGGGGAGCTGCGATCTACAACAATGGTGGTTCTCCGACCAAATGGTCCAGCTATGGCGAGAGCTATTCGATGCAGGGCAAGCCGCAGCGGCTCCAGACGGTCCCCGCTCCCTCGCAATACGATATCGATTACAAAGGAATCCTCCCTTACCTGGACCCATTACCCCGCTTTGAGGTTTCCCAGCCGGCCAACATCTTGCGGATCTTCGAACGCGGGGGGCGTTTCCGACCCGAAATCGGTATCCCAGAGCGCACGGAGGAACCGGGCCGCCCACGAGAAAGGCTTAGCAATCGAGGTCTCGGGACGGAGAATCGAACCGACCCGGTCATGGTTGGTCTCCAAAAAACGCGGCTTTTAGATCCGACATTGAATTTCCTTGGGACCAACGATCACGCCGGCGATTATCGCTCGAGCGGTTGTAGCGCATGCCACGTCATCTATGCCAACGACCGCTCGGAGATGGCCTCGGGCCCTTTTGCCAAATACGGCCATCGCGGTCTAGCCGCCTCTGAAAAGGACGATTGGGTTCAGTACATCGATCCGACGATCCCCAAGGATGAGCCAGGGCACCCGATCCAGCACATGTTCACCAACAGCATTCCGACGAGCCAGTGCATGGTCTGCCATATCCATCCTGGGACAACGGTCATCAACACCTACCTGGGTTTCATGTGGTGGGATAACGAAACCGATGGGCAATGCATGTACCCGAAGACCCAGAAAAACCCGACGGCCGAGGAATCGATCGAGGCGTCTTGGTCGAACCCTGAAGAAGCCTCCGCGCGAGGCTTGTGGGGAGATCCAGAGTTCCTCGATCGCGTCAGCGAACTCAATCCGTTTCTCAAGCATACGCAGTTTGCCGACTTCCATGGCCACGGCTGGGTGTTCCGCGCGGTCTTCAAGAAGGATCGCCAAGGGAACTTGCTCGATCACACCGGAACGCAACTCGAGGCTCCGACGACCCCGGATCTTATGGCAGCCATGGAGCCGTCCGATGAGTTTGAGAAAATCCATGGCAAGCAGCGAGACGGCGTACCGGTACACCTCATGGACATCCACACCGAACGCGGGATGCACTGTGTCGATTGCCACTTCTATCAGGATGGGCATGGGGACACCAAACTCTACGGCGAGGTCCGTGCGGCGATCGAAATCCAGTGCATCGATTGCCATGGGGACGCCACAGAGAACCTGATTTCCAAGGTCGATGGTCAATTGCGCCGCGGGCTTCCGGTTCAGCTCCCGACCAGCGGACCGGCCTCGGGGGATCAGCCGACGAATCTGCTGGCTCTGCGCACCGCCTTTGGCGAACCTCGGTTCGAGATCCGCCGAGTTCCTGGTCGCAAGCCCGTCCTGATCCAACGCAGCAACGTCGAGAAGGGACTTGAGTGGGTCGTGACGCAGACGGCCGAAACGATCGACCCGCAGAGCGATTCGTACAACCCTCGCAGCCATATCGCCAAGACCGTTCAGATGGGTTCCGATGGTCAGATGACCTGGGGTCAGACGAGCTCGGCCGAGCAATGCGCCCACAGCAATAAAAACATGAACTGCATCGCTTGCCACAGTTCCTGGAATCCAAGTTGTTTTGGGTGCCACCTACCCCAAAAAGCCAACTTAAAAACCCCTAACCTGCACAACGGCGGCGAAGTCTCACGCAATCGCATCTCCTACAACTTTCAGACCCTTCGGGACGATGTCTACATGATCGCTCGGGATGGAAATGTCACAGGGAACCGCATCGGACCGGCTCGCAGCTCCTGTGCCATCCATGTTGGGAGTTACAATAGCAATCGAGAATCGATCTACGTCCAACAGCAAACCATCAGCGGCGAGGGACTCAGCGGGATCGCATTTAGCACCAACGTTCCGCACACGGTCCGAGGGGGCTCGGGTTGGGACCCCAGCCATGCGACTCGGCCTCCGGGAACCTACGAGACAAAATCCTGCAGCGATTGCCATTTGTCGATCGACAACGACAACAATGCGATCATGTCCCAATTGCTCATGCAGGGCACTGGTGCGACGAACTTCATCGGTAAATACTGCTGGGTTGGAACCGGTGAGCATGGCCTCGAAGGGATCGTCGTAACCGAGCAAACCGAACCCCAAGCGGTCATCGGTAGCAGCTTGCACGAAATCGCTTATCCTGACAATTTCCATAAGCATGTCCATGAGCATCATCGCGAGCTAGAACACGCTCACGAACATCCTGGCCGGGACATCATCGAAACGCTAAGTCCTCTTTACCGAAAACCGGAGATCCTCTCCTTGCAGCATCGCGGGGAATATCTCTACGCGGCCTGTGGCGAAGGAGGACTCAGAGTTTTCGACATCGCGTTTATCGACCATAAGGGCTTCTCCGAGCGGATCACCACCGCGCCGGTATCGCCGTTGGGACAACGCTTCTATGTTCGCACGCGCTATGCCACAAGCGTTGCGGCCCCGACGACGATCGCCCCGGATCCGACCCGTACGCACCGACCAGAAAACTTTGAACAAGCCGTCCCGGCACTCTATGCGTACATCTATGTGACGGACAAATACGAAGGTTTGGTGATGGTCTCAGCCGCCTCGTTGCTCGACGGAAAACCCGATAACAACTTTTTGAAAAAGGATGTGGTTTTCAACCCGGATGGGCTCCTATGCGGAGCCACCTCAGTGAGCATCGTCGGTAATTTTGCTTACGTTTGCTGCGATGCCGGTTTGGTGGTGGTCGATTTGGTCGATCCGACGAAGCCTAAGGTAGCTTCCGTCGTCGGCCATGATGTGTTGCATCATCCCCATGCCGTCGCTGTGCAATTCCGCTACGCATTCGTTTGCGACGAAGAGGGAGTCAAAGTATTCGATGTGACCGAACTGAGCGCGCCGGTGCATGTGCATACGGTCGAACTCCACGATGCGCATAGCATCTATCTCGCTAGAACTTATGCGTACGTCGCCGCTGGTCACCAAGGATTGGCCATCCTGAATATCGCCAATCCAACCCAAGCCCATATCGATCAGATCTACGATGCCGATGGAGAAATCAACGACGCGCACGATGTCAAATTGGGTATCACCAACGTCAGCCAGTTTGCTTACATCGCCGACGGCAAAAACGGGTTGCGAGTCGTCCAACTGACCAGTCCAGAACTCCATGGCAACGATGGTTTCTCACCGAGACCTAACCCCAAGTTGATTGCGACGCGGAAGCTACCCAAGGAGGGTCATGCTCTGTGCATCTCGCGCGGGATCGATCGGGATCGAGCCGTCGATGAATCAGGAAATCAAATCGCGGTATTCGGGCGGGTCGGTGCACGACCCTTGAATCGACAAGAAGTCTTCCGCATGACGCGCAAACCCGACGGGAGTATTTTCCAAGTCAGCGACGATCCTTTCGATCAACGCGTCTATCAGTTCCCCTCGACCATCCGGAAACTCGAAACGGCTCGAGCGCTTCGAACCGATTCGATCGTACGCTAGTCCGATAACTATGCGACGTTAACTGGGCGTCTTTAACTAGGCGTCGTTCGGGTCGATCGCAAAGGTCGGCTGAACCATCGCTCCGACGAGCTGATCGAACTGCTCGGTGGAGATCCCCGAGCGGCGAACGCCTTGGCCACGGTAGATAGCAAGGCCCTGTTTGCGCGATAGTATTTCTCGCCTCGAGCGAAATTCAGGTTCGGTGTTCCAATCCCCATCGAGGCTCGTCCAATCGAATAAACCCGGGAGGTTGCCCGAAAGATATTCCCAGTACGCCTTGCGATCGGTCTGAAGAAAAATCTTACCTTCAGGGATCAGCGTCCGGTACATCCATCCGATGAACTCAGGGGTTAGCATACGGCGAGCCGCAGTCACCGGATCGGCATAGGGCTGAGGATGATAGATATGGATCTCGGCAAGGCTCGCTTCGGCGCACAATTCGGTGAGGAATCGCCATCCATCGACGACTGCAAAACGCACGTGCAAGAGGCCTCGTTGGTTGGCCCTGCGGGTTCCGTAGCGGACGACCGCCGGTAGCGAATCGATCGCTAGGTGATTCCGATCTGGGCGCAGGACAGCATCGGCGATGGTGAATCTTCCGTTGCCACACCCGATATCGACGACCAAAGGGGCTTGGCGGCCAAAGAGGATGTTCCAATCGACCGGTTTGGCGTCCGGTATCCGCTTAAGGGCCGACTGAGTCCATTGCTCTTTGGGAACAATGAGCCCTGGAATGGGAATCCCGAATTCGTATTCGGTCTGGCCCGGTTCAAGAACGGTCGCCGGAGCCCCTTTTCGATGCGGCCTGAGATGATACCGGCTAGGACGTTTTGGACTCATGTTTTCCGATCACAACGAAGGTACATTTGACCGATCTGGACGTAATGGCGCCAACCTCGTTCGATCATTTCAAGCTCGATCTCACCGCACTCGCGCACGATCTTACCTGGAAGTCCCATAACAAGCGAGCGAGGCGGGATGATTTGTCCTTCCCGAACCAAAGCGCCTGCCGCGACGATCGAGCCGGTGCCGATGACGGCTCCGTTGAGGATCGTCGCTCGCATGCCGATCAAGCAATCCGATTCGACCGTCGCACCGTGAACGATGGCCCCGTGTCCGACCGTGACCCGCTGGCCGATGAGCAGCGGATATCCCGGATCGGCATGCAGACAAACCAGGTCTTGAATGTTGGAGAAATCCCCGATCGAGATCGCATCTGCATCGCCTCGCATCACCGAGCCAAAAAGAACCGTGCACGAACGACCGATCGTCACATTCCCTCGAACGGTGGCATTGGGCGCGATGTAGCAATCAGGCCCAACGAGGTCACGTCGGAATGACAAATCGATCGAATCATCCATCTTGAGCTCCAAAAGCAAAAGGGCCTCGCCTTGACTCGTCGGATTATAGCGATCCTACCGAGCCTGCTCGGACGAGCCCTCGTGGATTTTCGGTGGTTCTTACGGAAGTGGCTCTAATGTGTGGAAAACTTGGATAGTAGGTGGAGTTCCGTCCATCGACCCGTAGCCCCAGGGTCTTTTCGAATGACAACGCTATGACAGACGTGAAAAACTTCAAGAAGACAGACCGACCCGCCCCAACGGGCCGATCGGTCCGTTGGGATATGCTCGGCGTGGTCCTTTTCGGGATTACAGCCGTGGTATGGGTGGCCCTCTTTACCCACGATCCGGCAGATGACATTCGAGCTTCCTTTGGGTTTTCCAGCGATGAGTCCATCGGCCAGAGCCCCACAGCGAGGGGACCTGCCTGGATGGCTCCGGCGATCTATCCACCGAACGGAAAGATTCAAAACGAAGCTGGGTTTCTCGGCGCATTGGTCAGCCAGATTCTCTTTCAAGCGACCGGGATCGGCGCGTATTTGATCGCCCTGTTGCTTCCGATCTCCGGAGTCGTATGCCTGCGAAAAACACCTTGGGCTAGCCCGTTGGGACGAAGCCTCGGTTGGAGTTTACTGCTGGCATCTCTGTGCGCATTGCCCGATCGCCTGGGACTTCCTATCCCGTTGAGCGTCCCGATCGGACGAGGCGGATACCTCGGGGCCTTGATCAACACTTGGCTCAATGAACACTTGGCATTTACTGGCGGATTGATCTTCCTTTTGGCAGTCTTTTCTGTCGGTATGCTCTTGAGCACCGAATATGCGGTCATCCGGTATTTGGGATTTGCAACGACCGGTGGGATGACGCTTTTTAAGGCGCTGCGATTGCATTTTGCCACCGGTTGGGCCCGAACTACGACTGGAAGTGGAATATTCACCGCTCGGCGTACCGACTTGCCCGCTTCGGTGACACTGCGCGATGGAGATCCTATGGTCTCGCTCGCGGGAGGACCGATTCCCTCCTTTAGCGATTTGGCCAAGCGACCGTTTAACGATCCTCTAGGGAGCCCCGTCGCCGACGATGAAGCGACCGATGCGGATGGACCATCGATTCGCATCGGTCGGCGGGCGACGAGCTCGTTCAGCAGCCAAGACCTCTCTGGGGGGAACAAACCGATCGGTCGAACGGATCTATCGGTCTCGAAGTCCAAGGGCAAGTCGTCGCGCGGAGCCAAAACTTCGATCGAAGAGGGACTAGACCAGGAGCAAGAACGGATTCAGGGCGGTCCCAATCGAGACGAGGAAGACTGGGATCTAGCCGAAGATCAAGCCGCCCGAGGCAATGGTCTCGATGGGGAATTGGATAGCGATCCAACCGACGAGGAATCTCTCGAGGACGCTTCGCTTGAGGATCTGGAGTCTGAGGACCTGGAGTCTGAGGACCCGAGCGAACCGAGCGATATCGCATTGACGGCGCATGGCAAACTCCGAGCAGACCCTTCGCACGGATCCTCAAGCCCTGAGCCCAGGATACGCAATTCCAAGAATCGCAAGAAAGAAGAGGAAGAAGAGGAACGCAACTCCCTCTACAACTCTTTGAACGACACCAAGCTTCCGGCCGGGAGCGAAGAGTACGTACTTCCGAGCGTCGAGCTGCTCGCCGAAGGAGATGATTTTTCGTACGACGAGCAGACCGAAGAGGTCAAACGCAAGGCCCGGGTCCTTGAACAAACCTTCTCCAACTTTGGATTCAACATTCGGGTCGTCGAGATCGAAACCGGTCCGGTGATCGCTCAGTACGAGATCGAAATGGAAGCAGGTTTACGATTGTCAAAAATCACCGGTTTGGCCGACGATTTAGCGATCGCTTTGCGGGTACCGAGCGTTCGGATCGTAGCGCCGATCCCCGGCAAAAACACGGTGGGTATCGAAGTCCCCAACGAGAAGCGCCAAGTCGTACGCATGCGAGAGGTGATCGAGGAGGGAGCCGCGCAGGTGCGGAAAATGAAGATCCCTTTGTTTCTGGGCAAGGACGTTTCGGGCAAGCCGCTGTCGGTCGATTTGGCCGGCCTACCCCACCTGCTTATCGCGGGTCGAACCGGTACGGGAAAAAGCGTTTGCTTGAACTCGATCATCTGCTCGATCTTGATGGCACGTCGACCTGACGAAGTGCGCATGCTGATGATCGACCCGAAGATGGTCGAGCTCAGCGGCTATGCGCGATTGCCGCACCTGATGCACCCCGTGGTGACCGACATGCGCAAGGCCGAAGCGATTTTGGCTTGGGCCGTCGACAAGATGGAGGATCGCTACGCGTTGCTCGCTAGGGCCGGGGTTCGGCATATCACCAGCTACAACCAACTCGGACGCGATGAACTTCGCGAGCGACTCCGCCCCGAGACCGACGAGGAAGCCGAGATGATTCCCGATCATCTCCCATTCATCGTGATCGTGGCCGACGAAATGGCCGATTTGATGATGACTGCCGGTAAAGAGGTCGAAGCGCACATCATTCGGCTAGCGCAAAAGAGCCGGGCCGTTGGGATCCACTTGATCCTCGCGACGCAAAAGCCGACGGTCGATGTGATCACTGGTTTGATCAAAAGCAATTTGCCCGCACGGATCAGTTTCCAGGTCGCCAGCCGAACCGATAGCCGCGTGGTGCTCGATGAGAACGGAGCTGACAAGTTGCTTGGAAACGGAGACATGCTCTTTTTGTGGCCGGGGACCAGTACCTTGCTTCGAGGCCAAGGGACGTATTTGAGCGATGATGAAATCAACGCGGTCGTCGACCACTGCAGCACCGGTGAGCAGAACTTTGTGCAAGAGCTCGTGCAGTTGAAAATCAAAGATGACAGCGAGCAAGAGGACGCGGTTGCGGGAGGTTTCAGGAAGCGTGACGATTTGTACGAAGCGGCAGTGGACGTGGTGGTCCGCGAGGGCCGAGGGAGTTGCTCGTTGCTCCAAAGGGCATTGGGGATCGGCTATGGCCGAGCCGCACGTCTGATCGACTTCATGGCCGAGGATGGGATTGTCGGCGAGTATGCAGGATCTCAAGCTCGCGAGGTGGTCATCACCATCGATCAGTGGGAGCGGATGCGATCGCAGCCGGAGGAGGGTTCGGGACCGAGCAAGCGACCGAACAAGCTTCGACGAGAGAACAACTGGGACGATTCGCCCGGGGTGCAGAAGTCCAAATCGGTTCGCAAGAGCGACCCGGTGATCGCCCTTGAGGAGCAAGAAGGCTACGATTTTGATTCGGACGAATCGGACGAATCGGACGAATCGGACGGATCGGGCTGATCAGACGGATCGGACGGATCGGACGGATCGGACGGATCAGACGGATCAGACGGATCAGACGGAT
>Ga0082207_1001594_pt1 | contig 10583 bp, 8 predicted proteins | sample LakMenEpi10Aug09_FD_71540 | JGI IMG/M metagenome (GOLD analysis project Ga0082207, IMG submission 71540) | reverse complement strand
CTAAATTGCGGGTCGCGGCGCCGCCCCAAAGTTCATTTCGCCCGGTGGCCCGGAACCCCCCAGTTCGCTCACCTTTGATGCCCCCGCCGGCATCGCGAACATCTGCGGGTCGTTCGATAACAATTGGTTGACGACGTAATTGCCGATCTCGAGCTTCAATTCCAAAGGGGGCCCCGCGTCGGGCAACAGCCGGATCTGGACCTGGTGGGGCAGGGCACACTTGAAATCTTCGTAGTACCGATGCTTCGAACCGCTCGACGCGGCGATCATCTTGCCGTTGGCCCCGTAGAGCATCTGGTCGGTGACGTAACCCGCCGTCGGCTCGATGATGCAGACACGACTGTACAACCCGTCGGACATCTGGACCATCGTCCGGATCTCGAGCTTGCCGTCGGTCCTCAGCAGCGCCCCTTCGACGACTTCGGCCTTGTCGAGGTGGACCAGCCCGAGCGCGTCACCGACCCAAGTCGGCTCGACCGGGAGGATCGATCGCAACGGGCGACGACGGAACTGTTCGTGCGTGGTGTGATAAAGCGTTTGCCCCATCCCTTCGGGGACCTGAAACCAAAAGCCTTCCTGGTTGCTCCCCATGTCGAGCCCCGAACCGAGCATGATCGGCATCTTCGCCTGCATCCTGAAGTTTCGCGGCCGATCGACGGCGAGCGTCGCCGAAAGCCGCGGGACGTTCGACATGCTGGGGACTTCCAACGTCACCGAATTGCTGGCCAATTGGTTGATCGCGTCGGTCCGGTTCATCACCTCGGCCAATTCATCGACCGATGGCAACCCCTTAAAGACTTCGGGCGGTGGCAACTGGGCGACCGGGACCGTCTGACGATAACAGGTCGCACCCCCGACGAACGGGAGCGAAAAAAGGAGCATCCACAAGAGCGCGACGTCGCGATGTGAGTTTGGTATCACTCGGTCGCCTCACAATAGAGCAATTCTTGGAGCGCGTCGCGGAGCGAATCGGCCTGGCGACGGGTGATCGGGTATTCGAGCACTTCGACTTCCGAACCGTCGCTGGCGATCTGCAGCAGCAACATCGACATCGCGGCGACGTTCGGCTTGCCCGCTGGGGCCGCGTCCAGGTTCGAATCGAAAGGGCGCAGGATGCGACGCCGCAAGAGCGTCAACGCGAGGAGATAACGCAGCGGCCCTTGCGACGGATCGGACTCCATCCGCCGCAAGTGCTCGATCAGCATCGGTTCCGGGGTGGGGACCATCTTGCGGGCCCCCGATTCGGGCATGCGGCTTTTCCACCAACCGATCGTCCCCGGCGGAGGCTCGGTCCAGGCACCGGCAGAATAATCCTTGCGGATCAAGTCTTCGCCATCTTCGATCACGACGGAGTAATACCATTCGCCGTCGCGAAGGTTACGATCCTCCACGCAGCAGCGTCGTGTGCATCGGCTGACTTTGTATTCGGCGACCACCATCCGCGAGACCGGTACCCGTGTTTTGTTTTTCGAATCAACAGATCGCTGGCGGATCGTATCGATCGCGGCGCGACCGGTCCGACCCGATGCCCGAAGGGATGCCGTTTGACGGCAAACGCACCCTTCACGCCAACCACTGTTTCTTATCAAGCCGCGCCGCATCGGCGAAAGGGCGAAATGCCAAGCAAGCAAACAGGGACGTGGGGGAAGCCCAATCCCCAGAGACAAAAAAGGCCCCCCTTAGCATCGGTCGCCGCGAAGATCGCTCACCGCGACGGTCGAAAGGGGGGCCGAAAATCGGGTCGACAAGGGGGACTATCGACGCGGGGACAAGGCTTAATCCGACCACCGGGGCGCCCCGTGAAGGGCGCCCCGGCGTCGGGGAAAGTGTCTGTCGGGGTAGCGATCGGGACGTTTGACCCAGAAAACGTCACGAAAGCTTGATACCCTACACCAATTGGTGCATGACGGCTGATTCCCGCGACCGCCGTGCACAACAGACCCTCTCCGGGATGGGACCGGTGGATTCGTTGGCGTCGAAACGCAATCACGTTGTCGACGGGGTGCTGTTACCAACCCCAAAGAGCCCGAGTCAACGGAAGTTTTTTCGATTCGGAAAAGTTTTCTCGGGCTTTCTCTCGCCCGACCGTGAAAACCTTACCATGCCGACGGTAAATCCCTATGCTTGAATGTCGGACGCCGTGCGTTTTGCGACCAGCAGTGCCCCGGCCCCGAAACCACGCCCCATCAGCGGACGCCCCGTGCTTCGCGAACTTTTTTCAATCCATCCCGTGAAACGTATGCTTGCCACTTTTGCCCCGCATCACTTCCGTTTCCCCGCGGCGATTTTCGCCCTGACGCTTGCGGCGGCAGTGGCGATCGCGTCGGCCCAAACCGCCGGTGCGGCCGAATCAACGGCGCCGACGGCCGATGCCGTCACCCTCGATTTTTCGCTCCCACGGACGGATGGCGATTCGTTCGCGCTGCGACTGCCGTTCGACGCGAAGCTGCGGGTCATCTGTTTCCTGGGGTGCGATTGCCCGGTCGCAAAACTGTACGCGCCGCGGCTCAAATCACTTGCCGAGCGGTTCAAGGATCGCCAGGTCGAGTTCATCGGGATCAATAGCAACCCCCAAGACCCGCCAGAAAAGGTCGACGCCTTCGCGCGGCAGCAAGCGATCCCTTTCCCTATGCTGAAGGACCACGACGGCCAAGTGGCCGCGGCTTTGGGGGCGACACGCACCCCCGAGGTCGTCGTGATCGATCCGCTGGGCCGCGTCCTCTATCGCGGACGGATCGACGACCAGTACCGCCCCGGGGTCGTGACCGATTCGCCCCAGCGTGAAGATTTGGCGATCGCGATCGAGCAGTCGCTCGGCGGCCAAGCCGTCGAAGTCCCAGTCACCCAAGCGGCCGGCTGTTTGATCGCCAAGCGTCGCCCGATCGACCCCGCCGCGTCGGTGACCTTCACCAACCAGGTCTCGAGGGTCCTCAATCGTCACTGCGTCGAGTGCCATCGCCCCGGCGAGATCGGGCCGTTCGCGCTTACCGACTACGACGAAGTCGTCGGTTGGGCCGACATGATGTTGGAAGTGATCGATCAACAGCGGATGCCACCCTGGCACGCGAGCGAGCTGCATGGCGCCTTCGCCAACACGCGACGGATGCCGGAAGAAGACAAGGCGACGCTGCGTGCCTGGGTCGATGCGGGCACCCCGTTCGGCAAGGCAGAAGAGTTGCCGCCCCCGGTCACGTTTCATTCCGGATGGCAACTCGGCGGCGAACCCGATCAGGTCGTCGACATGGCGGCCACCCCGTTCACCGTCCCGGCCGAGGGTTCGGTCGATTACCAATACTTCGTCGCCGACCCCAGCTTTGCCGAAGACCGCTGGGTCAAGTTCGCCGAGGTCGTTCCGGGGAACCGCGGCGTCGTCCACCACGCGATCGTCTTCATCCGGCCTCCCGATGGGGTCCGACTCGACGGGATGGGTTGGTTGACGGCTTACGTCCCCGGCCAGAGGCTCCCCCCGCCGAGCGATACGCGGGCCCGAAAAATCCCAGCGGGGTCAAAGCTCGTCTTCCAAATGCATTACACCCCCAACGGCAAGGTCGAGAGCGACCTGTCGAAGCTCGGGCTCGTCTTCGCCGACCCCGCGGCCGTGACCGAAGAGGTGATCACGTTGGTCGGCATCAACCAAAGCCTCGAGATCCCGCCTCGCGAAGCGGCCGTTGCCGTCGAAGGGTTGACCGACCGTTTCCCCAGCGATGGCAAACTGGTGGCGATCTCTCCGCACATGCACCTCCGCGGGAAAGCCTTCCAGGTCCGGGCCAACTTCGGCGACAAAAGCGACATCCTGCTCGATGTCCCGCATTACGATTTCAACTGGCAACACACCTATGTCCTCAAAGAGCCGATGCCGGTCGATGCGCTTCGGTCGCTCGATTTCACGGCGACCTACGACAATTCGCCCGACAACCCCTTCAACCCGGACCCCGACGAATTCGTGACGTGGGGCGACCAGACATGGGAAGAGATGGCGATCGTCTTTTATGAGGTGGCAAGGCCCCGCGATTCGTCGGGCAAGCGCGTCTCACGTTCGAACGACTCAACCCCAGCCGTTGACCCAACCGAAACCCCAACCGATCACGAGTCCGAAGCCGACCGGTTGATGAAAGACCTCGATCGCGACGGCGACGGAGAGATCATTTACGACGAGGTCGAGCGGGCGGTGCAGCTCAGGCTCTTCCGACGCATCGACACCGATGACGACCGCGTGCTTGATCGCGACGAAGTGCTGAAGTACGTCAAACAGCGTCGCTAGGTGATGGAGATCCCGAACCTGCCGATTCGATGCCTGCCGATTCGATGCCTGCTGCCTGAGCGATCGGGCCGCAAGGTAACGATGCCGCATCGAGCGACCGGATGCGATCCGATCAAGCGACGACGTCCTTGATCACGTGGCCATGGACGTCGGTCAGGCGACGGTTCAGCCCGTTGTGGTAATAGGTCAATCGCTCGTGGTCCAACCCCATCAGGTGCAGGATCGTCGCGTGGAAGTCATACACGGTCGAAACTTTTTCGACCGCCTTGTAACCGAACTCGTCGGTCGCCCCGTAACTGAACGGGGCCTTGACCCCCGCCCCCGCCAACCACGCGGTGAACCCCTCAGGGTTGTGATCGCGACCGCTGGCTCCGGCTTGGAAGGTCGGCATTCGCCCGAACTCGGTACACCAAACGACGAGGGTATCATCGAGCAGCCCGCGGCGTTTGAGGTCCTGGATCAGCGCCGCGGTCGGCTGGTCAAAGACGGGGCCATGCTTGGAATATTGGTTGGCCAAGTCCTTGTGCCCATCCCAATTGCTGACCCCTTCGCCGCCGGTTTGGTAGGCGCCGTTGAAAAGTTGCACGAACCGCACCCCCTGTTCGACGAGCCTGCGGGCCAGGATGCAGTTCCTCGCGTAGGCCGCCTTGAGCGGGTTGGTCGCATCGTCGGCGCCGTACAGCCGCAGCGTCTCGGCCGATTCGGTCGACAGGTCGCTGACTTCGGGAACGCTCAACTGCATGCGGGCGGCGAGCTCGTAGCTCGAGATCCGCGCGGCCAATTCGCTGTCGCCGGAATAACGCCGCAAATGTTGCAGGTTAAGCGTCTTGAGAAAGTCGCGGGTGCGGGCATCTTTTTGCGGATCGATCGACGCGGGGCGATCGAGGTTGCGAAGCGGTTTGCTGGCGTTGAAATCGGTCCCTTGGTAGGCGGCGGGCAAGAAGCCGGGGGCCCAATTGTTGACGCTGTTCTGCGGGTTGCCCCGGGGGTCGGGGATCGCGACGTATGCCGGCAAATTCTCGTTCTCGGTCCCGAGGGCCCAGGTGAGCCACGAACCCATGCTGGGGAAGCCATCGAGCGTGTAGCCGGTCGACATGAAATTTTCGCCCGGGCCGTGCGTGTTCGTCTTGCCGGTCAGCGAATGGATGAAGCACAGGTCGTCGGCGATCGCGCCAAGGTTCGGGACGAGCTCCGAGACCATCTTCCCCGACTCGCCCCGCGGCTTGAATTCCCAAGGGCTTTTGGTCAGGTTCCCTTGCCCCCCCTGAAAGGTCACCAACCCTTCGGCACCCGGCATCGGCTGGCCATGTCGGCGGATCAGCTCGGGCTTGTAGTCGAAGGTATCGAGCTGGCTGCAGGCACCGGCGCAAAAGATCACGACGACCCGTTTGGCCCGCGGTTCGAAATGGCCGGGACGCGCGGCGAACGGGTGGCTCGGGTCGATCTGCGGCGCCGCACCAAGAAACTCGCCGACGACGCGATCGTTGTCAGCGGCCCCCGATCGACGGCCGGCAAACAGACAAGCGAGCGCTAACCCGCCGAAACCGTGGGCCGCATCGAGCAACATCTGACGCCGGTTTACGTTTTGCCACATCGACTGAAATGTCCTAATGCGATTGCCTGGGGCGATTGTCTAGGGCGATCCGCCAAGCGATGACGGGCCGATCTTCATCGAGGGGGCAAACGCCACCTCCATCGCCCCAGTTTACTTGATGCGGACCAAACGTTCATCCGCGACCCCGAGGGCCCGCCGCAACGAGTCCGTTTCACGAAGGAATCGCGTCGCGTCGGCGGCGTACCCGGCCGTCGGCAGGGGCGGCCGCGTGTCATCCGTCACGAATTCGCCCCAGGCCGATGCGAAATAATCGTTGAACCGATCCATCAATCGTTCCCGCGTCGATTTGGCGATGATCGAGGCGAGCGAAACGGGAGGAAAGCTGTCACCCCCGACCGTAAACCGCCAGCGGATCGCACCCAACCGATTGCCATCGGCCGCATCCTGACCCGGCCCCGTCCTTTCGAGAAAGTATTCGCTCTGCGACGAGGACTCCGCGACGACCCGCACCAAGTGGTCGGGGGCGTGATGTTGCAAGAGCCCCGCGTAACGCGCGCGGCCACCATGTCGATCGCTAAAAATCTCGATCGGCTCGTTACCGGCCACCTCATGAAAACGATCGGCGAGGCCCAGTGCCGATTCGCAAGTCAAACGGCTCAGCAGGTCCGCCTTGTTGATCCCTTCCTCGACGAGCCAACGGTTGTAACGTGCGGCGTCGATCACGCGTGCCGACACCCCGACCAACGTCAGGTCGGCGTCTTGTTGCCAGTGGTTCAAGAGCGCGGTCGTGATCGCTTCGAGGTCGCACCCATGGTCCCCTGGCGTTACCTGGCCCCAGCGATCGAGACCGACGAACCAGGGTTGCTGTTGAATCCCCACGACGTCATCGGGGGCGATCGCGCGAAACCACTGGGGGTAATCGGCATCGGGCGAAGGGAGCTTGGCCCACCGCGCGGCGGCTGCGGTGATCCGATCGAGCTTCAGACGCGGCTTCGCACCGGCGGCTTGTCGCGTGAAGAGCCGTTTGGAATCGTCGACCACAAGGACCAACCCGCCGGGCGATCGCAGCGGCGTCGACAGGCGATTGTCCGGCGATTGGGCAATCGACAGGTCGCACGACCATGCGGTGGCGACGATCACCAGCGGGCCCAGCTTCGGCCCATAGCCGGCCTCATCGGTCGCGATCAGCAGCGTCATCCCCAGCTCCGGGCGGGCGTGCGGTTCGGATCTGGGCGACATCGTCTTCGCCCAGATCGACCAGGGGAACGATCGCCATCCCGATCGCCTGGTAACGGCGGTTGAACGCGTCGACGAACGAACGTCGATCATCCATCGGCAATCGGATCGGCCCTGTCGCTTCCCCGCCGCGACGGACGACCCCTTCACACGGATACGGCTTGGTGGGGCTGCTCATCGCGATCCGTCGGTCAAAGGGAAGTCAAACGAGAAATGAATATTTGGTCAAACGCCGGGATGCCACACGATCGACGGGTGGGGAAAGCCGAGCCGCTTATCAACCTTGTTCCACGTATGCACCCCTCGGCGATAACGCTTCAGGTTTTCACAAACGAGGTCGGTGGTGTCGGGGATGCGTCGGTACGACTGCGCGCCGACGTGCGGTGTGATCAACACGTTGGAGCGGTCCCAAAGGAGGCTCTCCTCGGGGAGGGGCTCGACTTCGGTCACGTCCAGACCGGCGCCCGCGAGATGCCCGCTGTCGAGGGCGGCGACGAGCGCCGCTTCGGAGACGACACCGCCTCGGGCGACGTTGACCAAGTAACTGCCAGGCCGCATTAGCGCAAAAGTCGACTCGTTAAAGAGCGATTCGGTCGACGCGTTCAACGGCAGGGCGAGGATCACGATATCGCTCGCCGCCAGAAGGCGTGGCAGGCCTTCGGGGGGGTCGAGCCTATCGACCTCAGCGGGCTTCATGCTCGGATAATAATCGGTCGCCAGGATCCTCACCCCCCAAGGGGCCAGCATCTTCGCGATGTAACGACCGTTCCCCCCCAGCCCGACGATCCCGACCGTCTTGCCACGCAGGTCGTCGGTCGGCAGCCGGATGAATTCCCGTTTGCGTGTCGCTTCGGTGAATAAACGGATCCGCCGCAACAGCCCCATCAGCAAAGCGAAAGTCTGCTCGGCGACCTGCGGGGCGAAGAGCCCCGAAGCGCTGCAGACGACAATGTCCGAATCGATCACGCCAGGGACAAGGCAATGGTCCAACCCTGCCGCCGACGATTGGATCCAACGGAGCCGGCCAGCCCTCATCACCCGATCCCAATCGACCGGGACCTTCGCATGGCCGATGAAGATGTCGGCCGTCGGCAACAGCTCATCGACCCGTTCCTGCCCGGCATTCACCACCTCGTACTCATCCCCGGCGGCCTGCCGGATGCGGCGAAGGCAATCATCCGTCACCGGATAACAGACGACCGCTCGCTTCGTCTTGGAAAATTTGGTCGACGGTTTTGAACCTTCGGCGTCGGCACCGGTCGCTTTCAGCTGCCCGTGTTTTGCGGCGTTGGGGTTGAGCGAACCGGGGCTTGCCGACGTGGATGTTAACGAGTTCGGCGCCAGCTTCTCTTCAGCCGCCGAGTCAGGATCGTGATAGCTCAATTCACTTTCGATGTGGTCGTCCCGGCCGACAAACGCGACCTCTTGCAAATCGGCCCAGTGCGAGGCCTCGCCCCACAGCGGCTGGCCATCGACCGGGCTGCGGGCATCTTCGGGATCGGGAAAGATCGGCTTGCGATCCAGGTCCGGTTCGGTCCAAATCGCCTCGCATTCGTCACAAATCGCCAGCGGATAGATCCCGGCTTCGCCCCCTTCATAGACCCTCACGCCGCAAAGGCCGGCGCCGCAAACGGGACAAATACCGATACTGTGGAGGGGGGCGGACATCAGCGGAAAACCATGGGTTAACGAAGATCAGAACTTTAGCAACAATCATCCGGTCGCACGTGGCGACGCGACGCGATCCTACATCGGGTAGGCGGTGATGACACGATTTTGGTCGACGACAAGACGCAAGCGGCGGGCCATCGGGGTCTTGCGACGCCGACCCTCGCTCCCGCCGCTGTAGCCGATCCGCTTACCGAGATCGACCGTGTAAATCGTGCGGCCATCTTCCTCTTCGACCGTCGTCTTCACCCCCGATTTCGCACGGGTGTAGGCGAGGTCGATCGCCGCGAGCGCCCCTTCCATGCCGCCGTCAAAGACGCCGTGCGAACCCGGCCGCGACGGGTCATCCTCGATGTGCCTTTCGAGGTGTTTTAAACGATGCCCTTCCTGGCTGCCGCGGGTGTAGAGCAAGCCGGCGGGAGACAGGTAACGCTCATTCCCCTGATCGGCCAACATCCCGTAAAGCCGCCCGCCGCTCGAATCACGGGAACCACGCGGGTCACGCGATTCCAGTACATTCGCTTCGCGAGATGACGCCTCGCGAGGTTGAGGCTCACGTTGCGGGGACTCGCGGGACGAAAAGTCGCGGGAAGGCGAGGCGTTCTTGGCGGTCGCGACCGGCCTCAGCGGCGACTGGGTATTTCTTTTCGCGTCGCCATCAAGCGCCACCCCATCCGGTCGTGCCGCGTTCGGCCGGGCCTCTTGCGGTGCCGGGAGTGGTGTCCGCGGCCCAGGTGCGGGGGCAGGTGCAGCGGGTGCAGGTGCGACGGGTGCAGGGGCCGCTCGCGTCGGATTCACTTGCGCGGGGGCGCCGGTCCCAGCGGCAGGGGGATTCGCACCGGAAAGGCCGGGCAAATCCCACCCGTAACGTTCGTTAAGCTTCGGCTGGGCGATCGCGTACAGGGTCGCCGCACCGGCCAGGATCAAACCGCCGATGGAGGTCTGTTTGGCCCGCGAGCGTCGAGGAGGAGAATCGAATGCGTTCATGAATACTGATCCCAAATACCGGCCGCCCGGAGCGTCGTCTCGTGCACGGCGATGTCATGCGCGGCGTCCCAATCGAACCGTTTTTCGCCACGGATGACCTTGGCCAAGTCGGCGAATTCGCCGTCGTAGCGGCCACGAGGGACATCGAGTTGTACCGAGTGCTGGCCCGGTTGGTAATCGCCCGCGGCCCGGCCTAGCGACAATTGAACGCGGCCCGACTCCAAAGGCAAGATCTCCAGCGTGCCGCGGGTCCCCGTAACATTGAACCGACGCCGCGGCCCGCCGAAGGGATCGGCAAAATTCGCGCGGATATTCGCCGTGGCCCGGGGATAAACCAGCACCGCCAGTTGGTTATCCGCGACGCCGTCATCGCGGGTCGGTGTCGAAAACGGATCGACCCGCGTCGGCTTCCCCAACAGCGTCACGACGGCGTCGATCAGGTGACAACCGATCTCGAACATCGCCCCGCCGGGCTGGTCCGCGATCTGGCGCCGGGTCGCAGCGTCGCCGAGTTTCCCCATCGAAGCGTCGATCTCGGTCACTTCGCCGAGCCACCCTTGGCGAACGGCGCGAAACAGCAATTCGAAGGCGGGGTTGTAGCGCAGCATGTAACCCATCTGGACCGTGAGCCCCTTTCGCTCGGCCTCCTGACGCATCGCCACAAAGTCTCGGTGCCTGACCCCACCCGGCTTGTCGAGGTGCACGTGCTTCCCCGCCTTCACCACCCGCAGCGCGGTATCGGTCGCCTCGCGAAAACCGGTCTCGACCGCGACCGCCTGCAGCCCAGGCGTCGCCAGCAGCGTCTCTTCGGCCAGCGGCGCGAGCTTGCGATACGGATCGCGGCTCGCGGCCCGCTCCCGCCACCGCGAGACAGGT
>Ga0082207_1001592_pt1 | contig 10599 bp, 9 predicted proteins | sample LakMenEpi10Aug09_FD_71540 | JGI IMG/M metagenome (GOLD analysis project Ga0082207, IMG submission 71540) | reverse complement strand
CCCGAGCCCGAGCGGGTGGAAAGCCTGGCCGTGAAGGATGGTCGGATCGTGTTCGTGGGACCGGCGGCGGAGGCGGCGCGGTTCGTCGGTCCTGACACGCGGCGGGTGGACCTCGGTGGTCGCACCCTGCTGCCCGGCTTCATCGACACCCACGGCCACTTCGTCTACTTCGGGAAGAACCTCGTCGACGCCAACCTGTTCGGCTGCACGACCGTCGCCGAGGTGCTGGAGCGGATGCGGCGGCAGGTGGAACGCACGCCCGCCGACGGCTGGATCGTGGGGTTCGGCTACCAGGCGCGGCAGCTGGCGGAGGGCCGCACGCCCACGGCCGCCGAGCTTGATCGCGTGTCGGCCGATCGGCCGGTGCTGATCGTCGATTCATCCGGCCACCTCGGGTCGGCCAACGCGGCCGCCTTCCGCGCCGCGGGCATCTCCGCGGCCACGCCCGATCCGGACGGCGGGAAGTTCGCCCGCGGCGACGACGGCCGGTCGCTCCAGGGCCCGATGGAGGAGACCGCCCTCAATGCCGTGCGGGCCAGGCGGCCGCCGTTCTCGGGCCCGCTGGCCGACCGCGTGATCACGGGCGCGGCCGAGGTCTGGGCGAGCCATGGGCAGACCACCGCGATGGAGGCCGGCCTCGGCCTCGGCAACGACGACGTGGCGGTCGTGCTCAACGCCATCGACAAGAAGCTGTTGCCCATCGACCTCTACGTGGCCGCGAAAGACTCGGCCATGGACGAGACGCTCGCGGCCGCCTATTCGGTCGCCTCGGCCTACGACGTGCGGGCGGTGGGCGCGCTGGCCAAGCTGCGGGCCGCGCGGCCCGACCTCGACTCCCGCTACGTCAACCGGGTCCGCCTCGGGGGCATCAAGTTTTGGCTCGATGGCAGCCTCGACACCGCCTGGTTCACCGAGCCCTACACCCGCAATCCGGCCGGCAAGACGGGCGCCTTCGCCGGCTACCGCCAGATTCCCGACGAGGTGCTCGACGCCGCCTTCGACCGGTTCTGGAGCAGCGGACTTCAGATCCACATGCACATGAACGGCGATGCGGCGGCCGATCAGGCGCTCGCCGCGATCGCCAAGGCGGTGAAGAAGCACGGCATGCACGACCACCGCCCCGTGTTCGTCCACGCCTCGTGGCTGCGGCCTGACCAGATCGAGAAGATCAAGGCCTGCGGCGCCATCCCGAGCTTCCTGCCGTCGGGGATCGTGCCCGGTGGCGACGCGGTGGTGCGGCTCTGGGGACCGGTGCGGTCGGCGGGGGCGATGGCCTCGCGGTCGTTCCTTCGGGCCGGTCTGCCGTTCACCTTTTCACACGACGCGCCCGTGTCGCCGGTGCCGTCGATCCTGGCGCTCGTCGATTCCGGCGTGAACCGGATGTCGGGCAGCGGGCAGGTGATCGGGCCGGACGAGCGGATCACTCCCTACCAGGCGCTGCGGGCCGTGACCGCCACCGCCGCGTATCAGCTCAAGGAGGAGAAGACGAAGGGCACGCTCGAGGTCGGGAAGCTCGCCGATCTCGTGATCCTCGAGAAGAATCCGCTCGCGGTCGAGCCGACCACGATCAAGGACATCGCCGTGGTCGAGACGATCAAGGAAGGGAAGACGGTCTGGCGGCGATGAGCGGCGTGATTACGCCGCCTGGCAGCGGCGGCCGTCGGGCGGCTCGTTGACCGGCAGCCGGAGGCTGGCGGCGGTGTCGGGCAGGGCGGCCCGCTCGCGGGCGTAAAACTCGCGCAGCCGGCGGGTGTCGATGCCGAGCGTCCGCCGCACCGTGCCGAGCGGTCGGTCGAGCAGGGCGGGCCCCACGGCGCGGTGAATGTCGCGGGCGCCGATCGTGCGTCCGGCCTCCAGTCCCAGGTCGTAGGCCGTGAGGAGCGGCCATGGGATCCGGTACGGCTCCGGGTAGACGTGGGCCAGGACGTGCTTGAACAGCCAGCGCTCGAGCCGCGAGACGGCCTGCGTGCTCCCCATGGTGAAGCCGATCACGAACGCCTCGTCCTGGCCGAGCAGGCCGCGGCCGAGGAGCACGTGGATCATGTCGTGGCTGGCGAGATCGACGGCACCGTGGAGCCGCAGCCAGCCCTGCGGGTTTTCGAAGAGTCGCACGATCCAGGGGATGGCCTGCGGCGGCGCGGCCGGCAGCGTGGCGAGCACCTGCCGCAGCGTCAGGTCGTCGTTGTCGAGCCCGGGAAACCAGTGTCGCCAGCTGCGGCTCCGGGTGTCGCAGCCGGCCGTCGGCGTCGTCTTGCCAGTCGTGTCGTGCGTCGTCATGGCTGCACCTTCAGCCGGCCGTGACCAGTCAATCGTATGCCCGGGCAACCCTCGGATTTCCCAGGGGCCGGCGTCTCGCGGACCATGGTTGTCCGCGGCGGATGGGACACTTCCTGCACGCGGTCCCATGGCCACGACACCCAGGAGGCAGCAATGAAAGACCCACATCGCAACCGCCTGCACGACTACGAGGCGGGCTGGCTCACGCTGCTGTTGCAGATGGGCGTGGCGAGCGAGGCGGCACTGCGCGAGGCCCAGAGCCGCGTGGCCCAGGCGGCGATCGAGCGGATGGAGGCCGAGAAGGCTCGTCGTCGCGAGCGACGCCGGCGCCGTCGCCGCGACTGATCGTCGGCGTCGTGTCTGGCATTCGCCCGTCTCGTTCCTCGACCCACTCGCCGTCGCGAGCGATGCGGGCGAACAGTTCATCGCGACGGCGGATCGCCTCGTCGAGCGATCGAGTCTTGAGCGGACGGCGAATCCGCCGTTTCCTGTGGTCGAAGTGCAGCGTGTAATGGGCCCACCAGGTGCCGTTGTTGAGCCACAGGTGATGGCCCGAGCCAGACTTGGTGCTTCGGGCGGACAGATATCCCAGCGGCATGAGCGTGGCTCCTCGGGGCGTCGTGTTTCGCCGGGAACCGCTCCCGACGCGCATCCTCGGAAACCGTTGCCGGTCGCCGGAACCACCTTGCAGTGCAGGCTGGTACGGACTCCCACGTGGGGCGTCCGCTTCGAGACGAATGCTGGAGCAAGTATACGCGACATCCCGCCAATTGGTTTGGGTGGGTTGTGTCATAGGGAACCGGCCGCCCTGGAGCGGTGCGTCCCGTCTTTGGACAGCTTGGAAAACGGCTCTTTGCGGTGAGATAATAGAAGCGTGGGCTCGGGGGGATGGGCTGGCGTTGAAGGCGCTCTTTCTCTCCGGGCAGGGGGGCGTTCGGGAAGGCATGGCAAAGGCGACCGTTCCCTCGACCAGGTCAGTCGAGTTTTGCGAGCGACTCCCGAAAGGACACAGGAGGCTTTCGACCATGTGTGCAAAAATGCTGTCTGCTGGTTCTGGCCGCCGCAACGGCGGCTTTACATTGATCGAGCTGCTCGTCGTTGTGGGCATCGTCGGATTGCTCATGGCGTTGTTGATGCCGGCTGTGCAATCCGCCCGTGAGTCGGCACGTGCCACGGCGTGTCGCAATCATGTCGGTCAGCTGACGAAGGCCGTCCTGGCCCACGAATCATCGCAGCGGCATTTTCCGTCGGGAGGATGGGGTGATGCCTGGTTGGCCGTCGCGGAGCGAGGAAGCGACGCGCGGCAACCCGGTGGCTGGACATTCGGCATCCTGCCGTTCCTCGAGCAGGCCACGTTGATGGAGATGGTGGCAGGAGTGACTGCCGGAGATGTGGTCGCCCGATATCGGGAGCTCGTCGCCTCACCCGTCACACTCTTCGCCTGCCCGAGCCGGCGGTCATCGTCCGCCCTGCCGCTGCCTGCCGGTTCGTTCCGGGCCGCCCTCGACACCTCTGTTTCTCTTTCGGTCGCCACCCGCTCTGACTACGCGGCCAATGCCGGGACCTCGGCATCCTGCCCGCCGCTCACGATCTACCGAGCAATCGCCTCCGACCCAGCCGTGGCGAGCAAGTCTGTGCAGATCTGTCACGCGAACGAAGGGAAAAAAGAAGGAACAACGCAAACGGTTTCGATTTCCGCGATGTTCGGCAACGGCGGGCACGGCAACCACTCGGGCGACCACGTCGGCGTTTGCTCTTCGTGCTCGGATCCTGTGGTGGTCAACAGCCCTGCATCCCTCAGCGAGGGCGACTCATGGACTCGCGACTCGGTGGCGGCCAAGGTCAATCGCTCCGACGGCGGACTTCCGGATTTGCAGGACGGCCTCGTCTTTCGCATGAGTGCCCTGACGGCCGGTGCGGTTCGAGACGGCATGTCGACGACCTACCTGCTGGGAGAGAAGTATGTGGCCGGCGGGCTGGCTGGGGCTGGCACGGACGCAGGCGACACGGCACCGCTGTTCGTCGGGTATTCCGACGACAACCTGCGGTGGGCGTATGACCCACCGCTTCGGGACGAACGAGGCAAGTCGCTGCCGCAGGCGTTCGGCAGTCCGCATATAGGCGGGGTGAACATGTCCTTCGCCGACGGGAGCGTCAGGTCGATCCCCTTCGAAATCGATCCGGCGGTGCACAAGGCACTGGCCGGACGGAATGACAGGATTGTCGTCAGCCCTCCCTGACCAAGCCGAGCCACGTGAGGTAGCGATCGGCATGGCTGGGCACGCCATTGATGGCCCGATCAGTCGCCCTGAGTGGGCTCCGGCGACTTCCTCAGCCCGGGCGCAGCGACGACGTTCATGATGATCATCCTGGCGTCGGCTGCTTGCGCAGCTGCCGTGGGAGCACGATGGCGACGTTCGCCCGCCCGGTGGGTGGCGAGGATGGCGGCGACGCCCGGCGACGGTTCGCGGACGTCGGAGAGCAAGAGTCCCGGAGAGAAAGAGGCCCGACAATCCGGCGCTGGGCGAGGTGTTGGGCCCGGCGGAGCGTGAGGTGTTTCAGCTTCTGCAGGCAGAGAAATCCCGCCCGCCGGCCGAATGCCTCGGCCGCACCGGCGCCGAGTCTCGTGAGTCCGTGCAAGTGGAGCCGGCCGCCGTGCCTGGACAGGTGCGTCGCCACTTGGCCGGAGAGCCGCACGAGGCCGTCGAGGTAGAGGTGGGGCTTGTAGCAGCCGACGACGGCGGCGGATCCGCAGTCATCGGCCGGGCGGGCGAGGCTGACCCATCCATACGCGGCCGATGCGATGGAATCCGCGTCGTCCACCGCGAGGTCGTGGTGGCGATCACGAACGGCCGCCTCGACTTCGGGCCGTGGGAGCAGATCTTCTACGGCGAGTTCGACGGCCGCCGCCCGAAGCGCGTGCTCGTCAAGTTGATCGGCGAGTAGCCGCCGCGATCGCAGCAGAACCACGCCAGATCAAACTCATCCTCTACGGCGACGGCGCGGTAGTGAATCTCGGCTCGCATCAGGCGATGCGCAAACAACGACCTCGCGACCAATCTCAGATGATGGCAAACGCTGACTCGCGCATCCGGGGCCGGCAGAAGCAGCCCGACATTGTCCGGAACTTCTGCGAAGAAGAGCACGTTCGCTACGCAGCGGCGGCCGGATAGAAAGTGTCAACTATTGGATGCTCCCGGTAGTATGTCGAAAGTCATCGCTATGGCGGCCGACTCGCCTGGCCCGAGTTTTTCGTCGGGCAATCCGACTGCCGTCGCACGCTCGAAAACGCGCTCAAGCAACGAATCGTGTTTGAAAGCCTGGTCGAGCGAGCGGTCGATCTCGGGAAGAGCAGCGGCCACGAAGCTGCCAAGGAGGCCGCACGACAGCGACAGCGGTTTCAGGGCACGGGCTTGACGTAAAAATGTACGCCCGTATACGTTCCTGCACCGGCTTGCGATGGCTGTAACATGGAATTGATGCCAAACCCGCGAGGTGCCTCATGAGCTCAATCCCGCTCGAAAAGATGTCACTCGCCGAGAAGTTCGAGGCCATGGAGGAGCTCTGGGCGGACCTTTCGCGAACGCCGAGCCAAGTGCCCGTCCCCGATTGGCACCGCGAAGTTCTGAAGGCTCGCCGCGAGTCGCCGGCAAAGTGGCTCGATTGGGAACAAGTCAAGGCGTCGCTTCGGGAGATGGCAGATCACGATGTAGGCGATTCTCATGATCGTCGAGATTCGTGACGAGGCCCGCAGCGACCTGCGCGCTGGCTACCAGTTCTACGAGGAGCAGGCGGCCACGACCCGCGAACGGAAGTCGATCTCCGCCTGCACGGCCGCAATGCATGCCTCGACGTGCGGCCGAAATGCGTCGACATCCTCCGACGCATACTCCTCGGGCAACAGCGGCCGCACCGTCTCGAAGGCGAGTTCGGCGACCGTCTCGCAGGAAACCGCGAAAAGAGCGAGAGCGCCGAACATGGCGACGTTCGCAAGTACTCCCGACAGGGATCGAACCTGTAACCTTCAGCTCCGGAGGCTGCGGGCAGGATGTCATTTCGCCCAAGAAAACAAGGGCTGAAACGACACCGTTCGCGGAGTGTTGCACCCCACGTTGCACCCGATCCGCGAATCGGCTCGACGTGCTCGCCCGCGCCGTGGCCCTGGTCGCCGCCATGCCCGGGTGACGGACGACGAGCGCGTGGCCCTCGTCGAGCGGCTCGCCGCCGGCACCGACGTCGCCACGGCGAACGACGCCACGGCCTGACCGCACGGCCACTTCGGGCCGCACTTCGCCGGTCGATTGCGTGATGGGTCCCGACGGCGGTAGCATCCCCCCGCCTCCGGACGGACTCCACCATGGCCCGAGATTGGTACGTGCGACAGGGAACGGCCGTCTATGGGCCATACCCGTCGGCCCGCGTTCAGGCGCTCGCCCGCGAGGGCCGGATCACACCGGATGCGGAGTTGTCCACCGGCCCGGCCGGCCCATGGCATCGGGCAACGGCCGTCCGCGGGCTCGTGTTCCCCGCGATCCCACCGGTCCCGGCCGCCCGACTGGCGCCGCTCGGGGCCGCATCGACCGGGGAGCGTGACCTCTGGGCCGGGCGGCCGTCGCAACTGGTCAACCTCCGCACGTTCGTCTTCGGTGTGCTGTTTTGCTGGCTCGTGCTGCCCTTCGGTCGGGCCGTCTGGCGATACCTGATCGTCCGCACCACGCGCTACGAACTCACGTCGCAACGGCTCCGCACGACCCGGGGGATCATTTCGCGGCACGTCGAAGAGTTGGAACTCTACCGCGTCAAAGACACGGCTTTTTCGCAGTCCGTCTTTGAACGGGTCTTCGGGCTGGCCACCGTGCGGATCACGTCTTCGGATCATTCGACGCCGATCACGACCATCGACAGCGTTCCGGCACCGATCGCGCAGTGGGTGCGGGAGGCCATTCGCGGATGCGTGGAGGAACTCCGCACCCGCAAGCAGGTTCGCGAAGTGGACTACTCCACCGAGCCATGAGGGGCGGCGCCGTCGCCAGCCTTCGAACATCAAGGCGACTGTGGCGGTCCCCGCCCCGGGGCGGCACGACTCCAGATCGTTGTGGGCGGCTTCCGTCGTGCCGCGAAGACAACTCGGGCTGGCGGGTCATGGCTCCCGCCGCCTCCGTCCCAGCCGCGGCGACTCCGTCTTCTCAGGCCTACGTTGGATCACCCTGTTCGCCGCCGTCGAGCGGAATGTATCGAGCCCCTCGCCCGAACACAAAAACCAGGCACTGACGCGCGGCCGCGGTTTCCAATGGCCCACTTCGTTTTCCTGTGACGCCTCAGTCGGTTTTGCTCGCAGCCCAAACGCTTGGCTAGTCCCGCTCTACCGGGGGGCGTACACTCTGGCCCCATGTTGCAATCCCTCACACCTCACGCCTTCATCGCGAAGTGGAAGCCGGCCGACCTTTCCGAGCGGGCGGCCTGCCAGGAGCATTTCATTGACCTGTGCCGGATGCTCGGGCACCCGACACCCGCGGAGGCCGACCCGACGGGCGAAGAGTACGCCTTCGAGCGGGGCGTGGAAAAGTCCGAGGGTGGCAACGGCTGGGCCGACGTGTGGAAACGCGGCTACTTCGGCTGGGAATACAAAGGCAAGCACAAGGACTTGAAGGCGGCGTACGCGCAGCTCCAGCTCTACCGCGAATCGCTCGAAAACCCGCCGCTCCTGGTCGTCTGCGACCTGAACCGCTTCGAGATTCACACCAACTTCACGGGCTCGGCGAAGCGGGTCTACACCTTTGATCTCAACTCCCTCGCCCATCCGGTCAATCTCGGCATCCTCCGCAAGCTCTTTCACGAGCCGCTCAAACTCCGGCCGGAGCACACGACCGAGGAAATCACCGTCGAAGCGGCGCAGACCTTCGGCATCATGATCGATGGCTGGCGTGAACGCGGCATCGAGGGCCTGGCCGCTGCGCACTTCGCGATGAAGATTCTCTTCTGCATGTTTGCGGAAGACATCGACCTCCTTCCGTCGCGTACGTTCCGATCCACGCTTGAAGGCGCCAAGAAAGACCCAACGCGTCTGGCCGGCCGCCTGAAATCACTGTTCGACTGCATGGCCACCGGCGGCGATTTTGGCCCGATCGCCATACCGTGGTTCAACGGTGGGCTATTCAAAAGCGATGAGCCGGTTCCGGCCCTGCTCGCCACCGACGTTGAACGGCTGCTCGCCCTCAATTCCTACGACTGGTCGAGCGTCGAGCCGAGCATTTTCGGCACCCTCTTTGAGCGAACGCTCGACCCTGCCAAGCGATCGCAAATTGGCGCCCACTACACGAGCCGCGAAGACATCGTGACCGTGTTGGAGCCGGTTCTCATGGCTCCGCTACGGCGCGAATGGCTGGACGTGCAGGCCAAAGTCGAAAAGCTCTGGCCGAAGCTTGCCGAGAAAAAGACGGCGGCCAAGGCTCGAAAGGAAATCGACAAGGCGTTTCGTGATTTTGTGGAGCGGCTCGCCTCGGTGAAGGTGCTCGACCCGGCCTGTGGCTCGGGCAATTTTCTGTATGTGGCGATCACGCTCCTCCTCGACCTCGAAAAGGAGGTGATCGCGAAGGCGGCCACGTACGGCACGACGCTGCTGCCGCAGGTGCGACCGTCGCAACTCTACGGACTTGAAATCAATCCCTACGCCGCGGAGTTGGCCCAGGTGGTGATCTGGATCGGCTACCTCCAGTGGATGTACGCGAACGGCTTCAATGCGCCGCGCGATCCGATCCTCGAGCCGCTTACCACGATCAAAAACACCGACGCCATCATCGATCTATCGAACCCCGAGAGTCCGAAGGAACCCGAGTGGCCTGAGGCGGAAGTGATTGTGGGCAATCCTCCGTTTCTGGGTGGTAGTCGCATCTGGGAGGAACTTGGTCGATCGTATCAGGAGGCCCTTTGGGCGACGTACGGCGGCGGACTGATCTGGGAACATGGGCGCCGCTGGGAAACCTGGATGCCGGAAGACTGTCAGGCTCGGCACTTTGCGGAAGTTTCCGACAAATAGACTCCCGTTGACAAGTGTCAACGGCGAGCTAGGATAGCGCCGATGAGGAGGTCACGACACCCTGACCCACACATCGAGAGAGCGATCCAATACGCGGAAGCGCTTGGATGGCGAGTTGTGCTCTCGAATGGCCACGCATGGGGAAGGTTGTTTTGCCCCCAGAGTACCCGAGAGGGTTGCAAGATTAGCGTGTGGTCAACGCCTCGGGTTGCCGAGAACCACGCGCGGCAGATTCGGAAAAAGGTCGATTCATGCCCGCATCGCGATGAAAGCGGGCAGGACGACGGAGAGAATCCATTTCCATGAACACACCAAAAACCTGCGAACGAGAATACGACTTCGCTCTGATTGTGAGCGGCGTTCGGGAACTGACCACCGAGGTGGAAGACGCGCTCTTTGAGGCCGGATGTGACGATGCGACGCTGAGCGTCCAGTACGGTTGCATCTACATGGAGTTTTCGCGAGCCGCGTTGTCATTGAAGGATGCCATCCTGAGCGCCATTCGCGACGTGCGAAGCGCCGGCATCGGTGCGGACGTGTGGCGTGTCGATAGCTGCGATCTCGTCACCCCGTCGGAAATAGCCCGGCGGATTGGCCGCACTCGCCAACTGGTTCACCAATACATCACGGGCACACGCGGCCCCGGCGGCTTCCCCGCACCGGAATGCAATTTGACCGAGGGCCAGCCACTTTGGGCATGGTGTGCCGTGAGCTACTGGCTAGCTCAGAATGACATGATCCGCCCCGAGGAACTTCGGGACGCCACCATTGTGGCCACGATCAATAATGCGTTGGAGCGATCCCACCAGCGGGAACGCGACCCGGCGCTCGTCGATGAGGTTGCCAAGGCGGTAGCGGCGACGTAACGCCGTCGGCTACCGAACGCCGATCCTCTCAAGAGGCTTTCAAGACCACGGGCAACCGTGGCAGTCCGACAACGGGCGATGCCAAGCCCGCTCGTGACTCAAACAAGGCCCTGCGTAGCCCGCGGGGCCTTTGGCATTTCCGGGGCTCGCGGTGGCGGCCGACGGGTCCTACCGGCCCTGCCGGCCGCCAACTCGACCCCTGCGCAGGGGAGGGCGACGGGGACCGACGGCGGCCGCGCCGTTGCACCCTTTTCTGCCGGAAGGGGTCGGAAACGGTCGGTTTCTGACGGTTGCGACAGAATTGACGACGACCACCAGGCGACGCGATCGGCCCTAAAAACAAGGGCTTTTCCGGCAGAAACTCAAATACTCCCGACAGGGATCGAACCTGTAACCTTCAGCTCCGGAGGCTGACGCTCT
>Ga0082207_1001590_pt1 | contig 10606 bp, 5 predicted proteins | sample LakMenEpi10Aug09_FD_71540 | JGI IMG/M metagenome (GOLD analysis project Ga0082207, IMG submission 71540) | reverse complement strand
TGTCCCGCAGGTCATCACGCACGCTCAACTGCTGGCCGCGTCCGATCTGCGGGTCGTGACCGGTCACAGTGCCCAGTTCCGGATTGAGTCGGTGCTGGGGGGAACGCTCGTGATCCGCAAGTCGGGTTCGGCGACTGCGGTGCCCGTCGTGCCCGGCACCACGATCATCGCCGCGGGTGATACCGTCACTTGGACGCCCCCGACAGACGTGACCGGAATCACCGGCGCGTTCACAGTGGTCGGGTACGATCCTCAGAACGCCGTCATCGCACCGGCTCTGGCGGTTTCGGATCCCCCCGTGGGCGTGACCGTCGACCTGGTGGATCGGGCACCGACGTTGACCGCCGTCGATCCGAATAAGCTCGGTAGTGCTACCGAAGACTCACCGTTCTCGATCACTTACGCCACCCTGTTGGCGGCGTCAAATGCGACCGACGCCAACAACGACCTGATCCGCTTCCAGATCGAGAGCGTGGCGCCGGGGACGCAGTTGCAGATCTCGATTCAGGGTGCCACTCCGGTCAACGTTCTGCCTGGCGTCAGTCTGCTCGGTCCGGGCGACCGCCTGATCTGGACCCCCCCACTCAACGGCAACAACCAGATCAACGGCGGTAATCCGCTGGCAGCCTTCACCCTGGTCGCCTTCGATGGGAACAGCGAGTCTTCGCCACCAGTTCAGGTCAACATCAACGTCGATCCTGTCGCTGATGCCCCGATTCTGACCGAGATCGACACGCTCACCTTGGGCGGGCTGAATTCACAGTTCAAGATCCCCTATGCGGCTCTCTTGGCGGCGTCGGATCTGCAAAACGTGGATGGGCATACCCTCGAGTTCCGAATCCAGTCCATCCCCAGCGGAGCGGCCCTTTCGATTCGCAAGGCAGCCACCCCACTGGTGACCACCCCTGTGGTGCCCGGGACGACTGTCGTCAGCCCGGGGGATGTGCTGATCTGGACGCCTCCCACCGGGGTGTTTGGGCCTGCCGTCCCCGCCTTTGACGTGGTTGGCTACGACAGCTTCAACGCCGCCAACTTCCCAACCGTCGTCCCGTCGGTGGTCGTCTCGAGCCCGCCCGTCACCGTGACGGTCCAAGTCCTCGGAGAGATCGCACCTCGGCTGACGACGATCAACACCCTGGTTCGCCCCCGCTTTGTCCCGGCGACGATCACCTACCAGAATCTGGTCGACAAGGACAACTCAGACCTGGTCTTCCAGGCGGGGAACACGATCGGATTCCGGATCGACCGGATCGACCAGGGAACGCTGTTGCTGAATGGTCTGGCGGCTGCGGTGGGCAGTGTCGTCCTCCCCGGCGATGTCCTCACCTTCAACCTGCTGACAGCGACCGGGGTGCAGGACGCGTTCGACGTCACCGCGGTCGATGTGACCAACACGCTGACCTCGCTCGATCCCGTGCAGGTCCGCGTCAACCTGGTCAACGTTGCTCCAACGCTGACCCGAATTGACACCCTCTCCCTCGCCGAGCAGGAAACGGCGTTCACGATTCCCTACGACCTGCTTCGCCTGAAGTCGGACGCGACCGATATCAATGGCGATGCGGTCTGGTTCAAGGTGACCTCCATCCAGGCCAACGGCACGCTGCGAATTCTGCGGAACGGTGTGACCAGCCTGGCCCCGGTGGGAACAGTTCTGAAGCCGGGTGAGTCCTTCATCTGGACTGGAGCCAAAGACGTCGGTGGTCTTGGCGTCAACGCCTTCACGCTGAAGGCGATCGATCCCTCGGGGCTCGAGTCGGCTGATCCGGCGGTGCAGGTCAAGATCGACGTCCGATTCTGGGGTAGCGAGTTCAACCTCTCCGGTCTCTGGACCGTCGGAGGCAAGCTGGCCCGCATCACTCAGAACGGCGCGAACCTCACCTTCGTCAACCAGAACGGGATTGGTTCTACGGGCAAGTACATTGCTCGAGACACGGTGTCGGCCGTCGGTTACGGCTTGACTGCCAAGGTTGATTTGACTGTGGCTGATCAGGGCCGGCTGATCTTCTCCAACGGCGTCGTCTGGTTGAGGATTTCGCTGGGGGGCACCTACGTCGTCAACAACAAGCTGGCGACGGTCACCCAGAGCAATGACGTCCAGCTGGGCTTCGTGAACGAGAACGGCCAGACCTCGACTGGCTCGGTGTTGACGGCTACCACCCTGGTGGCCAGCAACTACAGCGGTGGCCAGGCGACCTTTGGAGACGGGCAGATCCGCTTCCAGAATGGTCAAGTCTGGCGGAAGCTCGATCTCTCCCCGTTCTACACCAGCTCGATCGACAATCGGCAGGTGCGAGTGCTGCAGGATGGCACATCGACCCTGAAGTTCGTCGACCAGTTGGGGCAGACCACGCCCGGCAGCTGGACCAGCCCGACCACCCTCTTCGATACCGGTCGCAACCGCTCCGGTACGCCGGGCAGCGGTCGAATTGTCTGGTCCGATGGTGAGATCTGGACCCGCAACGTGACCCTCTCAGGCACGCAAGTTGGTCTGCCAACCTCGACAACTGTGCAGATCATCGCCATCGGCAATACGGTGCAGGTCCGGGATGCCCAAGGTGCGCTGTCGACCATTGTGATCACTCGCAGCACCACCGGAACCACCTTCCGTGGCACCTCGGGGCCGCTGAATGGGAAGATCGCGACAGTGACGGGCGGCAAGGTTCGCTGGCCCGCCTTCACTTGGGAAAACTTCGACTTCAACGGCCTGAATGCCCTGATCTCGGGGACGTAATCCCCCCGAGTCAGGCCAGCTGGCTCTGAAGTTTTTGAATCGCAGACGGCCCCAGGTAACCCCTGGGGCCGTTTGTTTTAAGTGATTGATTTATCGTGGTTTGCGGCGATTGGTTGCGGTGGATGGCAACCTGAACTGGGGCCCACGATTTCCACGAATATGCATTGGTCCGGCTGTATTGACTGTATCGAGCGTGCCTGATTCTCCGATAACAACCGTAGTGCCTAGTTGACGGTCCGTTGGCGGCAGGTTGTGACCCGCATGCCAAACGGGGCTGTCGGGCAACCCACGATCAGGTGTGGAGGAACTGTCATGCGTCGGTCGGTGCTCAAGCTGTTTCTGGCTGGTGCGTTCGCGGGTTTCGCCAGTATGGCCCCTGCGGCAGACCAAGTACGGGGTCAGTCGGCACCCGGGCCCTACGCCTGGCAGGACGGGGGTTGGGCAGACCCCGCTGAAGCCTCCCCGGGCTACACCACCGTCGGTGGCACCACGGGACACTTCGAGGAAGGCACCGGCCCCACCAGCTGGTACGCTCCCCCCGATTACGACATCACCTTCATGGCGGGAATGCAGTGGCTGTCTCGCACGGGTGGTCTGTTCGACCAGACCCTGATCGTCGAGATCCCCCCGTTGTCTACCCCGTTGTTGGGCACCGACTCCCTCGACTTTGATGGCCAGTTCCGCCCCGGCGCGATCTTCCAGTTGGGCCTGAACGCCGATCAGGTTTCCGGCGTCGACCTGATCTACTGGGGACTCAACTCCTACGACACCCAGCAGACTGTCACCAACCCCAACCTCATGGGGCTCGCGGGGACGCTGCAGCTCGCAACCAACGACTTCATCTTCTCCGATTTGTTCCAGCTCGATTACGAATCGTCCCTGCACAACGCCGAGGCCAACTACCGCCAGACCATCGAGCAGGGGACCCTGCTGATCGGGTTCCGGTACTTCAACCTCGATGAGCGGCTCGACATCCTCTCTCGAAACGCCAACACCCAGACCTCCAGCAACTACACCATCGATGCCCAAAACCACCTGGTGGGCGGTCAGGTCGGTGCTGGCTGGCATCATGACTGGACCCGCGTGCGGTTCGCGATCGACACGAAGTTCGGCGTTTTCGCCAACGCCGCCAGCCAGGAGACCTTCCTCGGCGACTTCGGAAACACCTTCGTTCGCCGCAACTACCGCGCCGAATCGATGCCCGTCTCGATGATCTCCGACAGCACCCTCTCGCTGAAGACCCAGCTGACGAACTGGCTCGCGTTCGACATCGGCTACCGACTCATGTGGGTCGGAAATGTCGCCCTGGCGCCGAACCAGCTCGATCTCTCCGACTCCCCCGACGGAACCACCGTCATCAACGCCCACCAAGGGCTGTTCCTGAACGGTCTGTTCGTCGGATTTGACGCCCGCTGGTAATTCTTCGCTCTCCTCTCGGTGCGTCGATCGTTCGAGTCGAATCGGAACCCACCCACGTCAGTCCATCGGGCTCAGAGGGCACCGCAAACATCGCCATCAGCGGCTCGACTCCGAACCTTTGTCTCCTGGAACCCACGTGCGGTTTGTCTGGTACTGCAAGGCGGTCGCATCCCGCAGCAGGTCCCTGACCCGCACCGATTCGGGAGTCCCGTTCACGACTCCCCGGCGGTCCAGGAATCGCAGCGAATCGGATTCGGTGGCAATATCGACAGAGTGCTGCCATTGCCAGCACGCCCCCGGTTCGATGAATCCGTCGGCTCCCAGGTATCGGCCCCCAAACAGAAACAGCCTGCGATCCCGCAGCTGTGCGTCGGTGACCGGCAGACCAATCGTTGGTCCAGTGTCCGACGTCCACCCCAGCAACGCCGACAGCGTGGGGCTCAAATCGATGTGCGAAGTCGGCTGGTCCACCTGCTCTCCGTGGGCCGTTCCAGGTGCATACAGCAGTGCCGGTATGTGAAACGACAACGGCTGCAACTCGCCCCCGCGAAATCTCGGATGCTCCTCGCGGGACCGCACCCCATGATCGGCTGTCACCAGAATCACGGTCCGCTCCAGCCGCCCCAGCAACTCCAGCACGTCCAGGATCTCCCCCAGCCACGCATCCTGTTGGGCCAACAGCAGGCGACAGCGGGCCTGCCAATCCTGTTCCGCATCGAGACCGGCTGGGGCCAGCGCCGGCCACGGGCCGTGACCCAGTTGGGGCAGAAACATCGCAGCAAACCGCTGGTCAGTCGTCCCCCGGGCACGCAGCCGGCGAGTCAACTCCTCGAGGGCAACCAGGTCGGGCCTCCGCCGCTCCGCCACCCCGGGATGCTCGCTCAGCGGGCCCCCGTGCGACTGGACCGGCTCAATTCCCTGCTGGGCCACAAACAGTTCAGAGACTCCCTGCGCCTCCAGCAGGCGGGCCTCGAAATCAGACTTGGGCTCTGGCAGGAAGGCTGCAGTCGCGTATCCCGCCGCGCGGGCCGACTGCAGCACCCCGGGAATCGGTTCGCCAGCACCCCCCGTTGCGAAGTGCCGAAGATCGGTCGGATACCACCCCGACAGCAGCGAAAACAGCGCTTCTCTCGTGTATGGGTAGGTCGTGTGATGCCTGTTCAACCGCCACGACGAACCGGCAAGACGCTTGAGGTTTGGCAAATGCTCAAGTGCTCCGTTCCAGTCAGCCAGCTCGGCTGGAAGGGTCTCAAACACAACAATCAGCAGATCGCAGCCGCGATTGCCCGCAAACCACGAGGGAGCTTGGGGCGAACCCGAGACATTGCCCACCCGCGGCCACTCAGAGATCAGTCGGTCGGCATCGGCCTCCCGGTATTTGGCGGTCGACCAACCATCCAGCTCCAAAAACTCTCCCAGCGCCAGCCGGGGAAGCGAGCGATGAAAGTTCGATGGCGGGGTGCGATGCCACAGGCCCACGGTCAGAACGCCCGCCAGGCAGGCCGGTATCCCGTACCACAGTCCCTGTTCCAGCCACGCGGGAATTCGACCAAGCCGTCGCATCAACTGCGGCGCCGCCGACAGCAGTACCAAACCCGACAGCCCCGCCACGCTTTTCCATCCCAGGTATGTTTCAATGTCGTCCGTGTGGGCGGCTCCCCACCGAATGGCATCGAGCCACTGCTGCAGCGTTTGGAATTTGCCGACGTTCCGATACCCAATCATCTGGACCGTGAAAAAGCCAATCACCAGCCACGAGCCACAGAAGGTGACAGCCAGTCGATAACGCGGTGGCAGCCCCCACAACACCACCAGCAAAACGGCCGGAATCAGCACCCCCAGCAGCAACACGTCGCTGAAGAAGAAGCCACAATGTTCAGCCGCTGAAAACGCCAGCACGCTCGAGAGTGCCGTCTCCCCCCAGGCGCGTCCCTGCGAGGCCGCCACCAACCGATACCCGATTTTCGCCAGCAACAGCCCCTTCATCCCCAGCAGGATGAACGCCGCGAGAGCCCACGTCGCCAGGCACCCCGCCAGCGTCGCCGGACCGCGCCCGCGGTTCAGGCCTTCGGCGGTCCCGGCATCGCTCACCTGGTCGCGGTCTGCAGGCTTGGTCTCAATCATCGATCAGTACCGGCGTCCTCAGTGTGCCAATGCTCTCAATGCTCGCCGAGAGCACATCCCCCGGTTTGAGAAACGTGTTGGTGCTGTGTCCCACCCCGGCGGGCGTTCCCGTAGAGATGATGTCCCCCGGTTCCAGCGTCACAAAGCTCGCGATGAAGGCAATGATCGCCGCCACCGGAAAAACCATCTGCGACGTGCTCGCCTGCTGACGGGTCTCCCCATTCAGCGTCAGCTTCATCGACAGCGCCTGCGGATCACCAATCGAACGCGCCGATGTCACACACGGGCCCATCGGGCAGAAGCCGTCGTGCCACTTGCCGTGCAACCAGTCAAAGAACCCGTCTTTCGGCCGCTCCTTGCGATGCGGATTGGGCCGAAACTTTCGGTCCGAAATGTCGTTGATCACGGTGTAGCCCGCGACTCCCGCCAGAGCCGCCCCCTCACTCACTCCCTTCATCCGCTGGCCAATCACCACCGCCAGTTCAAGTTCCCAGTCAATCGAATGAGGGGAAACCCGTGGCAGCTTCAACGGGCTCCCAGGATCGGTCAGCGTCGTGCTCGCCGGCTTCATGAACACATAGGGAAACGTCTCTGCCCGCTCCGCCGCGATCCCGCCCCCTTCCCGAATGTGATCCGCATAGTTGCCCGCCAGCAACAACAGCTTGTTCGGACGCGGAATCGGGACCAGAAGTTGCACCCCCCCGACAGCGACCCCCACCTGCTCGCCCACTCCCCGACCCGGCCCTGCCAGCCACGTCGCCAGTCGCACGGCGACCTCCTCGGCCCAACCACCGGGAAGCAGGGGAAGCAAATCCCCCTGCAGCCGACCGCACGCCTCCGCGAGGTCGGTGTCGGGATGCAGCCGCGCTGCCGCCAGCAGCGGAACAATCCGCTCTTCCGAATAGAACCCCGCCTGGATCACCCCGCCCGCTTCAAACCGACAGATGCGCATCGTCGTTCTCTCCACCTCAAGCGTCGATCGTGTTCCGCAAGCAGTGCTGCCCGCACCGCACCGGGGTTCACCCCCCGCGATCCGCCGACTTTAGTGGCGACCGTCCGAGGTCACAATCGATCTCAGCGATTGGTCACGACGCTCAATTCCTGCCCAGGTAGGAAAACGCAGCCCCTGCGATCCTGGATCAAAACAATTCCCGACCCGGGCCATTTTTAAGACCGCTCGTCCACCGGTCGGAATGAGTTGTCTCGCTCAATTCCCGAACACCCCGCCGAACGCCGCTCAATTCGCCGACGCGGCGGGCGACTCCTGCGAGCCCGTCTCCCGACCCAGCAGTTGCAGTTCATCGAGAGCCTCCACCAGCCCGCGGGCCACCGGTCCCGCGGCGGTCCCTCCCGTCCCCGCATGCTCCAGTACCACCACAAAGGCCACCCGCGGCCGGTTCGCTGGGGCATACCCCGCAAACCACGCATGGTCCGGTCGGCCCCCGCCCGACTCCGCCGTCCCCGTCTTGCCCGCAATCGGAACCCGCGGCCAATACACGCTCTTATGCCCAGTCCCCGCCGGGCTGGCGACCACATCCCACAACCCCTTCCGAACCAACTGCAGCGTCCCCGCCGTCAGTTCGGGAACAGCCTCCATCTTCGCTTCCAGGTGCGAATCGATGTCCCGCCCCTGCGGCCCCACCACCCCCACCCGCGAAACCACCCGCGGATGAATCAGCTGGCCCCCGTTCGCAATCGTCCCCAGCAATCGCGCCATCTGCAGCGGCGTGACAGTCAACCGCCCCTGGCCAATCGCCAGCTGCAGGGCCTCCCCATCCGCCCGGTTGTTCCGCTGATTCGTCACCGCACGCGGCAGAGAGCCCGGCTTCTCCCCGGGCAGGTCGATCCCCGTCGTCTGCCCCAACCCCAGCCGGTCGGCCCAGTCCAGCAGTGGCCCACTCCCCGACCGACGGGCCGCGTCAAAGAAGAACACATTGCACGAACGGGCCAACGCCGACACCAGGCTGACTTCGCCATGCCCAACGCCGTGATGCTTGAACGTGTAACAGCGGTACCGCTCTGGCGAATCGAGATACCCCAGGCACGTCAGGGTCGCCCCCGGGTCGATAAACCCCTCCTGCAACAGCGCCACCGCACTCACAATCTTGAACACCGACCCCGGCGGCAAAGTCGCCTCGGTCGCGCGATGAAACAGCGGCCGCCGCGGATCCGCCTGGATCGCCCGCCAATCGACCGCGTTCCCCTCCGTCAGAATCCGCGGGTCAAACCGGGGACCCGACGCCGCCGCCAACACCTGCCCCGTCCGCACGTCCAGCGCCACAATCGCACCCCCCGTCGGCTTGGGTTGCGCTCGACCTGTCGCCGCGTCGGTCCTGCTCTGCGCCAAGGCAGTATCCAGCAGCTTCTCCGCCCGCTGCTGCAACTCCAGCGACAGCCCCACCACCACGTCGGCGCCGTAACGCGGACTTCGGCTCACCCGCTCCGAAAGAATCTCCCCCCGCCGGTCGACCGTCAGCCGGCGTTCTCCCCGCAGCCCCCGCAACTGGTGCTCGTAATAACGCTCGAGCCCACTGACCCCCACCCGATCCCCCGGCTGATAGTCGAGAGGATCGGTTTCAGGGAACCGCTTTCGCCGCTCGGCCAGAAACTCCTCCGAGACCGGGCCTCTCCAACCTACCACGTGAGCCGCCAGCTCTCCTGAAGGATAAATCCGCCGCGGACGCCCCCGAATTCTCGCCCCCGGAAACTGCTCCGGATTCCCCTCGATTTCCACCGCGGTCTCATACGACAAATCGTCCACCAGCAGGTGGTAGTCCAGCTGCTCGGCCAACACCAGCGGCTCTTGCTCCTCCCGCCGCGGTGGTGTAGTCAAAGTTCGCACCACCAGCCGCCACCACCTTTCCCAGCCTTGTCGATCGCCATCCGAATCGAACGTGGGGGCCGCATCCCGCTGCCTGCGGCGGTTGACCTGCTCATGCCGGCGCTCAATCCGTAACTGAATCGCCTGGCGACGCCGGCTCAACTCCTCCGCCGAAAAACCCGTCGCCCGCGTCAGCCCCGACCACAGCCGTTGGCGAGTCCCCCCAACCTCGGTCAGCGCCTGGGCAATTCGCCGGGCATCACGCCGCCCGTTGCGATCCAGCTTCCGCAACGCCTGCGCCTTCATCCACCCCGGGTCGGGCGGTTCCTCCAGCCACCGGTAATGCACCTGCAGCGAATACGACAGTTCATCCTCGGCCAGCACCTGCCCATCGGCCGACAGAATCCGCCCATCCCGCGTCGGGATCGACTCCACCCGCTCCGTCGTCGCCAGGAACTCCTCCGAGGAATCACTCGTCAGCCGCAACTGCACCCCGGCGATCCGCCAGCCAATCACCACCAGCGGAATCGCAACGGCAAAACCGACAATCAACAGCCGCGTCGCCAGGCGCAGGTCCGCGCTCGCCTCAGTCACCGACTCCGCAGGTCGGGACACCGTCTGTTCGAGCAGCAGGCTGGGCCGGTTTTGCATGCCAGGAGGGGTCAGGGCCAAAGACACTTTTGACTCGACTCACAACCGTCGAGTGGCGGTCCGCCGCCCGCCGCCCAGAGCCCGCCGCCCAGAGCCCGCTGCCCAGAGCCGTCAGGGCGAAGTCCACAACGCTCACGCACAATTCCGGTTCACCGCCCAAATCGATCTGCCAGCTCATCACCCCGCCGGCTCTCGCTCAACCTACTCGGTTCGCAGACTCGGCCACCGCACGAACTGTCCCCCCGTCCACAGCACCAGTCCCGCCAGGAATGTGCTCAACGCTGTCTGCCAGGTCGCGCGGGTCAGGGCACGCCACGCCTCCAGGTCGGCCGGCCAGCCATAGCCCGGTAGCGTCCGGCACACCCCCGCGATCACCAGGCTCAGTCCCAACCAACCCAGCAGCCACACCGCCCGCTCCGCTAGCCCCCGCACTCGCAGCCATTCAATCAGGGCAATCATCAGCAGGAAGCCCGCCGTCGTCAGGCCACACGGCCCTTCCTGCAACAGGTCCACAACCACCCCCAAAAATCCCAGCGGAACAATCGCCTTCCGACTGGGAACACTCGCCGCCCAGTAGACCGCCACCAGGGAAATCGGACACACTCCCTGCACCCCGCTCGGCAGCCGCGGCAACACCCCCAGTTGCAACGCCACCGCCAGGTAGGCGCAACACCATCGGCCAATGTTTCCCAGCACGGTCATCCCTCGAATGGGCCCCCGCCTCGACTCCAACGCGGCCCTTCTTACGCCATCTCAACGCGACGACTCAAGACATGTCTCCACCCCACTGTCAGGCTGGGAGATCTGGGAGTGCTGGGCGAACCATGGCCAACCCCGCCCCGGTTACCCCGCCCGTCATA
>Ga0082207_1001589_pt1 | contig 10616 bp, 10 predicted proteins | sample LakMenEpi10Aug09_FD_71540 | JGI IMG/M metagenome (GOLD analysis project Ga0082207, IMG submission 71540) | reverse complement strand
AAGAAAAACATTGGCACGGTTAAACTGAAAGGAACCAGAGACTTAAACTTTTACCCTCTAGACCAAATTAAACGAGTTAGGATTGTTAAACGAGCGGATGGTTATTATGTCCAATTCTGCCTTAGCGTTGATATTCGGGAATACGCAAAACCGCTAGAACCGACTAAAAGATGTGTAGGATTGGATGTAGGTTTAAAAGTTTTCTACGCTAATAGTGATGGGGAAACGGTAGAAATACCGCAATACTATCGCAAGGCAGAAAAAAGATTAAATCGTTTGAATCGGAAGAAATCCAAAAAGTTTAGAAAAGGTCAACCCCAATCAAACAACTACCAAAAAGCTAGAAAGAGATATGCTAGAAAACATTTAAGAGTAAGTAGGCAACGTAGAGGCTTTGTCGAAAAAGAGGCATTGCACGTCATTAAATCTAACGATTTCATAGCTTACGAAAACTTAAATATTCAAGGCATGGTAAAAAACTCTAAACTAGCCAAATCTATTAATGATGTGGCTTGGTCAACTTTTCGGCAATGGTTAGAATATTTTGGCTTTAAATATGGTAAGGCTACGGTAGCAGTACCACCTCACAACACGAGTCAAAATTGCTCTAATTGTGGTCAAAAAGTACCTAAATCTCTATCTACAAGAACCCATATTTGTCCCCATTGTGGCTATGTAGAAGATAGAGATATTAACGCCGCTATCAATATTCTGAAAAGAGGACTAAGTACGGTAGGGCATACCGAAACTAATATGCTTGGGGAGAGATTCCCTCTGGTTTGGTTGGATACGTCCTGTCAGATTAAGGAAACTCGATGAACCAAGAATCCCTCGCATAAGCGCGACGGGAGTGTCAATATTAATAATATCAACCTGAATTATACAGCCATAAATGCGCGTGCTGCTGTCCCTGCAACCCAGATGAACCAAGAGATAAAGAGCCGGTTCGGTATCAAAAACTGTTTCAGTTTTGACGGGATCACTAGGCGCTCTCAGTAGGGAATCTGATTTTTGTGAATTACTGTTTGAAAGAGTCCCCGACCGAGAAAATATTGATAGAGTATTGATTAGGAGACTAGGAAAAATTCAACTTTAAGAGGATTGTCACTGATGACAGCAGTTACCGAGAATGATCTGAAAAGGTTAGAAGATTTAATCGTTAGCGGACAGAAAGCGATCGAATCCCGACTAACAGCGATCGAGTCCCGACTGACAAACCTAGAAAATGGACAGAAAGCGATCGAAAACAGTTTAGGAGAAATTAAAGGGGATATTAAGGCCTTAGATGCCAAAGTTACGCGACTAGAAAAGCGGGTTGACGATCTCAACGCACGAGTCAACATTACCACCATTGGATTCCTTAGCATTGTCGGCATTTTGGTGACAGGAATGCTGACTATTGCCAGCAAAACAGTCTTTTTCCCCTAGTCCCTAGAATGATACTAAATCCTGTGTAAAAGGTATAGGAGAGTAGGTGAGCGCCAAAGCACTGGAGCGGGGAAAAACAATCGATAACTTGGCAGTTAATCACACTATTAAAAACGGATTTGGTGTAAGACGGCCTAAATAAGTCGATATATGGTTCTGCTCGCTGTCTATGCCGGGGAGAAATCCCTCTGGCATTTCTCCAGTGCGGAATGTAGGCTAAAAATTGGCCCGGTCAGGAAATCTTGATGTTAAATTCGCCAAAAATTGCGCTAAGATCGGCTTAATAGAACAGGAAAGGCGATCGAGTGGGATAACCGATCCTGTGGTTTTAGAAGGTGACTGTATAATTGTTAAAGTGTCAATAGATCAATTCCAGAGGAATCATGAGCAATATCCAAGATAAAATTCAAGAAGAGCTAGAAAATGCCAGAGCCGTGTGTAGCACGGAAGGTGCCACCTCTGGTGAATGTGCCGCCGCTTGGGATGCGGTGGAAGAATTACAAGCAGAAGCAGCCCACCAACGTCAAGACCACCCCCAAAAAACCTACTTCGAAAAGTATTGTGATTCTAATCCCGATGCCGCCGAGTGTCGCGTTTATGAAGATTAATGTAGTCCGGCAGCGGTTTTTTCTCTCCTCACAGTAGAATCCTAGCTTTAGGGCGATCTTAAATATAAAAAGATCGCCCCTCGTTTTGTGGTTTGTTGGTCAAGCTTTGGCCGATTTTGGCTCCCGCACCCGAAGACAGTAAAATGTTGACAGTGTAATTATGTCTAAATAGTTTATGAATCAGCTTTGGTTTCGTCCTCTCGTTTGGATAGATTATCGTTTAGCCGTCCTATTTACGGTGATTATCCCGGCAATTTTGTTAATTTGGTCTTTATTTGCAAAAATCGAATCATTGCAGAAATTGTTGATTATCTATTGGCGAGTGGCTAGTCTTTTATTAATTACTGTATATTTAATGATTGCTTCCTGGCCGATTGGTTTTGTCACCAGTTTTTTAGCTAAGATTTTAATCCCGATTTCCCTCTGGTTTTGGGTGGATATTAACGATGAAATTAAAGATTTACCCTCCAGTCCAATTAAATTTGTCACCACTGCTTGGCGTTGGGCAGTAACGATTTATTGTCCTTTGGGCGCGATTTCTACCTTACCTTTTCTCTCCTGTGCTATGTCAGGGGAATTGCTAAATTCTCCCTATTGTCAAGTTTGGCAGGAAGCACCTTGGCAGTTTCGCGAGATTTTTCATTCAGAAGCTACCGCTAATGTTTTGGGCTTTTTTGGTTTAGTTGGTCTCTCTTTTTATACTCTCTATTTTGCCCATTTTCTTCTTATTCGCCTTGGCAAACAGGGACGTTCAGCTTTACAATAGTAGGTCTTTAGCTATCGATAATTAGCCATTTTTCTATGAATATTGGTAAACAACTCGAACAATACACCCTCAAAAATCCCCAAGAGGTTTTATTAGTGACTATTGCTGTGGATGGGGAGGAGGAAGAAATCTCTATTTTTAAAGGTTTTTCTAGTTCCCTTACCCGCAGCACCCCCTACGATCCCGATATTCCGATCATTCCTGAAACTGCTAGAGTTATTAAGATAGCTCGTCTTGCTAGTCCTTATCATCCCCTTAATCCTCGCTATATTCAAGAAAATCTTACCTTAGAGGAAATGCAATCTTTACTGATTAATTGAACCGGTAATTTTGCTTGGATAATATCAGCACCCATCTCGATGGATTTAACAGCTTTTATTGACGATCCATAAACTTTGTCTATCTAGACAAGAGGTAAATTTTGCGGCGTTTTAGTGGTAAGATTACCAGGGAATGATAATCTCTGCCAGCATTCAAGCTGTCAAAGTGGATTTCATCCTCGGTATCGATCGAGAACAATCAAAAAACTTGAGAATAATCGGAGAATCTATGCAACTTAACCCACCGAACCAAGAACTATTACAAATTGAGTATTTAGCTACCTTTACCACCAGTCACAATATAGTTAAAGATGAGGGAAAAGATGTGATTGAAGGATTAACTAAAACCCCCAAAAGCTTACCATCTAAATATTTTTATGATCGGCAAGGTTCCCAACTTTTTGAAGCAATCTGTCAATTGCCAGAATACTATCCCACTAGGACAGAAGCGGCTATTATTCAAGAATATGCCCAAGAAATTGTCGCCTATACAGGAGCCTGCGAATTGATAGAATTAGGCAGTGGTAGTTCCACTAAAACTCGTCTGTTATTGGACGCTTATTATCGGCAACAAAAATCCTCTAAATATATACCTATCGATGTTAGTGAAACTATTCTCCAAGCTAGTGCCATAGGATTACAAAAAGAATATCCTAATTTACCCATTCAGGGGTTAATTGGAACCTATGAACAGGCCTTAGCCTATTATCAAAACGCTTCCGATAATACCAGAATGATTTTTTTCTTGGGAAGTTCGATCGGTAATTTTTCCGCCGATGAATGTGATAAATTCTTAGCAAAAATTACCACTGTCCTCAAAGCTGGAGATTATTTTTTATTAGGGATTGATCTCCAAAAACCATCGGCAATTTTAGAAGCAGCTTATAATGATGCACAAGGGGTGACAGCCGCTTTTAATTTAAATATGCTTTCCCATTTAAATTGGCGTTTTCAAGCTGATTTTAACCTTGATTTATTTAGTCATCAAGCTATCTATAATCAAGACAAATCCCAAATTGAAATGTATTTAATTTCTCAAAAAACTCACCCTGTTCATCTCAAAAAACTCGATCTGACAGTTAATTTTCAAGCGGGGGAAGGTCTTTTAACAGAAATCTCCCGTAAATTCAACCTAGAAACTATGCAAAAAGACCTAGAATCAAAGGGATTAAAACCCCTTAGGGTTTTCACCGATCCTGAAAATTTATTCGGGTTAATTCTCTGTCAGTTATCCCTGTAAATAACGAAAACATTACCATCAGTAATAGAGGCATAAAAACATGGAAAAGATTCAAGCACAGGCTCCTATCTCTCTAAAAAACTGTAGTCGAGAAAATATACTCGACTATTTTGAAAATGCTTGGCAATTAGAAGATAGGCTGTTAAAAAGCATCATCAAAGAAGAAGCTTTTTATTGTAACCCTGACGATTTAAGAAATCCCCTCATTTTTTATTTAGGTCATGCTGCCGCTTTTTATCTTAATAAATTGCAGCTGGTTAACCTATTAAAAAAAAGCCCTAATCCTGACTACGAATTATTGTTTGGAGTGGGAGTAGATCCAGGAACTCCCGAAGAATTAAACTCTGCTATCGCCCATATTCAGTGGCCCGAGGTGGCTAAGGTTTGGGAATATCGGCAACAAGTCTATGAAATTGTGGTCGAAATAATTAAAAATATCCCCCTTAATCTTCCTATTCATCCTCAGCATTCTCTCTGGTCATTAATAATGGGAATTGAGCATCAGCGTGTTCACTTTGAAACATCTTCAATGTTACTCAGACAACTGCCCTTAGAGCGTCTGCAACGTCCTCAAGGGTGGCATTATGCCCCTTCTTTTGGTCAAGCTTATCCTAATCAAATGGTGGAGGTTTCTGGGGGAATAGTGGAAATTGGTAAACCCCAAGATTCTCCTATTTATGGTTGGGATAATGAGTATGGTTATCGGCAAGTTCAAGTTAACAATTTTCTGGTGAGTAAATATATGATTACCAACGGAGAATTTAAAGAATTTGTCGATAATGGTGGCTACGAAAATCCCAGTTATTGGGATGAGGAAGCTTGGCAATGGAAAAATCATTATCGAGTCAAATATCCTAAATTTTGGCTGGTAGATGAGCGAGGAAATTATCAATATCGAGCCATGTTTGATGCTCTCGATTTACCTCTTGATTGGCCGGTAGAAGTGAACTATTATGAAGCGATCGCCTACTGTCGTTTTCAAGGTCAAGGAATACGTTTAATGACGGAAGCTGAGTGGAATTTAGCCACCTATGGCAGTCAAAAAAATCGATGTTATACCCTAGAAAACGATAACTTTGAGGACTATAACCTCAATTTAAAATTCTGTTCTCCCACTCCCGTAGGAATGTTAAAAAATGCTGGCAATAACTCAGAAATTTATGATTTACGCGGTAACGTCTGGGAATGGCTAGAAGATGATTTTAATCCCTTAACTGACTTTCAACCCCATTACCTCTATGCTGACAATTCCACTCCTTTCTTTAATAGTCAACATAAAATGATGTTAGGAGGAGCTTGGGTGACTAACGGCACAGAAATCCTACCCTACTATCGCAATTGGTTTCGCCGGAATTTTTATCAACACGCTGGTTTTAGAATCGCACAAAGTCTTTAGGTGGGGTTTTATCGATTTTCAGGTGGTCAATTACCTAATTTTCAGGGAAAAAGTGCCGAAAATTTCCCCGCGATTACACCAATTCAAGAAAAAATTCCTGTAACAGTTGCCCCTCGATCGCTACAATAGAACCTAGTAGAGTGCGGATAAAATCGATCACCATGAATCAACCTGCAATTTTTCATCTCGCTATTCCGATTACCGATGTGTCCAGTGCTAAAAGCTTTTACTGTGATGGTTTAGGTTGTTTAGCGGGAAGGGAAACCGAGAAAGCGATAATCTTAAATTTCTCCGGTCATCAGGTAGTCGCTCACGTTACCGAAATGCCTCTTACTCCCCAAAATAGCATTTATCCTCGCCATTTTGGTCTCATTCTCCCCGCTGCCAGCGATTGGGACAATCTTCTGGTCAAAGCACGGGCCAATCAACTAAAATTTTATCTAGAACCAAAAACTCGCTTTACTGGGGAGATAACCGAACATAAAACCTTTTTCCTGGAGGATCCTTTCTATAATCTCCTGGAATTTAAACATTATCGCCACTACGAAGCTATTTTTGCCAGTCGGGAATTAACAGCGATCGGCGATCGAGCTTAAAATAAACAACAGGTGACTTTTTTGTAACCGGTTAGTCCTCTCCTCAATCGAGACAAAAATAGGGGAACTTCGCTCAGATTTTCTCATCAAAACTAAAAAAACCTTGGCTGGCAATGATCAATTCTTAGGAAATCTATGAAAAAACTTTTATTGTTAACCCTATTCATTATCGGTCTAGGATTTGCTCTCTTTAACTTTACTGGATTAGCAAATCGGGGCGAATATCAATCAATTTTGATCGACTTTAAAGACGATATACCCGTCAGCGTCCTCGATGAGCAGTTAAATGCTATCAACAAAAAAGCGGGAAAACCCACCAGTTTAAATAGTATCTTTTCCATCGATGAACATCTTTACATTATCGATGGAGATAGCAAACTCCTGAAAAATCTCCGCAATTCCGACCTAAAAAAATACACCGAATCGATCGAAGCCGATTATATTTATCATGCTTTTATCGCCCCCAATGACCCCGACTATAGTAAACAGTGGAACCTGAGGGGGATAAACATCGAACGTGCTTGGGAAGAAAATCACGGTGAAGGGATCACCGTCGCCGTTATTGATACAGGTGTATCAATAGTTCCCGATCTGCGAGAAACCGAGTTTGTCGAAGGCTACGACTTCGTCAACGATCGCAGCAATGCCGAAGACGATAACGGTCACGGAACCCATGTAGCCGGAACAATTGCCCAATCGACCAATAATAACTACGGGGTGGCCGGCATCGCCTACAAAGCCAAAATTATGCCCCTCAAGGTGCTTTCCGGGACGGGTGGGGGAACCGTGGGAGATATTGCCGAAGCGATCCGTTTTGCCGTCGATAATAAAGCCGATGTCATCAATATGAGTTTAGGGGGTGGAGGCGAAACCCAAGTAATGAAAGAGGCGATCGAATATGCCTATAGTAAAGGTGTGGTAATCGTCGCCGCTGCCGGTAATGCCGATGATAATTCCGCCGCCTATCCCGCCCGTTTTCCGCACGTTATCGGCGTTTCTGCGGTAGATGCCTCCGGAAATAAAGCCCCCTATTCTAATTTCGGGGCCGGAATCGATATTGCTGCCCCAGGCGGCTCCGATACGGGTAAAATTATCCAAGAAACCATCGATCCGGCTAAGGGAGGGGAACCGGCGTTCCTCGGTTTTCAGGGAACCAGCATGGCAGCCCCTCACGTTGCTGGGGTGGTAGCTTTAATCAAAGCTGCGGGAATTAAAGAACCCAGTGCAGTTTTAGAGGTTTTGCAACAGTCGGCCCGTAAGATCAATGATGATCCCTTTAATCATTTTGGGGCCGGACAATTAGACGCGGGCAATGCCCTACAATTGGCCCTGAAAGGACAGATTACTTTCCGGGATTTTTGGCGTTGGTTGCGCGATAACGGTTATCTCAATCCCCGTTTCTGGATTGATGGCGGCGCGGTGGCGGTTTTGCCCAAAATGGCCATGGTTTTGGGTTCTTATCTTCTTGCTTGGTGGCTGAGAAGTTATTTTCCCTTCTCCTGGAACGGATTTTTGAATGCTGGTCTAATTTTTGGCAGTTCTGGCTTATTTTTCCTCAGAGGTCTTTATATCTTCGATTTACCCCAATGGCCTTTCCGAGTGATGGGGAGTTCTCTTTCCGACCTAGGAGGTGTTATTCAGGGAAGTTCTGCCCTTAATCCGCTTTTTGCCAGTGTTATCCTGCCCTTTGTCCTGATTGCTCTGCTTTTGAGTCATCCCCAAGCAAAATGGTTAGCGGTGGGGGTATCTTTAGCTATGGCGGTGACTTTAGGTATCAGTGCTGTTATCCATCCTACTCTGATCTGGTTAGGTTCCGGTACGATCGCTCAGGCATTTTTGGGACTAAATGCGCTTTTATGTCTCGGTTTAGGTTATTTAGCCCTCAAAAGTGCTAGTTCATCCCGATACGCTTAAACAGGGGTTACAATGGGACAATAAGGGTGATTTACCGATAAAAACCTCTTTGGTTTTGGTATCTTCCTTTGGTTTTGCATTGAGTTCTCCTACAACAGCAGCCTCGGACATTAACCGAGGTTTTTTCTTTATGATGTATGTTAGTTTCTAAGGGTTTTTTGGTAATCTCCAATCCCTATGGCGAAAGTTTCCCCTAATACCCCCTCGAATCAACCAGCTTATCTATTGTCTCTTTTCTAAGGTGTCTATCGTGTCAAATCATAAAATTCTCGTTATCGATGACAGTAAAGTGATCAGGATGCACGTTCGCGATATGTTACCAGAGGGTAACTTTGAATTTCTCGAAGCTAAAGACGGATTAGAGGGTTATAATCTCATCCGTACCGAAAACCCGAATTTGATTATTTTGGACTTCCTTCTCCCGAAAATGAGCGGTTGGGAGGTGTTTCAGCAAATCCAAACCGAAGATAATCTCAAAAGTATCCCCCTAGTGTTAATGTCGGGACGGAAAGAGGAGGTAGTAGAGAAAATCCCCGAACCTTTCCAGTATTTTGCCTTTATTGAGAAGCCTTTCGACCAAAAACAATTGGTACAAGCGATTAAAGAAGCGATGGCTAAGGCCAAACAATATTCCCCCAAACCAAAAGTTTTTAGCCCGAAACTAGAGCAACTCACCGGGGATTATAGCACCGATATTCAGACTCTCCAGTCCCAAATTGCCCAAATGCAAACAGAAATGGAAAATATGAAGAAGCAAATGTCTCAATTAGTGGCTTTTATTAAGAAAAAACTGGCCTAGAACTATTCATCCCGATTTTTGATGACTTGGGCAAGTAGTTATCCTTATCCGGCGGGGCCAATCTCTGGCTAATCTCCTATCCCTTTTAAACAGGATTTAGTATAAGATCAAGTAGTCTTTATTTGGTGAGTGACTAATACTAAATCCGTTGAGTGTAGGCTACTTATAAGGATAGGCAAGAGGCAAGAGGCAAAAGGCACTCATGCAAAAGGAGGAATAGATAATCAGTCTTTAATAACTGGATTTAGTATAAGTTATTAGTTAACTGATAACTAATTATGATACTAAATCCGTTGAGTATAGGCTACTTATAAGGATAAGCAGTCATGCAAGAGACACTCATGCAAAAAGAGGAATAGATAATCAGTCTTTAATAACTGGATTTAGTATGAATTGGCAAGAAATAGCAGGTAATTGGGTTTTTCTCCCCCGTCGTCCCCGGGGTATCATTCACTTTTTAGGGGGGGCATTTGTGGCGGCGGCCCCGAATATTACCTATCGTTGGTTATTAGAAAGTCTTGGGAATTCAGGATACGCTATTGTTGCTACTCCCTTTGTTAATACCCTCGATCACAAATCGATCGCCCGCACAGTTTTAAACCGTTTTGATAATATTATTGAACGTCTGCGCTGGAATCATAGTCTGCCCCAAGGTTATCTCCCCATCTACGGATTGGGTCACAGTATGGGGTGTAAACTACATTTATTAATCGGTAGTCTCTACGAAGTGGAACGGGCGGGAAATATCCTCATTTCCTTTAATAATTATCCCATTCGTCGAGCTATTCCCTTTATCGAACCTTTGCAAATTGACACCACTTTTAACCTCGAATTTACCCCTTCCCCCGAAGAAACAAACGAGTTAATTTTCCAAGATTATGCCATTCGTCGCAATCTTTTAATCCGTTTTCAAGACGACACGATCGATCAATCTCTGGTCTTAAATCCCCTGCTAAAAAAACGCTTTAATGATTTAATTGCCCTGCGAACTCTCCCGGGCAATCATCTCACTCCCTTGAGTCAAGATGTCAGTTGGCAAACCGGAGAAGTATTTACTCCCCTCGATGCGATCGGCCAATGGTTAAAACAGGGACTTGCCCGGGATAATTCCCGTCTCAAAGATGAGATTCTCCACTGGTTAAATCCCGTCCTTCCGGCCTCTCGTTAGCTTTCCTCTAGATTAATCCCCATAGCCCGTAATTGCGCCTCTATGCGGGCTAATTTTGCCTCAGCTTCCCGGGCCCGTTGACGTTCCTGTTGGGCTTGCTGTTCGGCGGCATTGGCTCGTTGTTCGGCTAATTCCGCTTTTTGCTTGATTTCTAGGGTGGTCAAAAACCGCGAGCCATCGGGATAAAAAATAGCTAACTGGGGACTCTCCAGTTGAAAACGGATCTGTAGAAGCGGACTCTGCCAATTATCGATCGCAGGAATCATCTCCAATTGACCACCCCTTCGCCACCAACCCTGTAGATAATTAGCATCAGGATCAAAGAGATAATATTCCTCTACGCCAAAACGCTGATAAAATTGCCATTTTCGGCGCATTTCC
>Ga0082207_1001583_pt1 | contig 10638 bp, 9 predicted proteins | sample LakMenEpi10Aug09_FD_71540 | JGI IMG/M metagenome (GOLD analysis project Ga0082207, IMG submission 71540) | reverse complement strand
CGTCCTGCCGCCAGCCGCGCCATTGCTGAAGCCCGAGAAAAGGGTGACTTGAAAGAGAATGCCGAGTACGATGCGGCCAAAGAGGCGCAAGGGATTCTCGAAGCGAAGATCGCAGCACTCGAGGGTGCCATTGCCAATACACGGATCTTGGATGAGTCGTCTATCGACATCAGTAAAGTATCGATCCTTACGAAAGTGACGGTGACCAACCTCAAGATGAATAAGCAGGTAACTTACAAGATCGTCAGCGAAAATGAGGCCGATCTCAAGGCCGGAAAAATTTCCATCAGCTCCCCGATCGGTAAAGGATTGCTGGGTAAAAAAGTAGGAGATACCGCCGAGGTACAAGCCCCTGCCGGAACCCTGCAATTTCGTATCGAGAATATCACTGCATAATCAGGTCTCATGACGCTCTTCTCGAAGATCATTGCCGGCGAGATACCCTCGTACAAGATCGCAGAGGACGAACACTTCTTTGCTTTTTTGGATATTTTTCCGCTCCGCGAAGGGCATGTTCTCATCGTTCCTAAAACAGAGACCGATAAATTCTTCGATCTCTCTGCGGAATATCTTTCCGCAATGCTGCTTTTTGCAAAACCCATTGCCAGGGCGATCGAGATTGCCTTTCCTTGTAATCGCTGTGGCATGAGTGTGATCGGATTGGAAGTGCCGCATGCACACCTGCATTTAGTCCCCATTGATTCGGCCGATGATCTGAATTTTACACGCCCGAAATTGAAAATGAGTCCGGATGAATTCAAGGCGGTTCAATCAAAAATTCTCGCCGCCCTGTCTTTGAGCAATTGAAAATCCTATTTACGTATCCGTTCGGCGTTCTTACTGATGAATGCCGCCCACTGATCTCTTTTTCCTTTTGTTGTCGTTGATTTTTTCTTACTAGTGGTGGCGGGAGGTTTCCAGCCGCTGCCGGATTGAAGATGATGGCAGAAGGCGACAGCCAGTGCGTCGGTGGCATCGTAATGATCGGGTGACTCTTCTATCTTGAAGATCGTTTGTAGCATACGCGCTACCTGTTCTTTGGTGGCGTTTCCATTACCGGTGACGGATTGCTTTACTTTTTTGGGTGCGTATTCGGTAACGGGCAAACCATATTGCAGAGCAGCAGCCATCGCTACACCTTGTGCTCTTCCAAGCTTTAGCATGCTTTGTACGTTCTTACCGAAGAATGGCGCCTCGATCGCGAACTCGGTTGGTTTGTATTGGCGAACGAGTCCGCTGATCGTAACATGAATGATCTGCAATCGCTTGATCCCGTCTTTGGCCTTTCCCGGCTTCAGCACACCCAGGTCAACAAGACTTACTTTTTGCCCCTGTACACGTATGATCCCATACCCCATGACCACCGTGCCGGGATCGATCCCTAAAATGATCTGAGTGGTTGGGGTGCTCATGGTTATTTTTACAAGATTAATGAAGGACGCTCGAACCATCAAATCCATACTGACTTACGCATTGGCACCGTTACTGCTGATCATCTTGTCGGTATCCGTGTATCGGGAGATAAGATCACAAACGGATCTGCCAATTGCATGGGAACAGATCAAAGCATCCTTGTTCAGTCCACGTATCGGTTGGCTACTCGCAGCACTGGTAGGAACGTTTTTAAACTGGGGACTCGAAGCGCTAAAATGGCAGCGGTTGATGCGGCAGACGGAGCAGATTAGATTCTTTCAAGCATTTAAAGGGGTATTGACCGGCGTATCTTTCACCTTGTTCACGCCGAATCGGATCGGAGAGTACTTAGGTCGGATCTGGCATTTATCGCCTGCCAGTCGGGGTGCAGCGGTCTCCTTAAGTGTTGCAGGTGGCATTGCACAACTCCTTGTAACGATTTTGGGTGGCATGATCGCCTATGAATTTCTATGGCGTGGCGGTTTCTCTATTCCCATCTTACCGGATCGAGCTTTTGCTTTTTTTCCTTTTCAATGGCTGGGGTGGTCGGTCGTGATCTTATTATTCGTGATCTATTTCAATCTGGGGGAGACCGGTAGTTTTTTATCAAGAGTCCGTTGGCTTCAGAAAATCAAAAACTTGATGATGGCACTGGTTCATTTATCGAGACGTGAATCAGCCACTATTTTGGGTTTGTCCTTGCTGCGCTATTCGATATTTCTGCTACAGTATTTTGCCTTGTTCCAATTCTTCGGCGTTTCACTTACGATTTCAATATCGTTTATCACGGTCGCCTTCGTTTTTCTTTCGATGGCCTTGATTCCTGCTATGGCGCTGGCCGATCTGGGCATACGAGGGCAACTTTCTTTGTGGATCGTGGGCGCGTTCAATTCAAATCTATTGGGCATCGTGATGACAACTACAACGATCTGGTTCATCAATCTGATCTTACCGGCGATAGTGGGGGCTGCTTTTCTATCGAAAAGAAAGTTAAAAGGTGAAGGATGAACGGTGAATTTCACCCTTCACCTTTCACCCTTCAACTCACTATAGTTCTCGTACTGAAACGAAATCCTTCACTCTCACGCCCTTCTCCGTTCGCTCCAGTGTCGCGCATTCATGCAACGCATCGTGCTCGAAGAATAGGATATAGTCTTTTTCTGCCGCTTCATTCAAAAACATTTTCTTTTCCTGCAGTGTGGTGAGCGGGAACATATCATAGGCCATCACCCAGGGAAGCGGCAGATGCGCGGCGAAGGGGAGCAGGTCGGCACAGAAGACGATCGTGTGTCCCTTGTATTCGATTTGGGGCAGCATCATCTTATCAGTATGACCATTCACAAAACGGACAGCGATGTTCGGAAACAGATCGCTTTTGCCGAGGTGACCATGATGCGTTTCTATCACCTCAATGAATTTCAGCTGACCGGATTCCTGGATCGGAATAATATTCTCTTTCAGGAAGGACGCTTTTTCGCGTTCATTCGGATTCACGGCCCAGTCCCAATGATCGGCATTGCTCCAGTACGTCGCATTCGGAAAACTTGGACGAAATCCCTCTCCTTGTCTTTCGATCGCTCCGCCACAATGATCGAAATGCAAATGCGTCAGGATTACATCAGTAATATCGCTGGTTGAGAATCCGTGTTGTTTGAGAGAAGCCTTGAGCGTATCGGCTCCGTTCAGATCGTAGTGGCTGAAAAATTTTGGGTCTTGTTTGTCGCCGATACCGGTGTCGATCAAGATCAAACGGTTGCCGTCTTCTATTAGCAGACATCGCATCGACATTTGGATGCGGTTGTTCGCGTCGGCCTCATGTTGTTTGTTCCAAAGTGTTTTGGGTACCACACCGAACATGGCGCCGCCATCCAGTTTGAAATATCCTGTTTCGATACTATGCAGTTGCATGTGTTTCTTCTTTTATACGATCGGTGTACGCGAGTAAGAAAAATCCGATCACAAAAAATACCATCAATACCAGCACGGAATTACGTTGTGATCCGGTCAGCTCGGTAATGTAACCGAATCCGAACATTCCGATCACGGTTGCGACCTTTTCCGTTACGTCATAAAAACTAAAATACGAGGCCGTGTCCTTCGTAACCGGCATCAGTTTTGAATAGGTGGAGCGGCTGATCGACTGTATGCCACCCATCATGAAGCCGACCAGCGAAGCCAATCCATAAAACTCATAGATACCGCCCACGGGTAAAATATAGCCGATGTAGCAGCCCACGCACCAGAGCGCAACGAGGATCATGAGTGTTTTGATGTTGCCGATGCGAGAGGAGATCCAGGAGATCGTGTAAGCACCCGGTATGGCGATCAATTGAATCAGCAGGATGGCAGCGATCAGGTTGGTGGTGGGAATTTCCAGTTCACTTTTTCCGTAAATAGTGGCTACGAGAAAAACCGTTTGCACGCCCATGTTGTAACAAAAGAAGGAGGCCAGGAAACGGCGGAGTTTGTGTTGGTCTTTCAGTTGATGCCATACTTTCTTCAATTCATGATATCCTTTTGAGAGGATGTGATGCTGAAGATCTCCTGTGCCGGCTGGGGTGGAGGGTGGCAGACGATTCAGTGCGATACTTCCGAAGCCGAACCACCAAATACCGACCAGCAGAAAACAGATCCGGTACTGGATCGTGGTATCGTCGTTGCCGCCGAGTATTCCTGGATTGAATACGAACACGAAGCAAATGATTTGCAGCAATACGGATCCGATGTAGCCGTAGGTGAATCCCCGCGCACTGACCCGGTCGCGGTCTTCGGGTGCTGCGATCTCGGGCAAATAGGAATTATAATACACCCAACTAGCCCAGAAACCCACACAGGCGAGGATCATGCAGATCAGTCCCAATCCGAGTTTATCCCGTTCGAACAGAAACATGCCGCTGCAGCCCAAACTTCCCAATGTCATGAAGAATCGCATGAAGCTGCGTTTGTTGCCTTTGTAATCTGCGATGGCGGAGAGTAGGGGTGAGAGAAAGGCAACGATGATCAGTGCCAGTGCGATGGTATAATTATACAGCGCAGAGTTTTCAAAGGTTCTTCCGAGAAAAGTCACTTGTGTTTTGGAAACGCTACGGTCATCGACCGCGATCGCTTCAAAATAGGCCGGGAATATGGTGGACGTGATCACCAGATTATAAGACGAATTGGCCCAGTCGTAGAGGGCCCAGCCGTTGATGACCCGGCGGGAGGCAGTTGGCATGGCAAGGTTTTTCTAAAAATACGGAATGAAACTATCCGATGAATCCGGTAGCCAGTCCGATCAGCAAGAGACTGCCCGCAACGATCCTGTAGTATCCGAAAAAACGAAAGCCCTTTCGTTGCAGGAATCCGATGAACAGCGTGATAGTAAGTATGGCAACAATAAAGGCGACGATATTACCCAGTAAAAAAAGCTGTACGTGTTCGGTGTGTAATTGGTCGTATCCTTTTAGGAATTTATACCCGGTTGCCGCCACCATGGTAGGTACTGCCATGAAAAAAGAGAATTCAGCCGCCAGGGCTCGTGTTAGTTTTTGCTGCATGCCGCCGATGATCGTGGCCGCGCTTCGGCTGACGCCGGGGATCAATGCCAGGCATTGCCAGCATCCGATCCAGAGGGCCTGCGTGAATTGGATCTGCTTTTCATCCTCAATATGTGTCTCCTTGAATACACCATCGATGAATAGCAGTACAAACCCGCCTAAGATCAAGGTCACCCCCACTGTCCACGCATTTTCCAACATCACATCGATCCATTCAGCTAAAAAGAAACCGCTAATCAAGGCAGGGGCTACGGCAAGGATCAACTTGCCATAGAATGAAACGGCATCATTACCGTTTCGAAGCGGTAAAAAGAATCGTTTCCAGTATAGGATGACAACTGCGGCGATGGCGCCCAGCTGAATACCTACAGTAAAGAGTTTAGTGAAGTCATTGTCGGGTACACCCAGCAATTTACCGGCGATGATCATGTGTCCTGTAGAGGAGATCGGAAGGAATTCCGTGATACCCTCTACGATAGCGATGATGACGGCTTCCAGCCAGGTCATATGATTAAGCCTGCTTGGGTTTGCGGAAAATAGCGAAGACCTCCACTACTAGACCGGCAAGGATCAGGATCGGCGCCACGGTGATACGAATCGGACTGTACAAGGCTTCTTTATTGAAAACTGCCGGATCTGTATTGCTTTTACCGCCCGACATCAAGAACATACCCAATGCGATCAGTACAAGACCGGCGAGCATCCAGATGTAGTTTTCTTTGTAGAAGAGTTTGGGGGAAGACATGGTAGAAGGTTGAAAGGTGAAAGATGAATTTATGTTGAAGGTTGTAGGTTGAAAGTTTTCACCGTTCACCCTTCATCCTTCAACTAATATAGGTCGTCTAATTTCATTTTTAAATACTTGATCACGCTTCGATGCGTACTGAACAAGGTGATGCCGATGCCGAGGAGTACGAGTCCGCCATACAGCATCGTCAAACTCTGCCAGTCACGGATTGTGCGCAGCTCAGGCAACAAGCGTTCAAAGAGCAGAATCACGCCCTGTACGAGCACGATCGCAATCCCACCGCTGATGCCACCGTTGATGATCGCTCGCTGATCCATCGGTTTGGCAATGAACCAACGGGTGGCTCCCACCATTTGCATGGTTTTGATGAGAAAGCGATTGCTGAACATCGCCAGACGGATCGTATTATCGATCAAAATGATCACTACCGTTGCCAGCAGGATCGCGATCGCTAAGAGGATCAAGCTGATCCGTTGAATATTCTTGTTCAAATTATCTACCAGCGCTTGAGGATAGGAAACATTACTGATGTAGGTCTGTTTTTTCAGATCCGCTTGAATGATCAAAAGGGAATCGGCATTCATATAAGCCGGCTTCACTTTGAAATTGATGCTGTTCGGGAGCGGATTGGCATCCAATATCCCTTCCCAGGATTTGTTTCCATCTCCAAGAAAGATCTGTTTTGCTTTTTCCTTATTGATGAATTCAAGCTCACGAACATAGGGTTGTGCGCCGATGTATGCCATCAGTGTCAAACTATCCTTTTTATTCAGATCCCCCCGGAGTTCGGCCCGAACTTCAACGCTCTCTTTGAAATAATCACCCAGCTTATTGGCGTTTATCACCAACCAGCCAACCACACCCAGCAGCATCAGCACGAGTGTGACGCCCAAAATGGACATGAAGTAAGAGGGTTTGCCTCGTTTGATGGAAAGGTTGGAAGATCGACTCATTTTTGGCTCGATGGGATGATTACAAAAATAACAGAATCGGGGTACAATGTGTACTTTTGACCCTCTTTTACAACGCCAACGGAAGTCATATATTGCCCGGATCCTCAATCATGGAATACAACTTCAACCAGATCGAAAAAAAATGGCGCTCCGCGTGGGAGCAAGCACAGGTTTATCGCGTTTCAAACGATTCGAGTCGCCCGAAATGCTATGTGCTCGACATGTTCCCTTATCCAAGTGGTGCCGGCCTTCATGTGGGGCATCCCCTCGGTTATATCGCATCGGATATTTACAGTCGTTTCAAGCGGCTGAAAGGGTTTAATGTGCTGCACCCGATGGGATTCGACAGCTTTGGCTTGCCGGCGGAGCAATATGCACTCGATACCGGACAGCATCCGGCTGTTACCACACAGAAAAATATTTCGACTTTCCGTGCGCAGCTCGACAACATCGGATTCAGTTATGACTGGTCCCGCGAGGTGCGCACCAGCAATCCCTCTTATTACAGGTGGACCCAGTGGATCTTTCTTGAGCTATTCGATTCTTGGTATAATCGACAGACCCAACGGGCCGAACGCATCGAAACCCTGAACCGGCTTTTTACCCAACAGGGTTCTGCCGCTCCCGGTGTTCGTCCTACTGCTTTTGTTTTCACCGCTGAACAATGGAATACTTTTTCGGAAAAGGAAAGGCTTGAGGTGCTGATGGAACATCGGTTGGCCTACTGCGGATACGGGGAAGTGAATTGGTGTGAAGCACTCGGCACGGTGCTGGCGAATGATGAAGTTGTCAATGGTGTGAGTGAACGCGGCGGTCACCCGGTCGTGAAAAAGAAATTGCGTCAATGGTATTTGCGCATCACGGAATATGCCGATCGTTTGCTTGACGGATTGCAGCGCGTAGAGTTCAGTGACGCGATGAAGGAAATGCAATCCAATTGGATCGGTCGCTCCTCCGGCGCAGAAGTCACTTTTCAAGTGTCTCAACCCTCATCCCTCAACCCTCAATTCGCGCTCACCGTCTACACCACTCGCCCAGACACCATCTTCGGCGTTGACTTCCTCGTACTGGCGCCCGAGCATGAAGTGGTCCCTTCACTGATCCATCCCGAACAGAAAGAGAAGGTGGAACAGTACCTCACTTGGGTGAAAAGTCGGAGTGAGCGAGAGCGGATGGCTGAGAAGCAGATCAGCGGCGTTTTTACGGGTAGTTATGCCATTCATCCGTTCTCTAAAAAGCTCATTCCGATCTGGGTGGCTGAATATGTGCTGGCCGGATATGGAACAGGTGCCATCATGGGTGTTCCTTGCGGTGACGAGCGCGATCATAAATTCGCCAAACATTTTGAACTCCCCATCACAAACATACTTGGTATTGGTTACAATGGAGAGGAAGCGAATCCGGATAAAAGTCTTACGCTGGAAAATTCCGATTTCCTCAATGGAATGAAAATGTCGGATGCCATCGAAGCGGCGATACAACGGATCGAGCAGGATGGTATCGGAAAACGACAGGTCAATTACAAGATCCGCGATGCGGCGTTCAGTCGCCAACGTTATTGGGGTGAACCTTTTCCTATTCTTTGGAAAGAAGGCGTGGCCCATCCGATGGATTCCACTGAATTGCCGTTGGAGCTTCCGCATGTAGACAGTTATAAGCCTGGACCGGATGCACAAGGTCCGCTGGCCAACATCACCGATTGGATGCAGGTGGGCGATGCACAACGTGAGACCAATACCATGCCCGGATATGCGGGATCTTCCTGGTATTTCTTGCGTTTCATGGATCCGAATAATGATAGTGCCTTTTGCGATAGAACTATTTCTGACTATTGGAATCAGGTCGATCTCTATGTGGGCGGTACGGAGCATGCGGTGGGGCATTTGCTATACAGTCGTATGTGGACCAAGATCCTCTTTGATCTGGGACACATTTCCTTTGATGAACCTTTCAAGCGGCTGCTCAATCAGGGAATGATACAAGGAAGCAGTCGGTTTGTCTATCGGGTGCGTGGTACTCATAAATATGTTTCAGCCGGATTGAAATCCAACTATGAAGTAGATCCATTACACGTTGATGTGAATCTGGTCGACGGATTCGAGCTCAACACCGAAGCTTTCCGCCAATGGCGTCCGGAATACGCGCAAGCCGAATTTGAGTTGGAGGAGGGTAAATACATCTGCGGCGCGGAGGTGGAGAAAATGTCCAAGTCTAAGTTCAATACGGTTAACCCCGATGATCTGGTGGCTAAATACGGTGCGGATACGTTTCGTATGTATGAGATGTTCTTAGGTCCGGTCGAACTCAGCAAGCCATGGGATACCAAAGGGATAGAGGGAGTACATCGGTTTTTGAAAAAATGCTGGCGTCTTTTTTACAATACAGATAATGGATGGCAAGTCAACGAGGATAAAGCAACCGCTGAAGAGTTGAAGGTGCTGCATCAAACCATCCGAAAAATTGAGAACGACACGGAGCGATTCAGTTTCAACACCGCGGTGAGTCAATTTATGATCGCCGTGAATGAACTGACCGATCTGAATTGTCACAAGAAAGAAATTCTCTTGCCCTTGTTGGTGTTATTGCAGCCATACGCACCTCATTTCACTGAAGAGCTGTATGCCACGTTGGAGCCCGGAAAAGCATTGCCTGTCGGGAAGGGACTTATGGGTGAATCGTATCCTGTCTTTGATGAGCGTTTTGTGAAGGAATCAACAAAGAAATACCCGGTTGCGATAAACGGAAAGACCCGACAGGAGTTGGAGTTGTCACTGGATGCGACTGCCGAGCAAGTAGACGAGCTGGTTCGACAGGATGCGGTGGTACTCAAATGGATGGAAGGACGTCCGATCAAAAAGGTGATCTACGTGCCCGGTAAAATGATCAACGTGGTGGGTTAGTCCCTGCCAGGATTTTCATTACTTTTATCGCAGTACCTCAAATCGTATTCACCTCTGAATCCCCTATACATGCGTCATTTATTTTTTCTGTTGGCCGGAATGGTCATCACTGTTACTGCTTTTGCTCAACCCAATGATGCCGACATCAATGCGGCCAAGGCGCTGATCCGCTCACAAGCAACTGCGATCGGTCTATCTGAAAAAGAGCAGGCAGAGACACGGATCTCATCTGCCTACAAAACAATGGATGGAATACAGATGGTCTATGCCCAGCAAAGCTTCAAGGGTATTCCGGTTTACAACCAATTACAGGTACTTGCATTTCGTGACGGAAAGTTGGTATCCAATATGGGTGCCCGACGCACGGATCTGGAATCGGTATTAGCAACTGCTCGCACACAGCCACTCGTAACCGCGATCGATGCCGTCAGAAATGCATTACGGATATTCAAGGCAGAGCCGAAGGAGTTGGTGATCCCCGTGGATATTTCAAGCGATGGGCAGGTTTTTCGCTTTGGAACAGTGGGCGTTAATGCAGAGCCGGTAAAAGCGGAGTTGCTCTGGTTTCCAATGGAAAACAAGAAGAATGACATTCGATTGGTTTGGCAGGTCTTTATCACGCCTTACACATCCGATCAATATTGGTTGATTCGTATCGATGCCCAAACCGGGGAAGAGATCAGTCGTCAATCCCTAACTATCACCTGTTCTTTGGACAAAGAGCCGCATGATGCGATCCAGCATGCGACAGACCATACTCGTCAGGCCGCAGCATCGAAGCGGAGAATGAACAACGCAGGATTTAATTACGTACAACTTCAAAAAGAAAATAAAAAAGATTGGCGATTCAGTCCGCGCATCATCGGCAATGCAACGTATCGCGTGATCAAATACCCGGCGGAGAGTCCGAATCATATCGGTGGTACGCCCAGTTTACATACCAATCCTTGGGAAATGACGCCTGGCAATGCCACCTCTCTGAAATGGCATAGTTCTACCTCGACTGATTTCGATATCACGCGGGGGAACAATGTGTACGCGCAGGAGGATCGGGATAAGAACAACACCACGGTCGGAGCCGCAGTCAC
>Ga0082207_1001581_pt1 | contig 10665 bp, 12 predicted proteins | sample LakMenEpi10Aug09_FD_71540 | JGI IMG/M metagenome (GOLD analysis project Ga0082207, IMG submission 71540) | reverse complement strand
TAAAAATGTCGCTATCTAGAGGCATCGTCGTTTACTCCTGTGGGGAGGTGAGGGAAGAAATCACAGGTTGTTGACCTGTGTTAAGGTCGCAATGACCGAAGGAATTGCAGGCCAGACACTTGTGGCGCTGGCTGCGAGGATTCTAGCGTTGGTTGTGTCCGTTGCCCACATTAATTCAACATAGTGCGTGGGTTCTAACTCAATGATGAAGTTCCACGCCGCCACAAGCCTTGAGGCAGTTCCCTGCAGTGCAACGGTGCTGGCGGTGTTTGGAACATTAACGCCGTTCTTACGCAGCCAAATGTAAATGTTAGCCGTGCCGCCTGAAGTCTGGTCTAGTTGCGCCGAGAATTGCACATTGTAGACACCCTGATTAGCCACAACTAGCCGTGAGGTAGGCGAACCGATGGAAACTCCGTTGCTGCTGTCGGTAGTGTTAAAGGTCATCCCGTAGGCGGTGTTGATGGACGCTGCTACCTGCAAAGTCGTGTCCGAAAACGAACCGTAGTGCAGGATAGGAACAGACCGCCCAAAGCCCTGCAACTCTTCCCAGAGCGTGTTGCTGACGGCAAAGAACATAGCCGAGCAGTCAGCGTTAATTGTGCCAGAGCCTGCGTTATCAATGCTGCTACCCGTGTCATACGGGTAGACCGTGATGGGGTTAGCGGTGCTGTTCTTAACGATGACGGTTTCGCCCATCTCCGTCGGGGGCAGTCTTACGCCCGTGCCAACCGCCGCGCTGTCTACATTGGTGTAAACATAGGTCAATTGCAGCGCATTGCCTGCCGAAGTTCCGGCAGCGGTCGCTGTGCTGGTGCCGTCGCCGCAAATGGAGACGGTCTTGAGACTGTCTACGCCTGCGCCCAGCACCCGTGAGGGTATCGCCATCTCAAGCAGCCAGCGCCATCTTGCGGCGCTCCTCGATGATGGCGGCAATCAACCCCGGCCCCTTGGCCTCAACCGTGATTTCCGGCATCACGGAGTAAATCATCTGAAACTCGTTTGCCTGCTGCGCCATCGCAGCATTGCAGGTGAACTTGCGCTTCTCTGCGCCTACATACACATCCATCGTCGGGCCGGTCATCTCGCCCGTAAACCGCTTCATGCCGTCAGCCCGATTGCAACTGTCGTACCCGTACAACACAAAGTTACGAAAGCCCAGCAGGTACCCGATGTTGATGGCACGCATCCCCGAGGTGGTGCCGCCGCCAACCGCTAACTTGCCAGCGCCCAGCGCCTTCATCTCCGGCCCTTCAGCCCATGAGTGCCAGAGGACAACCTTGCGCTCTTTCAGCGTGTCGAAGGTGACCGGGGGGCAGCGGGAGGCAACGAGGTAGGTAGTGTGCGCGTTGTGGCGCTGTATACCGCTTGTGCGGTCACGGGGGTCAAGGTTGACCCACAGGTCAGGCTCGATGCCGTTCTCGCACAGGAAGTCGTGTGCGGCCTTTACAGCGACAATCGGACGACCAGCCTTCTGATGCGCCCGGATGTCCTCAACAAAACTAGGCATTGACCACCCACTAGCCACACACACGAATGTTCCATCGTGGGTGCAGATAGCGGGGGCCAACTCTGGCAACCCACGGGCAAGCGACGAGCGGATGTTGGAACAGAGTTCCTCCGGTTTGCCAGCCGCCTGCACCGTGAGTTCCAGTTTTTGCATGATTACGGGGTAACGTTAGCCGGTACCGGGATAACCATGGTGAACGCTGCAACCGCAGTCATAGCCGAGGTAGCCGAGGCAGTCACTTCCGTGACCACGCCAGCGACCAGAGCGCCCGACACGGTGGCATCATCCAACCGGCCTTCGGTGCTGGTGGTGTAGAGGGCAACTGCCGGGAGGCAAGAAGCCGACACATTCACCTGCACCTTGCCGCCCAACTGCACCCAACCATAGTAGCCGGACGCAATCGACACTTGAGCGAAGCCGATACGCTTGGTATTGGCGACACGCGCAGTCGTTGCGTTGGTCACAATGTTGGTTGCAGGGATGCAAACGGCGTTGTACTGCGAGATGACCGAAGCCGCCTGCACATACACCGCCAAACCACCATCATCAAGCGTCACGACCGTGCCGGGATTAATGGCAGCGGTCGAGTCGGTATTACCGAGAGCAGGGTACGCAAACCCGTTAACAATAACAGTCATTTTGTATCCCCTATCAGTTAATCAACACGCCGCAGAACTGCGGGCCAGACGAGGTAAGGTTACCCGCCCAGCCAATCAGTTTCACGATAGCGTCTTGGTTGACAGCCTGACGGTCGCCGCCAATCGGGACAAAGTTTCTGTCCTTGTGGGGGCGGAACATCAGGTACTTGGTGTTGAGGAACCACATATGGTTGGCATTGCCCGAGCCGCTGTTATACGACGACGAACCAATACCACCATCAAGCACCACATCCGAGGCCATGCCAGCGCCGAAATACTTCAGCGAAGCAAAGCCAGCGCCAGCCGTGCCACTACCGCTGTCGGTAATACGCTGGATGGACTGGAGGCTCTGGAGGTAAGCCTTGTAGTAGTTGGAGTCCGCAACGATGAGGTCGGGCTTGTCCGTACCACGAATCAACTGCACCGCAACCGAATCCATGTAGCCTTGGATGTTGCTGAAGGTGACAGCGCCCGAACCGTCGCCGGTGGCCGAGAAGGACACCGAACGCCAGAACGACCACGCCGCACGGTTGATGCCGCCGTAGGTGCCGCTTGACGGGCTATCCGGCACAGCAGCAGCAAGACCCGTGAGGTTCTTACCCGCGTTGCCGGTGCCGTCACCGTACAAGTCACCGCTGATGCGGTTCGCCAGTTGCGCCTCGGCAACCTCCATACGACCGTCGAGCAGGTCGATGATGGCTTCCTTACCCGAGTTCTGAATCATCTCCAAACCCGAGATGGACACAGCAGACGCATACTGCGTGATGCTGAACTGCGCCGCAGAGATGGGCGAGTTCTGGCCGACATTCAACACCTCGTACCCGGAGTACGAATTGGTGTTGTTCGTGGTCGCATCGTTGTACATGATTTCTTGCAAAATCACGTTACCGCCCGAGAACGTCTTGACGTTCCCGCGCTCCTTCAGACGACGAAGCAACGCGTTGTTGTTCGTCACGTTGTCAGCGAGTTCACCGCTACGGCTTTGGATGTTAGTAGCGATAATGTCGCTGATACTGGAATTGGCGTAAGCCATTTCAATTCTCCTATATCAGTTGGTTACAACCGCGAACTGGATTCATCAAACGCTTCCTCCAGCATTGCGCGGCGACTATGCGCTTTGGGAGCCGTGTTAGTTCCGGGTGTGGAACCTCTGACGCTAACCGCAGCAGCCCGTGCAATTTTCACCGCACGGTTCTTCTCTGTTGCCTGACGCTGTGAAACCTCTGCCTGTCGGGCCGATTGCACTTTGTCAAACAAATCCGAATCAAGCCGAATTGCTTTTTCGTAAGCATCGTCCAGCGTTTCAGCCACCCCAGATTGGAGCAACTGAATCATCGTCGGACGCGCTTCCTCAAAGTGTTCAGCCGTCATCGAAAAACTGTTAATTTCGTTTAGCAGGGTCTGGTTTTCAGCCATCTCCTGCTGTTGCTTCCACCCCATGACCTCGCCACGGACATTGTTCAGTTCGTTCTGCAACTGATACACCATCGGGTCAACGGAGGGTTGGGCGGTCTGCTGACCACCCTGCATGACTTGGTTAAGGTTGATGCCGTATGACGCAGCCAATTGCGTCAGGTATTGCATCTTCTGCGCCGGGGGGCTGTTACGCAGCGTGTAATCGGCCTGCGCGAGAGCGGCAACCGCCTGCTCTGGCTTCAAGCCCAGCCCCTGAATAGTCGGCAGGTACGGCTCCAGCGCCTGATTCATCGCATCGGCAAACTGCGCCTTGGAGAGCAACGGCTCTACGCCGCGCTTCATCTGCTCCTCGCGTTGCCAAGCGTATTCCTGAATCTTGGGGTCAGCCTTTGCCCAATGCTCGTGATATTCCTTCTTCCACGAGGCAGGCGGCTTGCGCCACAGGGGTTCTTCGGCGGCTTCTGCGGGTTGCTCTTGAACCTCCGCAAAGCGGCCTTGCTCGTCCCGCCCCTGTGAAGGGGTTTCCTCGCTCTGCTCAAACTGCTGTTCAAGCAACTCCTTGCGGTCGAGCGTCTCTGCCTGTGGGGCTTGTTCCATTACCGTCTCCTGTGGGGGTCGTGGGTAAATCGGATTTCATCGCGCAACCGCGACAACAACTTGTTGGCATCCGAGTGGGTCATGCTTGACAACTGGTGACGCAGCACATCCACTCGACTGTTTTTGGGTTTTTGCTTGCTGACGAACTTTGTCGGGTCTTCGTTGCCAACCTCGACGCAGCCGTGAGCCTTCAGGTGCGAACGATGCTGCGAACGGGAGGTAATCATGCGCCCGTCAATCATCGACTTATACGGCGCGATGTCTGGAATGATGTAGTGATAACCGCCCTTGGAGTCTTTTTTGCGCTCCACAAGTTTGTCATCAAGATATATGTAAGTACGCTTCATTTTAGTTTGCGGGGCCATTCCCAACACCGAGGTTAGTTTCAGAAACCGCTTCTATTTGAGCAATCTGAAGGCGAGTTCGTGCGTCAAGGTCAGCCTTGTACTTTTCAATCTGCGCTTCTATAGATTGACGCTGTTGCTCAATCTGCATCTGTGTCTGCGCCTTCATTTGCTCAATTTGCATCTGCATTTGCAGTTTGGCTTGCTCTAACTGTCCTTGCATTTGAACCTTTTGCGACTCCATCTGCATATCAGCCTGCGCTTTTGCTTGCTCTGCCTGCGCCACCATTTGCGCCTGTTGCGCGGCGGGGTTCTCACGGGGCTGCGCTGCCATCTGCTTCAACTGCTCCGTTGCAGCGTCAATAGTACCCTCAAGCGGACGCGCCGCCTTGAACGCCTGCACGCCATACTTAAGCAAGTCCATCATCACCGGGACAAGTTCCGGCGAGGCTTGACCAACCGGCAACGCCTGCTGCAAAAAGCCGCCGAAGGCTTGCAAGAACTGGAGCCTGTCCTGCTTCTCTTGCGCCTCGTCAATCTGCACGAGGCTGTCAGCGGCGATGTCGATGCGGAAGTTACGCAACGGCTTTTCGCGGATGAGTTGCAACGCCTGCGGGATAAGCGCCTTGTCAGCGTCCGACATCTGCTCTGCGGCAGAGTAGGCGAGGATGGTCTGCGGCTGGTACCGCATACACATCACCTGCGCCTTGAGCCTGATGACCTCGGTTGCAAAGAGCGCCACATCTTCCTGCATCGACCGCAGACGCAGGCCAGCGTACTGACCTTTAATTTGCTGCGCCGTTGCCGTCTCCGAGGCCATCGACTGACCACGGATGATGTCGCTGATGCCCGTGATTTCGTATATCTGCGCCTTGATGTCAGCGCGTGCTTGATAGCATTGGATGAGCGCCTGCGCGATGGTGTCGAGCGGCAGCAGGTCAACGCTGCCTTTTAAGCCGCCCTTCTCGCTAAACGCCGCCCATTTGTCCACCGGGATGAGGGCATTGTTGTCGCCCTCGGTCATCAGACGCTGCAACGCCGGTTGGCTGGCATCGTACACGCCGCGCACACGCAGAGCCTTGACCAGACCATCAATGCGGTCGGAGAGGATGTCCAACTCCATCGCTTGGTCTTGGTACAACACGAAGTCGGGGACAGGTACAAGGTTGTCCGAGGTCGTCGTGGCGTAAAGCGGCTTCGGGCAGGGGAAGAACCCCTCGAAGTTGAGCGGGTCGTCACGCACATCAATGAAGTGCGACATACCCTTCGACAACCAGTAAACCTTCAGCGTCTCCTTGTCCCAGAGTTCGCAAATCTTGGCGAGGTTATACTGCCGCTTGCTGTCGCGGTAGGCGTTGAGCGTCTCCGGGCCTTGGTCGGTCGGTATCTGACGCGCCATTTCCTCGCCAAAACGCTCTACAAGCGCCTCACGGGTCATGTAGACCCAGCGCCATACCTGCCCCACCTCTTCCCAAGTGCGGCCCTGTGAGTGTCCAAAGTCCTTCCAATGGACATAATCAACCGGGGCGCGTTCGTACTCAATCTCTTCAAGCGGCGGCGGTGCGCCCTCGCCCTGTTCGATGGCAGAGGTGATGGATACGCCATCGTCCTCTACGCCAATGGGGGCAACATGAGGCTCGTACCGCACCCATGCCGTGCCTCGACCGCCGAGGAACCTGTCCTCGACATCGTATTTCATGGTCGAGCGGAAATCAGGGTAGTGCTCAATCTCAAAGTCGATGGCGCGTTCCACCAACCGCGCAGCGACACGCCCAACGGGGTCGTTATCGCCAAAGCGTCTGCTTACATCAGCCTTCGGCAGTTTGGCGTAGACGGCAGGGATGAGCGTCTGGACATTCGACCACAGGATGTTGAACTTGGCGGTTTCGTTGCCGCCTGAACCTCTAGTATCGTCGCGGTAACGCTTGACGAGTTTCTTTACCCGCGCCTGCCACTTGGCAAACTCGTTCTCGTAGGTGCCGATGACCCGCAGGTACTTCTCAAGTTCTCGGCTAACGCTCTCGTCCATCTGTTAGTCCTTCTTGTTTCGCGCAGAGATGGCTCTGGCCTTCGCCTTGGCATCTTCCTTGCTCGACGCACCCCAAGCACGCAGCGCAAGGGCGAGGCGTGTAGGCTTGCCGTTCTTCTCCATCGGCCCAGCCATGTTGCCCATGCGTGCGAGGAACGATGCGCGGCGAGGATTGTCGCCGCCCTTCACCGGGGGCTTAAGCGTACCGCCCGTCTGGGCTTTGTAGGAAGCGCGGCCCTTGGCGTTCAAACCGCCCTTTGGGTTCTTGCCTTCACTACGCTGCCACGCTGCGCTCATCAGTAACCTTTTTTCTCAGGTTTAGCAGTCTTCGCAGACTCACGGAACGCCTTTGCAGTCGGCGCACCAGCCTCTCCGGGCTTACGCATCTTTTCGCCGCTACCCGCAGCAATGCGTTGCTGTTTAGCAAGTATATTAGCATACAAACCTGCTTTTCTATTCATGCCCAACCTCTTGCTGGATTAGTAGGCGCATTAATTGTTATTTCGTTAAGCATATTAGCATCAAAATTGCTTGCATCTATAACACGCAAATTAGCGTGGAACCCCGGCACCGCCTTCATCACCGGAGCCGCTACGCCGTCCTCTTCGATGACCTCGCCCGTGGGCTTGTAGACCGCGCCTATGACATCGAGCGCGTACCTGTGGCCGTCCGTGACGTGCCATCCGTCCTCGCCTTGGGCGACGACCCCTGCCGCCTCTAGTGCGCTGTAGAGGGCTGCGGCGGTGGTTGCGCGGAGGTAGTAGTCGCTCATGCCGTGAGTGCCTGTAAGGTGGTGTTGGCGAGGCGGACGGGGTAGTAGGCGATGCGGCGGATGGTGCCGTTAAGAAAATTTATCGATGACGAACTTCCAATATCTAGTTTGTTTACAGTCGGTATTGTGTAAACAGTCGCTGATGTAGTGGGCGAAGTTCCTCCCGTCGTCACGGCTCTGTCGTTTGTGCCATAAGCACAAATCGCTTTCGTAATTGTGTTTGCAGAAAATGACGCGCTTGCGTCAATTCGCCCGGCATTTACCGATGCTGTAAAAGCATTAAACGACGCCGCTTTGCCAGATACTTGGTTTATAAAAAATGGCAAATCATCAACATTTGCCCCGCCTGCACCAAGAAACGACGCAACTCGCGGATTTGAACCGCTTGTTAACGCAAATGGAACATTATATTCGCCAAGCATTGTTCCTTGAGCCGCGTTGTACCACGACGAGAAATTCGTCCCCGTCATGCTCGCTACATCTGCGTTGCGCGTCAGGGCGGTGGTGGTCGTGGGGATCACGCTCGTGGCAAATGCGCCGAGTTCTAGTTGAGGCAGGCCGATGCGGAGGGTGATGTCAATGGCGACGCCGGAAAGAAAAACTCTTAAATAAACAATTTCATACGCGGTAGATGCCGACGTGTTGGTGTGATTTGCACTAATTCTTTGTGTGCTTAATGCAGCGGTTGTTGGAGTAAAAGTTTGCGACGTAGTGGAAACTTCAACTAGAGCAGCGTCTAACGCTGAGGTTCTCAAAACAAGCGACGAAATGCCAGTTAATGATCCTGCTTGAAGTTTGCAATATGTTGATCCAGACCATGATTGCCCATTTGATGCAACATTTTGAGTATTGCTTTCAAAATTTATTAGAAAAAGACCAGCCGCACTAGGCGTACCGCTTACACGAACGTCTATGTAAGTGATGCCGCTTTCTGTGCCAGTTCCGACAATTTCCCGCGTCAGCCCAGTCAACGCGGTAAAAGTAGACCAATTCGTCGGAGCCGTCCCCGGCGTACCCGCTACCGCACCCTGCATCGTGTTGTTGCGGATGGAGTTCGTCCGCTGCTCCTCAATCAGCAAGCCCTGCGCGGCAAGCGTGGAGGGGTTGTAGTCAAAGCGTGGGGCGTAGTAGGCAGAGGCTACGGTTTGGACGTAAGGGCCTGCCGTGGAGCCGATGTTAAGCATCGCGCCCCAAATAAAAATTCCACTTGTGCCGTCCCCAGTGTACGAATCAACGCTATTTCCGGTTGCAAGTTTTATCCGCATATTTGTGGTGGTTGCGGAAGTTGTTGCTATGGCAACCGCTGAACAACGGTACCACCCATTTCCTACCGGCGTGATTGTTCCGGTCACGCTTCCTGATGACCCAATCGCGCCGTTGGCTAAATCAAAATAACAAAACGGAACAGTTGCGCCATAGGCTTCAGCACCAGTTCCGATTTGCATATTAAACCAAGTGCGTTCCGCTGCCTTGGCATAAATTGTATAGGTATAAACTGTTGACGCGATGACTGAAATGCCGCCACTAAATGCCAAATGCGTGTTTGACGCAGTCAAATCTTCAATCAATTTGCCGGCGGTCAATGTGCCATTTGGCGCAGTTGTCGCGTTGGTTGAAACGCTAGCCCTCGTTTTTGTCCACGCCGCGTTGCCAAAGTCCTCGCTATACGTCAGCAAATTATTGTTTGCATACACCAGCGTCCCAGTGGAATCAAACAGCGTGGCCTGACTGCCTCGGGAAAAGGTGATGCGGTTATCTAGGCTTGTCGCCCCGACAAACTGCAAATCCAGCGTCGGCTTCGAAAATGTAGTGCAACCCCAAGTGGCAAGCATGGCTTTATGACCAAAATACCGTGCAATCAACCGTGCCGCCGATAGTCACTACAAGCGAGGTAACAAAACATCCCGGCATGGGATAAAAGGTTGCCGAAACTGGAGTGAAAGTGTTGACCAGAGTGTTTGAGCCATCTTGAATCTTGATTGTCGGGCTTGACGATGCGCTGGCAACGAAAATTCCGAGCAACCCGCCCGTTCCCGTACGCACAGTTGTCGTAGAAGTGATGTTCTTAAAGTTCTGGCTTTCTGTAACCGGATTACTCATATTCGCGCCCTCCTTGAGACGCTACGCTCGTGAACCTGCCACATATCGTTTAGCGTAACCTCGTTCTGTGGCCCAACAATCAAGGTCTTGCTCTCTAGCGGCCTCTGCGCGGACGGTTCAGCCCTCCACGCAACGGCAAGCATACGGAAAGCGTCGGCAGGGTGTGATGTCCAATCGTGTCGGGGTGATGCCCTGAACGCTTTCTTGTCCTCATCATACTCTCGTTGATACTGGCGTAAAGCCTCTATTCCGTCGCCACATTTTACGGAGTTGAACCAAGTTCGGGGCAACATCTGGCGAATTGCTTGGATTCCGTCCTGCAAGCCGATGTTCGGCACCACGGACAAATGGTTGATGCCGAGGTGGTCAGCCAACTGCTCTACGATGCTGCGCCCCGTCTGTAGGCTCTTGGCGCGTGCGTCATGCGGCAGGTGATGCTTGCCGTAGGTGTAACCCTTGTTAACGACTACCTCCGCAATGGCGCGGATATCTGCACCCGAGACTGCGAAGAAGTCGATGACGCGCACCTCGCCGCCCACGACCTGATACCACCATATCGCGGTGTCATCGCGGTAGCCCAAGTCCCATGCGGTGTGTACCGGATACCCCGGCTCAAAGACTACACGCTCGTTAATGCGCGGCTCTGCCTGTCGCATCTCCTTGCCGAAGAACGCGCCGAGGATAGCCGCCTCAAAACTGCACTCGTATTCCTGTAGGTACTGATCCTCGGCTAACTGCGCCTTTGCTGCGGCTAATTCGCCAGCGGGCAACAACCCCGACGATGAAGCGGGGAGGCGCAACAGGAACCATTCATCCGGCAGGCGCTTTGCTGTCTCGTAAATCTCCCAAAACTGGTTCTTGCCCTTCGGTGTACCGCCAAATACAGCCCAACCTTGCTTGTCTGACAGCGCCGGGCGTATGACGTTGCCGAATACACTGGGCTTAAAGTCACCGAATTCGTCCATGTATACGCCCGAGAACCCCAGTCCGCGCATATTGTCTGCGGTTTCGGCCCCGTACAGCCGTATCTGGCTGCCGTTGATGAGGGTTATGGTCAGTTCCTGCTCGTTGACTGATTGAGTTATAGGGTGTGCGCCGTCCTTAAAATACTGCCAAGCAATTGCCTTGGCCTGCGACCTGTACGGACTGACGTATGCGAACAAGCCATACGGCCCTTGGTACATCGCAGCAGCGCGGATCATGTCGTACACGGCGGCGACGGTCTTGCCTGCGCGTCTGTGCGCTACGAGGCAAGCCCA
>Ga0082207_1001578_pt1 | contig 10673 bp, 8 predicted proteins | sample LakMenEpi10Aug09_FD_71540 | JGI IMG/M metagenome (GOLD analysis project Ga0082207, IMG submission 71540) | reverse complement strand
GCCTATTGGCCTAATGCTAAGGCCGATAGTCCAGTTCAATCGGTGACTCCAGTGGGGAACCAAGAAGCCAGCGCACAACTGATGAACATGGCACAGAATATCTTAGAACAGGGACTAGAATTAGAACCAACTCCCCTAGAAGCCACCGTTGATGAAGTCAAAGATTATGGATTAAGTATTGTTCTCAAAGAACAATTTTCTTTGAAAAATCTGCAAAGAGGCCTATCTTCTAGCGCAATACGTCTCAATGTTAACTGTAAAGATTATTCCGGCGAGTTTCTTCGGGATCTCATTAACAAAACCGGTGATCCGCGCTTAGTTGACTATCTCGAAGACTGTGTGGTAGCCACAGGTCTTTTATTGTTAGTAGATGGAACCTCTCACCGCAAAGATAAAGACTATGCTATCGGACTAGAAAAGTTTTTAGCGGCTTTAGACAGGGTGGATATTAATCCCAAACAACGACGCATTGCTTTTGCTATCAGTAAATGTGAACTGAGTCAACTATGGGTGAGTCGTCATCAACCAAGAGAATTGACTAAAAGACGCTTTCCTCTGATGCAAAATAAATTAGAAAACTGGGTAGATAGGGGAGGTGGTGAAGTCGATTATTTTGCCACTTCTGCCTTTGGTACGTTGGGAACGAATTATCCTGAACCCAACTCGATCGAAAAACAACGCAATCGCCAAGGAACAACTTCTATTATCCGCGATCCGAAGCGGTGGCGACCTTTTGGTTTAGTTTCCCCGATTTACTGGCTTTGTACTGGTCAACATCACAATGAATTAGATAAGGATTAAAACAATGACTATTATTCACATTCATGAATTTAGCACGGGTATTTTAGTGGATGGCAATGGCACTGCGGGTGAGTGGAAGTCGCGGGGTTTTTCGGGAGAGTACATGAACTCAACCCTGGCTACAATTCCTACACCTGTACAGTTAGCCATTAAAAATCGGGAATTTGCTGTTGCTGAAGGCGCATCTAGCCAAAATCCTGCCATTATTGGACGGGAAGTTGAATACAATCAGGAGGCTTGGTCAGTCATTGCTGTGGTCACACGGGGGATGGATGAAGGAGGACGAGGTGCATCTCTCTATCGTTATTTCTTGTGTAACGGAAGGGGTAAGCTACCGCATCTTCTACAGTGGCACACAAATAAGGGACAACCTAAATTTGACCCTTTCCCGCCTCAAAAAGACGATAAGTTTTATGAATTTCCTGACACAAAAATTAGTGACAATTTAGAGAATTTAGAAGATATTTGTCAATCAGAAACACCAATAGTTATCTCTCACGACCGAATTCCACTTCCCCTAAATCAAGGCTCAAATAGACCATTAACAATTCATAACATTGCCTCTAAAACTGAAGCCGCTAAAAATAATGAACTAATTTCCTGGGCTTGGAATGTAGAAGCTTTAGAGAAACCAAATCGCTTTTTAGTCATCTATCCTGCCAGCAAAAAAGCAGAGGAGACAATAAGAGCCAGAATAAACAGTGTTCCTCAACTTGCTCCAGCAATACCTGAAGAAACTCTAATTAAAAATGCTATCAGGAATTCCTGCCGTACAGGGCAATTTCAACGAGACAATTTAGCTACCCTTGAAGATGCTTTGAATAATCCCAAAATTCAACAGGATTATCATACAACCTTTTGGAATTCCATATTTGAAGGTGAAGGCTCTAACGATGCTTATCAACAGGAAATTTATAGTGAATATAATGTACGTCTCTTGACGCTACAAGCCATCATTTGCCCTGAAAAGCTGCCAGATTTTGTCGATTGGATAATGAAAAAAGAGAAGGATTATTATCCAATATCTCAGAGTTTTCAAAGAGAAATTGTACAAGCAATCAACCCACAAGGTGATGGTTCCATCACTTCGCAAACTATATTTAGTAAAATCACTCAAGGTATTAATATACTTATTCTTAAGGTCATTGATCAGCCAGAATTGATAGGTGATACAGTTAGACTATTATCAGATAAAAAAGGACTCTGGGGCAGAATATACAAAGATGATACCAGTAAAAAACTGAAAAAAAGTTTAAAAGAAAGAAAACTAGATGATGCACCTTGGCAAGAAATTAAAGATGACTTAAGTAGAGTTTGGGATTCTCTTTTTGATCCCAGTGAAAAAACTCAAAAATACATCCATCTTGCTCACCTATTTGATAAACTAGAGGAGGGACCAGATAAAGGGTATAGTTTAACCGTTTTCTTTTATCATCTCGCTCAAGGAAAGATTCCTAGTGACGTATATAAACGCCATGGATTAAAGGGAGATGAAGGTGATAATTTTGGTATTAAAGTTCAAAGAGATATACCCTGGCACGAACCGATATTTAAATTTCTTCGGGACTACTTTTCCTCAAACTTTAAAGTAGGAATTCCTAGTGTTATTATTAATTTTGTTATTCTTTCAAGTGTGTTCACTTTAGGAGGATTTTTCTTTCAAAGATTATTGAATTTAGCTAATTTATCTGTACCCGGTTTACCCGGAGGATCAAACACTTCAGAATCGCCGATTATTAAAAAAGCGATCGGAAGCTTTTCAACCACTAAAAAATCATTAGAGCAAATTGAAAATGACTTAATGAAAACCCCTAGAGCAGACGGTTCCAAACCTAACAAGGATGAGATTGATAAAGCTATTTCAAAAATTCTCGATCCTACCTATTCTTCCAATGCTGGTGAATCCTCCACTTCTAATGACTATCTCAATTTTAAGAATATAGACAAAGATAAAGACAAGTGGATTCAGGCAATAACATATTATCAATTTTACAAAGTTACACCATCTAATTCTGATGATGTTGATGGCATTATTGATAAGGATGGAAACACTTATCAAGCTCTAAAATGTAATCTACTTCAAAATATGAAACTGCAACCAAGTCAAGGAACTGCTGACAATTGTAAAAATATGGGATTTTCCAAAGTTAAAGCCTCCTCAAATCAAGTTAAATCTCCTTCTCCATCTCCGTCTCCAACAGACGAAGAAAATAAAAAAGCTAATGCAATCAAAGAGTTTGATAAACCACAAAAGACAAAATTTACTTTAGAAACTTTAGTAAAAGAATTGGATGACGCTTTTACTCTTTATACTTCATCATCTGTAATTAATGTTCTTGATCCTAGTAATGACATTGGACTTGTCTTTTCTAATATGACTGAACCAGCAGATAAAGAAGCTTGGGTTAAAGCTATTTTTAAATATCAAGAAAGTCTTAAATCTAGAGTTAAACCAGGGCAATCTATTAATATTGCTGTTGATGGAGTGATTAACTATGAAAAAGACACCTATAAACTTTTGAAGTGTGATGTAGCTGCTCAACTCGATAAAAAATTAAGTGAAACACCAGAAATTTGCGATAAAGTAAAACCAATTGATTCATCCTCATCATCAACTAATTCATCAGGACAATAATAATTTTTAAACCTATGAGAATTTGGCTTTACATACTAGCAGGAATAACCTCAGCTTTAATTGGCTGGAATATCGGTCAGATTTTCTTGACTGACTTAAAAATCCTGTCTCGGTTTCCAGAGGTGGTTCTTTTTCCCTGCATCGCCATATCCTTAGCGATTGGGATGGTAATGAATGAAATATTTATTAGTAATCCCACCCGTCCTAAACTCAACTTTCGGATTGCTTTAATTCCCCTATTAATTGCCACCTTAATCGGATTGATTGTCGGATTAGCAGCGGGTGGAATCTTTCAGCTATTAATTCAATTTGGAGTTGCTGAATTTCTCGGTAGATTTTTGGGTTGGCTTTTTGTCGGTGCAGCCGTCGGATTAGCCGAAGGACTAACTTGGCAATTTTACAGCATGGAGGCTGGCGATCGCGATCGTTTTCGACAACGGTTATATACTAGCATCATCGGTGCGGGTGTTGCCAGTTTCGTAGCGGTGGTAATCTTTGAATTCATTCGCCAATGGTTAGGCACTTCAGAAGCATTTATAAAAGCAGAAGATCCCCTCGGATTTGCCATTTTAGGCTTGTTGCTTGGCCTAACCTTTACAATTACTAATTCTCCTAGCTACATGGCGGCACTGAGAGCCGGTAAAGGATTCGAGTACAGAAAAATCATTCCCGAACTCGAAAGCATCGATCCTCAATTTACATCCATAAATTCAGAGTCTCCCAACATCCATAAAACGCTCAAATTTGTCAGTGAATCGGATGCCGAAAAAATCGAAGAAGGACTGTCGATTCAACTTCCCGCCAAAGGAATCATCAAAATTGGTTCTGTCCCCAAAACTAAAGGTTCTGATGGTGTAGAAAGAGGATCGGATATTTATCTCCCCGGACTCCCCCCCCATATTGCTGACATTAAACTTACCCGCCGTGATGCCATTTTAGATCCTAACCCGAAATTTTACAACCTTATCGAACTCAACGGCAGACCTTTAACCAGCACCAAAGAAATTCTCCTTAAACACAATAACCTGATAACTTTCCATGTTAAAGATAACAACAACCCCGATGAACCCAAAATCTATCGTTTCGTCTTCTACAATCGCTTCCTTGACCCACAAGCTTAGTTTATCAATGATTATGTTAAGCGCTCTTATTACCCCAGCTTGGGGAATTAAACCTGAAATCACAGATATTGAGGACATCGACGATAAAGTGACTCTTCAAATTCAAGTGACAGGAGAAGAAAGTAAACCGATTATGGGTCTAGCTGAAAGCGATTTTCAGCTTAAAGTTCTTGATAAAAAAAACAACAAAACTTATCAAGGAAAACAACTGCCTTTTGACTGGAAGTCTCCCCGAGAAACGACTCCTCCTGATGCTTGGATTGTCGTTCTCATCGATTTTAGTGGCAGTATGAATTGTTCTCAGGCTCTCAACACAAAATGTGATGCCAAAGCGGTTGCTAAAGGAAAGCGAAAATTAGATGCAGCAATTAACGCACTGGGAACATTTATTAAATTCGCCTCAGAGCGCAAAGGCAACACCTATTTATCTATTGTTCCCTTTGGGGTAGAAGGTAAAAATGACAAGCCTGGAGCCTGTGATTATTACCCAAAAGTTACGTCAGAAACTCTCGATAATTTTAGTTTAGTGCAAGATGTTAAACTAACTAATTTTCTAGGTAGTCTTGCTGATAAAACTCCTTGTGCAACGACCAACTTCTATCAAGCTCTCAAAGAAACTGTCAAATTTTTTAAAAACGATAAAGAAGGTCGTTTTTATCCTAAAGATAAAGAAGGAAAACCTTTAAAACCTCAACCACGACTCTCAATTATTCTCCTTTCTGATGGCTTTGATAATAATAGTAATTATCAAGAAGTTCAGAAAACTTTAGCAGTTCTTCAGAACAATAAAGATATTGTTGTTCATACCCTAGGATATGGCTTAACCCCACAACAATTAGGCAAAAAATATTCCTTAGGTAAACCTGCTGTTCGTAGAGATATTAATAACCCAAAATTATCCCAAGAAACTAGAGAGCAACTAGAAAAAGAATTTGTAGATCAAAAACAGTTAGCGGAAATTGCGAAGTTAACAGGAGGAGTTACTGAATTTGCTGGTGATGCTGATGAAATTGCCGAGAAATTAGAAATTTTCCTTGATGCGATTCAAGGACGATACGAAATTAGTTATATCCAACCCAACGTTCGACGAGGAGGCGAATATGTAGCCACAGTTTCTACTCAAAAAGTAGCATCACAATCTAAACCTTATACCCTTGATTTTTTTGGGCGTACACTTCCCTTAGAAACCAGAATATTAATGCTTATTTGTATTTTTCTTGCTCTTGGTTTGGGAGGAGTTATTCCTTTTTATTATTGGGGAAAATGGTTAAAAGAAAAACAAAACTAATACTAAATATTTTCGGCACTTGTAAAGTTATGAAACAAATCCTGATTTATTCATCTCTCTTTCTTCTCAGTAGTTGTAATTTTCAGTTTAATCAACCTCAAAAAACTTCAGAATGTCCTCAAAAAACCACAGCTATTCTCATTGCAGAAAATCTAGAAAATGTTAACCTAACAACTGAAACTATCACCAAATCTAATCAGGTTAGTTCTACTAAAGCTGTCGGATACACCTTTAAAGGAAAGTCAGGACAAACCCTTAGCTATAACACAGATGATGATATCTGTGTGTGGCTTTATAGTCCAGACAATCAAATTTTACAAGGAACAAAATTGCCAGAAGATGGAAAGTATTTGCTGCAAATTGCTGCCCCCAAAGGTTCTAAAACCTTTAAGATAGAAATGAGTTTAGGAACGCTCGCTTCTTCCCCGACACCGACACCAAGACTCTCTCCATCTCCCTCACCTTCCCATGATCTCACACAAAATGAAGCAGAAAAACTTGTTAAACGTTGGTATGAAGTTAAAAGACAGGCTTTCGGTTCTTCTTTTGACGACAGCTTAGTAAAGCAATACGCCACCGGACAACTTTATTCTAACACCTTAGAAAAATGTAATGATGGAATCTGCGGGGGGACAGTGGGTTGGCTGCGCTCTAAAGGCTGTTATTATACTTATGATTTTTCCAATATCAATGAGATAGTCTCTTTTGCTCCTTCAGGTTCGTTACCTTCAATAACGGTCAATGTCACGGAACAACTTACACTCCATGGTCCCAGAAGTGCTGGATGTGGAACCCCAACCCAAACTTATCAAAAAAATGTTACCTATTGGTTTCAAAAAAATAACGGTGTTTGGAAAATAGAAAAATATAAGGTAGGAACCTAATCATGGAAAGAAAAAGAAGAAAGTCAATAAAAGTCAGAACACAATCGAAAACCTACCATATCCAGTGGTCTAGGTTTTTGCCCATCTTAATTTCTTTGTTTATAACATCTGCAATCACTCTATATTTTATCTTAAACTCCTCCAAAAACGAATCCTGTAGGATAACTAAATTATTGTTAATTAACGGTGTTCCTAAGTCCATTGGAGGTAAAGTTGATCACAATAAAACCCTATGTTATGAATTTCAGGGCATTCAAGGACAGCAATTGCAATTAACAACTAATCAAAAAATAAGCCTAGTTTTTCCAAGTAATAAATACCAAAATCTTCAAGGAGATTATAAAACGATTCTGTCGGAAACAGGCGACTATTCGCTAGTCATAGAGACGCAAGAAGATAACTTAGATTATCAAATTAACCTGATAGTAAGCTCGCAAAATACAACTAATCTGCCTAGAAAAACGCCCGTTACTGATTTTTCTTTAATACCTTTAACACCTCAACTTCCTAGTCAGCCTAATCGGCTAACTTATAACATTCAACAGTCGCCTACTTTTTATCAAGATCAAGAATTGCAGAAAATCGTTGACAATATTGTAAGTTTAGCTCAATCTAGAAAGTTACCAATAGATAAATTGTCTATCAGTTTAGTTGACTTAAATCAATCTGAATGTTGCGCTTATGCTGCTTATCAAGATAGTGAATTTAGATATCCCGCTAGTATTGTCAAGCTTTTCTGGCTGGTAGTTCTCTATAGTCAATATTATTATCAAGGAATTGAGCCGAATCAAATTCCTCCAGAAAAACTAAAAGTTATTTCTAAAATGATTAAAGATTCCGATAATGAATCAGCGAGTATCCTTGTTGATGAAATTACTCAAACCAAATCGATTCAAAAAGACCTCGCACCAGAAAAACTCAAAATCTGGATTAGTAAACGTTACGCTCTTAATGATTTTTTTGCATCCTATTTTGTTGATTCTGTTAATTACCCCCTGAATATTAGTCAGAAAACTTTCCCTATTCCCAATCTACTCGAAGATCCAGCAGGACCAGACCAACAAATTCGTCAGCTTAACGGCAAAAACTCACCACCGAGACGAAATTATTTAAATACCTATAGCGTTGCTAGATTGGTGCTCGAAATTGAACAAGGAAAAGCCATTTCGCCAGCTTATAGCCAAGCGATTAAAGAATTAATTAAACGAGATTTACATCCTCAAGCGTGGAAAGAAAAACCTTTTAATCCTATCCAAGACTTTTTCGGTCAATCTCTCCCCGTTAAAACTCAATTTTATGCTAAAATGGGCTGGACATTTAATAATCGAAATGATGCGGCTATTATCGTCAGTCCTGATAACAAAGCTCATTATATTTTAGTTGTCTTTGGAGATGAAAAAAAGTTTTATCAAGACAAAGAGTTTTTCCCGATTCTTTCACGACAAGTTTATAACCAAATGCTTAAAAAATGACTTAAGAAAAGACTAAAAAATGAAACGCTATCAACTTCTTCAAGAAAAACGAGAGAATATTATAAAAATTGCTCGAAAGCATGGGGCATTTAATATTCTAATATTTGGATCAGTTGCTAGAGGCGAAGACAGCAATGACAGTGATATTGATTTTTTAGTAGAAATGGAACACGGACGCAACTTATTAGATAGAATTGGTTTAATTCAAGACTTAGAAGATTATTTAGGCTGTAAAGTTGATGTGGCTACTATTAACAGTTTACGAGATTGTTTTCGGGAAAGAATCATGAAAGAGGTGATTCCTTTATGAATGATGACTTAATTTATTTAGGTGATATTTTAGATAGAATTGAACGAATCGAATCTTATACACAGGAGAGAAAAGACAGATTCTATCAATCTTTATTAATTCAATCATCAAATTATTGCCAATGAAAAGAATTACAATTAGTTGACAACATGGAGGTTAAACAAGTGAATCAAATTATTTGTATCGGCGATCGCATTGCAGGAAAAACACATCTTTGTCTAGAAATTCTTAATCCTGATGGTCATTATATCAAAGTTGTAGAACCCGATTATAAATTCATGAAATCTTTTATACTTGACGATAGAGGAATTACAATAGCCGGAACAAGAAACGGAGGAAAATGCGGGTTTTCTGAAACATATATGGAGTTTAAGGCTTATTTAACAGCTGGTCTTCAAACAATTGACTTAGATATAATTGATACATTAGGAGAAATTTGGCGAAAATCTTGGCAAGATGTTCATGATTAGATGTGGCAAGAAACATTAAATAAAATTCAGACAGCAGATGCGGTTTTAGTTATTTTAGAACCTTATCGAGAGATTATTAATCCTGAAAAAGACAATCTAGATCATTTTATTACTCGTCAACAATGGATCAAAAGATTTGAAAAATGGGTTGACTTTTTGCTCAAAGAATGCTCTCAAGTTTCTCACTTATTAATCTGTTTAAATAAAGTGGATCTCTGTCCGATTAATCTCACGGAAGAAGCTAAAAAACTAGCTTATGATCCTCATTATCAATACCTTAATTGGCAAGAAAAAGACAGTTATGTTTATCATCGTTATTTTACCCCCGTACAGTCTCAAATTCAACGACTAAATCAGCATCGAAAAAAGGCTGCACGTTTCTTTATTACTAGCATTTATCAGCGAGATTTACTAGAACTTCCGTTAATTTATATCAGTAGTTATGTAAATTTCTCTTAATTATTTCAAGACAACTTTATTATACAATGCTATAGGCGACCGCTTTGATTTAATTCCTCAAATATAGCGTTATTGGTTGTGTACGGGTAAAATGCTATGATCAGGAAAGAAAATTTTCATCAATGACAAGTATTATTTATTAGATTGCAGGGTGTAACTATCTAATATTTTTTTTATTTTCTTCAAGATAATTAAACCAGTTAATTAAATCAGATTGAGAGGTAAAATCTAATAAAGCTTCTCCTAAATCTTCTAATTGTTCTAAAGATAATTCTTGAATTTTGTTGACCCAATCAGTTGAAATATTACCAACTCGGCGATTAATTTGTTTAAGAATTAGATTGGCTTCGCCTTTTTTAAAGCCTAAAATCTCACCTTCTGTGATTCCTTTAGCGAGAATTTCTTGATAAATAACCGATTCCTTCATAATTTCCTCCTTGAGTAATCTTTTAATGATAGATTGATTTAAAACTAACCCTGCAATAATACCAGTTGAGGCAGCAATGTTATTTCTCTCTATGTTATCAGAAATTTTTTCAATTTGACGAGCTACTTGTTGTAATACTTTTTCTGGATTATCAGTTTGAGACAACACCGCAAACGGAAGTAAACCTGATACATCTAGAAAAGTTTCACTGGGAACTTCCCAGAGTCTAACTACATTATAACGATGTTGTAGTTCTAATAACTCAAAGGTATTAATTTTGACAGCAGCAGATTGATTTTTTCTCAGATAAATAACCACTTGATAAACTCTTTTTCGAGGAAACCGACGATAAATCCTCAGACGATAATCAGCCATTCTAAAAGGAATATCTTCTTTCGGATCTGTCTGAAATTCGATGTGAAGAATTAAGTCTTCTGATTGTAAAAAAATCAAACTATCTACTCTAATTGGATCTAGCAGTAACTCAGTCGGTTCCAACTCGGTTAATGTAATCGGTTCTCCGATTAACCAAGTGGCTATATCCCTTGAAAAAAGTGACGCTAAGATTCGACAAACATTATCATACATTCTTTCATCATATCATAAATTAGTCTCATTGTAGAATTTGCCATCTCAATTGTTAAGCAACAATCGACCAAATAAGTCGAGTTTGTAACTATTCTAATTGCTAGTATCCCTTAAAATTCTTATAGGCAAGTGTATCACAAAATTGGCCAATTGCCAATAGCGTTTGACATCCTCTGCACCCAGGGTGAGGATGTCAAACAATCATCAAAAATAGCAGA
>Ga0082207_1001576_pt1 | contig 10677 bp, 7 predicted proteins | sample LakMenEpi10Aug09_FD_71540 | JGI IMG/M metagenome (GOLD analysis project Ga0082207, IMG submission 71540) | reverse complement strand
TCGTTGATCGAGGCGGTTCGCGGCTACTTGCGGACCAATGGGCCGGATTGCTTTAATAGAACGCTTCGAGTACGAGTACCGCGAGGCTGAGTACGAGTACGAGAAGAAGCACGAACAAAGTGGTGCACCAAAGCCGCCGCCGGTGCGTTGTTAACTTTTGGAATCGTGGTCTCCGGCGGCATTGGTGACCACCGTCGTTCGTCAGGCGAGAATTCCGTAATGAGACCAGGGTGACTTAGAAGTGGCGACGTTCGTGTTGATCAAATGCTTGACGGTGGTTTCACCAAAGGCCGGGTTGCATTGGTGCGTGGGCCAAAGGATGTTGGCAATCACACCTGGATCGGTCGATTTCTTTATGACGGTTTTTCAAGAGGTATCTGCCGACTGACCATAGATGGAGTTCAATCACGAGCTACGCCATTCGGTGACGCGCAGCGTTCGCTGCTGACAAAGATCTTCTCCGAGTACATTCATGTTCCCGCCGATGAATTGCGGAAGGCGTCGCAAATCGTTGGCGACTTCGGCGATTACAGACCGTCGGAAATTGGAATCCTGGTTATTGCCGAAACGAACGCCACAGACATGGGGACGCTTGTCGGCAGGTCGGAGGTCCGATGGAATCCAGCGATTAACGCTGAGGAGTTGCCCGTCAAGTTGCAAATGACATCCAGTAACTTATGGCATCCCAGAGATTGCACGACGGAATTGCGACTTGGCCGCATTCAGGGGCATTCCGATTTCTGCTTGCAAATCCCAATTCACAACTTGAGCAGCCACAGCCCCGGTCCCGTGCGTTACACGATCGATGATCGCACGCAAACATTTCGGTTCAAACCGTGGTTTTGACGAACAAGTCGGTCAACCCGAGCGGCGGATCGGGCGGATTTTGAGGTCAATCCTCACTTCGCCGCCGGGTTACCTTATTCGTTCGTGCAATCCGGCCCCGCCCTTTCTTCTCTTCTGCCGCCGTGCGGCGGAGGAAAAAAACAGCCCCGCAACACGGCCCTTGTAGCTGCAAGTCTTGGCCCGAATGTCGCAAGGTTAAGTGAAAAGGCCTTGTTTTTTGTGGGTTTCTTGATATTGCACTTGTCATGAAAAGGCTTCCTTGCCACAGATTGGGTTAGAACAACCACCCCCAATTGAGCAAGGAAGCCCATAATGCTAGCCCCTCGACCCGGCGCGAAGAAACATCGTCCACGCAGAGCTAAGCTTAACAAATCAAGCCGAACAAAGACAGCTCGTCAAAAAAGAAAGCAGGACAAGCAGGCATCATCGGTCAAACAGTTCGAATACAGAATCGAAAAACTGATCGAAGCGAACGAACTGCTTTTACCGAAGCTTTTCGACGATGACACGATTGAAGCGATTCTCGGTGAAAGCAAGCCTGTTAAAAAGCCCCGTAAACGCGTCTACACTGTCTCCACCACGCTGACTCTCTTCGTCCAGCAAGTCTTGATGAAGGATCGTGGTTGCAAAGAAGTGGTTCTGTTGTTCAACAGAAATCGCAAGGAGCAACAACTACGGCAAGTGAGTTGTAACACGACGAGTTACTGCGATGCCAGAGCCAGGATTCCCTTGTCCCTGATAAAAACACTGGCCGCTCGTACGGCTCTTATGGCATCCGAGCACCTAGCCGACAATCAGCTCTGGCATGGTCACAGAGTTTTGTTAGTTGATGGTCTAGTTGTCAATGCTCCAGACACACCAGAGAATCAAAAGGTTTACCCTCACTCGCAATCGCAGGAACCTGGATTGGGCTTTCCGCAGATCCGTATGTGCATGGCAATCTGCTTATCAACAGGTGTTGTCACTGATGTGCGATATGGCGCAGTCGTGGGCAAAAAGACTGGAGAAGGAACGCTTTTCCGCAAGATGTTCAGCAACTTTAGACGCGGTGACGTGATTGTTGCTGACAGCCTCTTCGAGTGCTTTCGCGATCATGCGACGCTCAAAGCCAGGGGAGTGTATATGATCTGTAATAAGAACGGGACGCGTGAATCTCCGTTCAAAGGTCCCTGTACCGTGATCGAAGAAACCTGGGTGGTATTGCCGCGTCCGAGCTTTGACAAAAATAGGTTTACGAAAGAACAGTGGAAGGCATTACCAGCGACGCTCAACGTGCGGATGATCCGCTGCAAAGTTGGTGGACGCAAAGGAGACCTCACTCTGGTGACTACACTATTGGACAGTCAAGCATATCCAGCAGCGGATATCGTGAAGCTCTACAAGCAACGATGGGAGTGCGAATTGGATAACCGATCCATCAAATCGGTAATGGGAATGGAAAGTTTGAGTTGCCATACTCCCGAGATGCTCGCTCGAGAACTAATGGTCTACATCTTGGCGTACAACATCGTCCGACTCACGATGTGTGATGCTGCCAAGGTCGGCAGCCATCATCCTCGCGATCTAAGCTTCAAAGGTGCCAAAGACGCATGGCTCCTATTCGGTCAGGATGAAAGAGAACCGCAAAACTACGCCTGGCTACTCTGGACCATCGCAGACTTTCCATTACGCAAAAGACCAGGTCGCAGGGAGCCCCGAAAGATAAAACGACGGGACTCGAAGTACGAAAAAATGAAAGCCCCTCGCGCCCAAGAAAAGCTGGGGTTTTTCACTTAACCTTGCGACATTCGGGCTTGCCCGGCGGAGGCGTAACTTGCAGCTACAGAGTATCAGAACCTTTTTCCCATCCATCGACACACGCTGCAATCGCAACATCGCCCACGACATTGACCGTCGTTCGCGACATGTCCAGCAGGCGATCGACCCCCATGATGATGCCGATCCCCTCGGCTGGGACTTCGATCGTCTGCAAGACCAGAACGACCAACGGCAGCGACCCACCTGGAACCCCTGCGGTCCCAACCCCGGCCAAAATACTCAATAGGACCACCGTCAACTGCTGAGCCAGATCCAGGTCCCGTCCGAAGACCTGGGCCAAAAACAGGACCGTCATCCCTTCGTACAAGGCCGTACCGTTTTGGTTGGCCGTCGATCCGATGGTCAAAACAAAACGCCCTACCTTGGGATCAAGCTTCAGTTTTTCCTCGACGACCCGCAGCGATGTCGGGAGGGTGGCGTTGGAACTCGATGTCGCAAACGCCGTGAGGATGACCTCGAGGATGTCCTGGAAGAACTTCAGTGGTGAACGCCCCGCGATGAGCCAGACGGCTAACGAGTAGACCACAAACATATGGATCCCCAATCCGGTCAGGACCGAAAGGACATACCCCGAGAGGGCCAAGAAAAACTGCAGTCCAAGAGCCGCCGAGATCGAGAAGACCAGGGCAGCGACCCCGATCGGTGCGAACTTCATCGCCGCCGAGATAATCACCATGACCGCATCGTAGACCCCTCGAAGCACATCGAGCACCGGTGCGGACCGCTCGGCAGGGATCATCGTCAGGGCGATCCCGAAGCATAGCGAGAAGAACATCACTCCGAGCATGCCGCTCCCTGGGGACGATCCATCGAGCGCACCGACGGCCTCTTGGAGTGGGTTCTTGGGGATGATATCCAAGATCGTCTCGGTTATCGATTTGGCTTTGCTCGCCGAGTTGATGCTTTTGCTAGCCGCCTCGCTGTACTGGGCTTTGAGCATCTCGCGACTGGACTCGGAAATCAACGAACCGGGCTTGAAGATGTTGGCAATCGCCAATCCGATCAAGACCGATGCGGTCGAGAAAATCAGGGTCATGACCAACGTCCGTATCCCGAGTCGACCGAGTTTTCGGACATCGCCGATCTCGGCCACTCCGAGCGTCAACGCACAGAAGACTAGCGGCACGACGACCATGAAAATCAGTCGCAGAAAGATATTCCCGATCGGATATGTGAACGTATCGGTAAACCACTTGAGCTTCGCAACCGCTTCGGGACCCTGGCCTTGCACGAACAAATTGCATGCGATGCCGGTAAGAGCGCCGATGGCCATCCCGATGAGAATTTTCCAGTGCAATCCGAGTCCGGATTTGCCTGCCGTGTCTTCGAGCGATCCTCCCATGATTAGCGACCACCCGGCGGACAATACTTTTTCAACCAAGCGAACACTTCGTTGTGCCAAAGGATGCTGTTGGCAGACTTTGCCACCCAATGCCCTTCGTCGGGGAAGTTGATGAACCGGCTCGGCACACCCTGCCTTTGCAGTGCTTGGAATAACTCATGGCCTTGTCCAATCGGGCATCGGAAGTCCAAATCGTTGTGGATCACGAGCATGGGGGTCTTGAAGCGACCCATGTTTTCGGCTCGCGTATGGGGGCTGTACTCTCGGTACTTGCCAGGCAGTTCCCATGGCAATCCACCGTGCTCGAATTCATCGAACCACAACTCGTCGGTCGTCCCCCACATGCTCTCGAAGTTGTAGACGCTGCAGTGGCTGATCAAGCATCGCAGGTCTTTGGAGATCTCGTTGACAGCGAACCAGTCCTGCATGTAGCCACCGAAACTCGCACCCGCAGAACCGATCCGATCCGCATCCACGTAAGGCAGTTGCTGGACCGCCTTGAGCCCAGCGACCAAGTCGCGATAGCATTTGCCACCCCAATCTCCGCTGATCTCGTCGCAGAACTTCTGACCGAATCCGGTCGAACCCCGTGGGTTGGGTAGCACGACGACATAGCCTTGGGCTGCCCAGAGTTGAGGTGTCCATCGGAAACTCCAGCCGTCCTCCCAAGCTCCTTGTGGGCCACCGTGGATCAAATAGGCCACTGGCCATTTCTTTGAGGGATCGAACCCAGGTGGCTTGAGGATCCACATCTGCATCGCTCGGTCCCCTTCGACCGTTACCTGGATCGACTCGGGCGCAGTCCTTTGCAAACTGGCCGATAACGCATCGTTGCCCTGCGTGATCTTGCGAAGTGGTGCTGCTCCCAATTCGGATTTCTTAGCGACATACAACTCGGCAGGACCGTTCATGGTGGCCCGCGCCAATACCACGCGATCGGCTGCAGTATGCATTGCGGTGATCTGTCCTGAACGGCTTGGGCCTCCGAGCGCGTCGCCAAACTGCAATCCGACTTGCGTGGGCTTGGTCTTTCCGTCGGCCTTATACAACGCCGTCGCACCGTCTTGCTCTGCCACAAACGCGATGCTCTGATCGCTTGTCCAACTGAATTCACCTACCGAACGATCGAGCTCGGAGGTCCAGCTCTTGGGCTCGCCAGTCCAAGTCCCATCGGGCTTGCAATCGACGACCATCAAGTTCCATTTGTCGGCTTCATAGCCGGGTCTTGCCTGCGCCTTGTAAGCCATCTGCGTGCCGCTGGGGCTGAACTTAGGATTGCAGTCGGCCGCGGCATTGCTCTTGGTCAGGGTCTCCCAGTTGCTCTTCGGGTTGCTCAAATCAATTCGACAAAGATCGTAATTGGTCGTCCAACTCTCCCCTTGGGCAGGCACCGCCGTGATGATCAGATAGCGACCATCGGGAGTGAAACAAAAATCGTCCCCCGCGCTGAACGTCATGCTAGTCGGATAAGCATCCCGATCCCCCGGAGTCACGTCGCGGCACTCGGTCCCATCAGCCTGGATCACAAAGATATGTTGACGCTTGTCCTCGACATACGAATCCCAGTGGCGATAAAAGAGTCGGTTAAAAACCTTGGCTTTCACCAAACTCGAGGCGGCTTGTTCGTCTGCTTCCTGGTTCTTCGCATCCGACTGAGCAAACGGCAACTCGCTGAACTCGGGTCGAATCGTCGATACGAATGCGATCTGCTTGCCATCAGGGGACCAGATTCCTGTCGATGCTCCGGTCGATATGCGAGTGAGCTGTCTGGCTTCGCCTAGAACCGAAGAGTCTAGGACGTAGAGCTGTGGTGAGCCACCGCGGGTCGACTCAAAAAGCAGACGCTTGCCATCCGGGGAAAAACGTGCGTGGGTATCGGATTTCGAGGATGTTGTGACTGGACTGCTGGTCCCGTCCTCGAGCGAGAATCGATGCAAATTCGTCGACTTGGTGTTCTTTAACGCGTCGGTAATCCGCGTCGTTTGATAGACGACCGTCTTGCCATCTGGGCTCAATTGCGGCTCTGCATACCGCTCGTACCTGAATAAATCCTCGATCTGCATCGGCCTTGGCTCTTTCACCTGGGAACTTTCTGGGGAGCGACCTGCCGACTCGGAAACTTGCCCCAAGACGGCCCGGCAGCACGAAAAAAGGCCCAAAGAAAAAAGGCCTATGGCAAACAGGACCAGCACGCGCGGACGCATGCCAAAGTGCAATAGCTTCATGATGGCGACTCGACGGATCGGGGGATTTGTAAGGCTTCGAAGGGCACGGACATACCTCGGGGCCCCCATCATATCCAAAATGAAACCGATTGCATGCTAGCAAATCCAGGAGTCCTCCCATTTTATCCAGGCGTTACAGGGGGGTAGCGCGTTTGGGAATACTGGGCGAAATCGTTCCAGAGTGCTTTCATCGAATGGGGTTGGTAAGTCGAAGAACTAAGCAGATGGAACAGGATTCGTCCAATGGGGATTCACGGATGACGATACGGTCAACAAAGAGTGTCAGCGGTTGGGTCTATGCACTCTTGGCAACGATCGTCACGCTGTTTCTGGTCCTATTCGGCCAGCAGATCGCGTCGATGAACCGCCAATCGAGCCGATTTCCGGTTCGAACCAATTTGATTGCGGCCGTCGAGGCCCCAACGGCCAAGGCGAAGATCACGGCCGAACCTCTCGTGCTCGAAGGCTATTCCGAAGGGAATTTGCTCGCGCACGCCGAGGTCCGCGATTTCCGCACCCCGGCTTTGACTTCCCTGGCGATGCTCGAACCGACCGGTTCGGTCAAAATCTCCGCCCCGGTGGCTCGTCCCTTGTCCAATCCCTTCGAAGCCAACAGCCCTATCCCCCAATTGGCATCGCTAAGACCAAGCAACTCGGGGGTTTCGAATACCAACTCGCCCGTACCTAGCCAGCCCGTACCTAGCCAGACGGTTTCAGCGACGACATCGGCCGATCCGCAAGTCGACGCGAAAACCAGTTCGAGCGATCCTTTGTTTCAGCGACGCTCGATTCCTGCTTCCACGCAGATCAATCGCAATTGGCCGTTGGCTTCGAGCCTGATCTCGCAAAGCTTGGCCCTTAGCGACTTCGATGGGAATCGCACTCTAGGGGGTTCGACGACCTGGACCGAGCAGGTTCAACAGCTCTTCGAGAGCTTTGCCCAAATCCCGATCACTTCGGAACGTTCCGCGGAATTGCTACGACAAGCAGGAGAACTCTCGGGCCGAGGGTTTGCTTGGTCGGAATCCAATCTCGATTCCTCGACCGAAAAAGCCATGGCCGTCGCTCGGGTCGCTCACGGAATCCAACGACGAGCGATCGTTTGGGATCGGATTTACCAGTGCTTGAGCCACGAGCGAGGCAAAATCCAAGCAGCGTCGACCGGCTCAGGCGGTGCGATTCCGGAGAGATCCACAGAGCAACTCAGTGAAAAACTCACTCAGGATTTAGCGATTATTCGCACCGCTCTTCGGGGGACATCTGATGCCCAAAACTGGGCCGATTTTCTTTTGCTCGATCGGATCGAGGAACTTGCCAATGGCAGCATGGAAAGCGAATCGCAACAGGTTGCTCTCGCCCAGGAATTTCTGGGGCGATTGACCTACGGCCGCGTCTCTGGCGATCAGAAAAAGGTTTTGGACAGTCGAGAAGTCCAAAAGCTTGCCGAGAACCTCAGGCCGCTCACAGCCCTACCGGTCGACTATCGCAAGGTGCTTTTGGATATCGAGTCGATCGAGGAAAGCTCGGTACACCGCTGCTCCGAGGATGTCGCCGAGACCATCCAGTCGTTGCGTTTCGCCGATTCGGAATTGCAATATGCGATCGCTAACGCTCTGAACCAACAGTACCGAAGCGCCAATGTTCGTTTGAGCGTATCGGAGGAATTCATCAATCGGTTGCTGCCCAAAGACCAAGTCACCTCACGCCCGGTCCAGCAGAAGATTCTCGGTGCCGAGACGCGAGGTGCCAGCCAGATTCAAACCAATCTGCGAGTCGATTTCTTGCCGGATCCTACGGCTTGGAAACTCGGACTCAACCTCGACGGCAACATCCAAGCGAACACGCGCAGCAGTCGTAGCGGCGCGACTTTCTACAATTCGAGCAACGCCAAAGTGCAATCGGCCCGCGAAGTCCGTATCGATCCGACGTCCCTTTCGATCAACGGCCAACCGGCCAACGTCCAGTCGCAGGAGTCGCTCCGCAAGTTCTCGACGAATTGGGATCAAATGCCGATCATCGGCGATATGTTCCGGTACGTCGCGCACCAGGAATTCATCGAGAAGAAACCGGTGGCAAAACGTATCTCGCAGCGGCTGATCGCCAAGCAGACCGATGATGAGTTCGATAAGCAGTTGCAGACGAAAATCGACGCGGCCCAAGAGCAATTCGACAAACGGCTTATCGGCCCTTTGCATTCGCTCGAACTCCAGCCGATGATTCTCGATATGCAATCGACGGACACCCGACTCGTGGCACGCTACCGTGTCGCTGGGGTCAACCAAATCGCTGCCTACACGCCCCGACCTATGGCCCCCTCCGATAGCTTGCTGTCTCTGCAATTGCATCAATCTGCAATCAACAATCTGATTTCCCAAGCCATCCCAACGGATCGCGATTGGACGGTCCGTCAATTGGCCGACAAGATCGCTGACATCCTCCAACTATCGCCTTTCGAATTGCCCGAAGATACGCCCGAGGATGTCATCATCCGATTCATGGATGTCCATCCGATGACCGTCGAGTTCTCCGAAGGCCGCATGTGGCTGACTCTACGCATTGCCTCTTTCGAACAAACAGGCCGTATCCAATTGAAGAATTTCACGGTGAAGACTTCGTACATTCCCAAGGTCGAGGGCTTGAGAGCATCCTTGGAACGCGATGCTCTGATCAGCGTCGATGGACACCGCCTGGGGTCCAAGGACCGATTCCCGATCCGGGCGATTTTCTCGAAGGTCTTCGCAGGGAACTCGTCGGTTCCGATGGTTTCTGAATCGCTGGCGAGCAATCCACTGGCTCAAGGGATGCTCGTATCGCAGTTGCAGATGGAACAAGGCTGGATGGGTATCGCCGTCTCAGCCGATGGCCAACCGCCAAGCGACCTGAGTATTCCTTCGGTCGTCGATCCGATTGCCCAAGGCACTGCGAGCCAAGCTGTTCGATAGAGCAACTCGCTAGAGCAACTCGTTGATGTCGCGAGAGCCGGGGATATCCTGCGGCCAACGCGTCCAAATCGGAGTCAGTTCCTGGATCTTTTTCCTGTAGTCGTTTTCCATGTTGTTCCTCTTGTTCTTGAGGATCGACTCTCGGATTTCCCCTTGCGCTTGCGGAAAGGTCATCTCGTAGGCGTCTTGGCGCTCAAGGACTTCGACGACATGAAAACCGTCGGTGTCTTCGATGACTTGACTCAGCGCTCGGATCGGAATCGTAAAGATCGCTTGTTCGATCTGCGCGCTCTTGAGGACTCCGCGTCGGGTCCAATCGAAGTTGCCCCCCTCATCGGCAGAAAAACCTGTCGATAGCTTTTTCGCTACCGCTTCAAAAGGAGCACCGCCGTAATAGACTTGATTCCACATTTCGACGACGGCTTGATAAGCCGCATCGCGGTTGGGGTACTTGCTGAAGTTAGCCGTCATGATTCGGAACTTGACGCGTGAAGGCCGTTTCCATTGATCGGGGTGTTGGTCGTAATAGTCTCGGAGTTCCTCAAGTTCGATCGTTGGCTTTTCTTTTACGCCTTCGCGTAAGGCTTGATCCGCCCATACCTGTTCGGCGAAAGATCGCATCATCGAAGCCAATGATGTTCCTTGTTCCTCGAGCATTTGGACGAATTCGGCCTCCGTTTCGAGCTTGGCTTTTTTGACCTGCTCTGGAAGGACCTTGGTGTGGAAGATCTCTGCGGTCTTGGCCATCATCTTGGCGCGGACCTCGTCGCGCTCCTTCTTGGGCTTACCCGTCGTCTGGGAGTTGACGAAATGCTGAGCCAAGCACTTCTGCTGGATCGACATTTTGAGGGACTTGCGCAAGTGCATCTGAAACTCAGGATTGTTGAGCATCTCGATGGTGACCCTGTCGGCAGGATATAGATCTCCCACGAGCACACGCTCCTCGCCCACTACCGCCACGACATGGCTAGCTGCAAAAATCTCTCCGGCCGTCGGACCTGGGCTCTGTGCGTCGTTCGACGATGCCTGCTGAACTTGGCCCCATGCGACCGCTCCGCAGCCTAAAGCGGGCCACTCTCGGCCGGTCGGATCGCCGTTGGGCCAGCACAAAGCCACCCAGGCTCCGAGCATCGTTAGATTCACCCAGGCGGCTTTGATTCGATGAGCTTTGTGCGACCTGAGCATCCAACGCTATCCCACGAAAAGGAATCGAGAAGAGCCCCCCCAGCTACCGTGCCGCGCGGGGTCTTGGTCGTGGACTCTACGCGAAGGGGGGTTACAAATGCAAGATCGCTCGCAGGACCGCTAGCAAATCGAGTTTCGCAAGGACTTCCGACACGCTCGGTTCGGCTTCGATCGGGGCAATCGGGCGTCCTGGAAGCCCAGGTCGTCCTTGAAGTCCAGGTCGTCCTTGAAGTCCTTTAGGGGCAGAGTAGGCTGGAGGGGCAGGGTAGGCTGGGGGGGAAGAGTATGCTGGGGGGGCAGGGGGCCTCAGGGACCAGAA
>Ga0082207_1001573_pt1 | contig 10687 bp, 8 predicted proteins | sample LakMenEpi10Aug09_FD_71540 | JGI IMG/M metagenome (GOLD analysis project Ga0082207, IMG submission 71540) | reverse complement strand
CCACCGAGGCGTGGACGGGCCCTCCCGCCGCGTCGCTCGCGTGGTGGCGGTCGGCCTACCCCGCGGCCGATGCGGCCGGCCACGAACTGGCCCCTGTGGACGTGCTGCTCGACGTGCTCGAGGAGTTCGAAGGCCGCGCGGAAGACGCGCCGCTCCGGTATCTCCTCGCGCTGCAGTTGCTCCGCCGTCGGGCGCTGCGCATCGTCGACACCCCTGCCGATGAGGATGCCGGAACGCTGGTCGTCGCCTGTCGCAAGCGGGAACGCGAATATCGGGTGCCGGTCGTCCCGCCGGCTGAGGCGACGGCCGCCGGCGTCGAGCAGCGGCTAATGACGCTCCTCTGGTCGGGAGGTGCGGCATGACCCGCGCCGTGGCGCTTGCCATCATCGTCGCCTGCGTCGCGTCGAGCGGGGCGTCGTGCCCCGGCGTGATCCGCGGCTATCAGATCGGCACGATGCCCCTGCCGCGGACGCTGCCTGCGAATCCGTCGCTCGAGCAGATCATCGCCACCGTCCACGACAACACCCAACGCGTGCGGAGCTACATGGCGCCGCAGGCGGTGCTCGTCGTGCCGGGCGTGCCGCGGCTCTCGGCCCGCGTCGCGTGCGAACCGCCGCGGCGGTTCCGGCTCCAGGCGCGGACGGCAGTGACCGGCGACGAGCTCGACATCGGCAGCAACGACGACCTGTTCTGGCTCTGGATCCGCCGCCACGAGCCGCCCGTGATGCTCCACTGCCGCCACGACCGGTATGCCGATTCGTCGGCCCGGCGGCTGCTGCCGATTCGCGCGGAGCAGATGCCCGAACTGCTCGGGCTCGTCACCTTTAGCCCGGCCGACCGCCACTCGGGTCCGTATCCGCTGCCCGACGGGCGGATCGAGATTCGCAGCCACGTCGGCGAGGCCGCCGCCGAGCCGCCGCCGGCCGCGGAGCGGCTCGTCAAGTCGACGATCCTCGACGGCATCACCGGGCTGGTGCAGGAACAGCACCTGTTTACGGAGGACGGTCGCCGGATCGCCAGCGCGCGGATGAGCGGCCACCGGGTCGATGCCGCCTCTGGCGCCGCGCTGCCGCGGACCGTGGAGGTGCACTGGCCGGAGCCGGGGATCGAGTTCAAGCTCGAGATCGCGGCGCTGACGACCAACACGCCGACGGGTGATCCGGGGCAGCTCTGGCAGATGCCCGCCTATCCGGGCTACGCGCCGGTCGATCTCTCCGATCCATCGCTCACGATCGGGCCGCCGCCCGGCCGGTGAGCCGCCTCACTGAGCGTGGGCCTTCATCTTCTCGCGGGCCCGAGACAGGGCCGGGCCGATCGAGCCCAGGGGCATCCCGGTGATCCGGCTAATCTCGCCGTAACTGCGGGCCTCCAGGTGGTGGAGCCGCACGAGACGGGCCTCGTCGTCCGCGAGGTGGGCGAGCAGGGCCTCGACTTCCTCACGGTCCACGGCATGTGCGGCCTCGTCGCGGCTTGGAGGGGATGCGGCCGCCGCCGGCACGTGCCCCGACTCGAGCGTCCGCAGCACGCCGCGGACGGCGACCCGCCGTGCCACCACGGTCAGGTAGGTCGGCAGGCTGGAGCGGCCCGCGAACGCCCGCAGCACGGCGGCGTCGTTCCGCAGGCACTCGAGCAGGATCTCGGCGATGAGATCGTCGCGATCGGCGGCGGAGAGCGCGAGTTGCCGCTGGGCGGCGGTGCGGTCCACGACCCAGCGAAACAGTCCCGCGAACCGATCCACGAAGGCGTCCCAGGCCCCCGGCTCTCGGGCCAGGCAGGCCGCCGCCAGGCGGGCGTCGGCAATCGCCAGGGCCGTCGGCGCGGTGTGGGCTGTTTCGGACGCGGTCACGGCGCCCCTCGGCAAGGGTGGGTTCGCTCCCGTCGACGGCCCGAATCCGGCCGGTCTCCCGGGCGGTCGCCCCGTCTCCTGCATGATAGGCCCCACGGGCCGCCGGCTCCAACGGCGATCGCCGCCGGGCGTGCAAAACAGGCTCACGAAACCGGCCCGTCCGGTCGATTCCAGAATCGTTGACAGGGTATCCCTATCCACCTAGGATTCGCGGCGTCGGCGGTCCGGCAGGACCGCGGCAGACCGTTGACCGGCACATCCCCAGGAGTCTTCAGACATGACCCACGTCGTCGCCGAGCCGTGTTTCGCCTGCAAGTACACCGACTGCGTGGTCGTCTGCCCCGTCGAGTGCTTCTACGAGGGTGATCAGATGGTCTACATCCACCCCGACGAGTGCATCGACTGCGAGGCATGCGTGCCGGAGTGCCCCGTCGAGGCGATCTTCCACGAGGACAACCTCCCGGCCGATTGGAAGGACTTCAAGGCGCTCAACGCCGAGATGGCTACGCAGCTTCCGGTGATCACCGAGAAGAAAGAGCCGCTGTGCTGAATTCCCGTGGGCAAAGCCATCCCTGGCCTTTGCCCACTTGATCGACCGTAGCGCCCGGACAGGGGTGTCCGTCCGGCGAGTCGGCGGTCGGAGACCGTCGTTCCCGGCTCGAATTGTCTCCGACAGTTCAGGGTCCCTAGCATTTCCCTCGTCGAGCGGCGGTTCGCCGCGGGCATCCGGAGCAGGATGGGGTTTGGGCGACGCCGCGGCGGCGTTGTGGCCCCGGGGGACGGAACCTTTCACCTTGCTGGAGGTTCCGATGGTTGCGTTCCTGTTGGCGGCGAGCGATGGCGCCGCCGTGTCGATGGATTTCCTTCAGGCGCAGGCCGCGGGCTCGCTCCTGCAGACCCTGACGCTGTATCTGTTCTTCGCGGGCACCGTGGCCATGGGGGCGGGTGCCCTGTACTTCTTCCTGCTCCGCACAGACGTCGAACCCGAGTACCGGAGCACGATGGTCGTGGCCGGACTGGTCTGCGCGATCGCCTGCTTCCATTACTTCAAGATGACGAGCGTCTACCAGGCGGGGCATGGCTTTCCGACGGCTTTGCGATACGTCGATTGGCTGTTCACGACGCCGCTGCTCCTCGTGAAGTTTCCGCTCCTGCTGCGGCTCGGCGAGCGGGGCGCGAAGTTCTTCTGGCAGCTGGTGGCCTTGGACGTGGCGATGATCGTGACCGCCTTCATCGCGGAGACGTCGCCGATCGATTCGCAGCGCTGGTGGACGTTCTTTCTCGTCTCGTGCGCGTTCGAGCTGATGATCGTGGGCGTGCTCTTCGTCTCGCTCGGGCAGGCCATCGCCGAGGCGCCCGCGCCGCTGGCCAAGGCGCTGCACGCGATGCGGCTGTTCGTGCTGATCGGCTGGGCGATCTACCCGATCGGGTTTCTGATGGCCCGGGCCGGCGCCGGGGAGTATCGGGAGATCATCTACAACGTCGCCGACGTGATCAACAAAGTGGGCTTCGGATTGGTCGCCTATCACGGCATCAAGGCCATGAGCCACGGCACGGAGCGGCGGGCCGCGTACTGACGACCAGCGTTCGACGCGTCGCTGCGGAGGCCGATGCGTGGAGCCGACCGTCTCGACCGTGCCCGGCGACCGCTTCGCGGCGTGGACATTCCGGTGGATACCGCTGGCGTGCCTCGCCGTGCCGGCGGGCGTCGCAGCGGTGATCGGTCCGGGCTGGACGGAGCGGATCGCGCCGCTGCCCTGGATGCTCTCGCTGGTGTTCTGCGGCCTGCCGCACGGGGCGGCCGATTATGCCATCAGCCGTGCCCGCTGGAGCGGCTGGCCGCTCGCGGGCCTGTGGCTGACGTACGGTTTGTCGATGATCGCCGTGGCCGCCGTCTTCGTCCGGGCGCCTGTGTTCGCGTTGGCGACCTTCGCCTGCCTGAGCGCGTGGCACTTCGGCGTCGCCCACGCCGCTGCGGGCCCGCCTGCGGCCGGAGGACGGGCCGTGGCGGCCGCCGCCCGGGGCTGCATGGTCCTGGCTGCCCCGCTCTGGTTTTGGTCCGCTGCCACCGCCAGTGCGGCCAGCGAGCTCGTAACGCTGGTCGTGCCTGACGGCCCGCACGTGACGGCGGATCAGGCGCGGGCCGCGGGGGGCATCCTGGGCTCGCTCGGTCTGCTCGCGATCGTCGTCGAGGTCATCGCCAGCTGTCGTGCCGGCGCGCCAGCGGGCCTGCCGCTGCTGCTTGGCGAAGTCGGGGTCATCGTCGCCCTCGGGGCCGTGACGCATCCGTTGTTTTCGGTCGGCCTTTACTTCCTCGTCTGGCACGGCTGGCGGCAGATGGAGCCGCTGGCCCGCGCGGTCACCGGCTCGTCGCCCCGGTCATGGCCGCAGCTCCTCGGGGCGGTGGGACGCGTTCATGCCGCCGCCCTGCCGTTGCTTGTGCCGGCCTGGGCGGCGCTTGGACTGGCATGGTGGGCCTGGTCGCCTGACCACACGCTGCACGACCTGGCGATTCTGTCGGTCGGCGGCTACCTCTTGGTGACGCCGGCCCACGAGCTGCTCGGCGATCTGGGGCCCGCAGGGCCGTTCCGATGGCCGGGCGCCGGGCCCGGAGGACGATGGTCGGGCGATCGCGTCGCGGCGGGCTGGGGATTGTCGCGCGGGCGGTTCTGGTAAAGAATGACGGGTCCGCGGTTCCCCGCTTCCATCCCACCCGCACTGGACGCTGTGATGATCCAACCAAGCCATCGTGCCGGCGGCGAAGCCATGATCGAGGCCGAAGGCCTCACCAAGTACTACGGCGAGTTCATCGCCATCGAGAACGTCACCTTCCGCGTACCACGCGGTGAGATCGTGGCGTTTCTAGGGCCGAACGGCGCCGGGAAGAGCACGACGATGAAGATTCTCACGGGGTATCTCGCCCCGTCGTCGGGCGTGGCCCGGATCGCCGGCCACGACATGGCCACCGACCGGCTCGCCGGGGCCGAGCGGCTCGGCTACCTGCCCGAGAACGGCCCGCTCTATCCCGACATGACGCCCCGCAGCCTGCTCGAGTTCTTCGCCGACGCCCGCGGCCTGACCGGCGAGCGGAAGCGGGAGCGGATCGAGAAGGTCGTGAAGCAGTGCGAACTGGGCAGCGTGATCGGCAAGGCGATCGGCAAGCTCTCCAAGGGCTACCGGCAACGGGTGGGCATGGCCCAGGTGCTCCTCCACGAGCCCGACGTGCTGATCCTGGACGAGCCCACCAGCGGCCTCGACCCCAACCAGATCCGCGAGGTCCGCGAGACGATCCGCCGCCTCGGCGAACAGAAGACGATCCTCCTCTCGACCCACATCCTCCAGGAGGTCGAGGCCCTTGCCGATCGCGTGCTCCTCATCGCCGAGGGCCGCCTGCGGTTCGACGGCACCCCCGCCGAGCTGCGCCGCGACGGCCGCGGCCTCGACGAGCGGTTCCACGAACTGACCCGTTCCGCCTGACCCAGCCCCCCCGGCCGCCGAAGTTCCGCGGGCCCCGGTGTGATTCCCTCCCCATGCCAGACTTGACGATGTTTCGCCGCACCAACGAATCGCGACTTCATCGCCCCCTGCAGCGCCAGGCAAGGGGTCGGCGTGAGGATGGCGAGCGTGGCGGTCCTCCGCCAGCGAGACAACCCGGACTGATCCGGGAGGGGGTGCTCCTACCATGTCGCCGGGCTATGGAAGCAAGCGGAGGCACGGAGGCCGGAGCGCCGCGGACATGCAGTGAGCGGAGGTCCGGAGGACCGGAGAGAACGTCCGGCGACGTGGTAGGGGCACCCCCGACCCACGGAAAACCCAGGTGGGCCGACAACTCATGCCGCCCCGCAGCCATCCGGGTTGCTTCAATCAATTCGTCATCGCATTCACCGTCGTGACCGAAGGATCGAATCCATGAAGTGGCACGTCCTCGACGCCGTTTTCAAGCGGAACTTCGTCGCCTATTTCTCCAATCCCACGGGCTACGTCTTCATCTGCGTGTTCGTGCTCCTGGGGTCGCTGGCCGCCTTCTGGCCGCCGGAGTTCTTCAACGCGAACCTCGCCAATCTCGACCAGCTCAACCGCTATCTGCCCTACATCCTCCTGGTGTTCGTGCCCGCGATCACGATGAGCGTGTGGGCCGACGAGCGGCGGCAGGGTACCGACGAGCTGCTACTGACGCTCCCGGCGAGCGACTGGGAGGTGGTGTTCGGCAAGTACCTCGCCGCCGTGGGCATCTTCACCGTGGCGTTGATGTTCTCCTGCATCTGCAACCTGATCATCCTCCTCCGCTGGGGCACTCCCGACGCCGGGCTGTTTCTGGCCAACTATCTCGGCTACTGGTTCGTGGGCCTGGCGATGCTCGCGATCGGCATGGTGGCCAGTTTCTTGACGAGCAATCTGACCGTGGGCTTCATCCTCGGGCTGCTGTTCAACGCTCCTCTGGCCGTGGCCCATCAGGCCAGCAGCGTGATGGGGGCGAAGGTGGCGGAGAAGGTGCGGGCCTGGAGCCTGGCGGAGCACTTCTCCGACTTCGGCCGCGGCGTCGTCAGTCTGTCGTCGATCGCCTTCTTTCTGGGAATCGTGGCGGTCTGCCTGTACGTGGCGATGGTGCTCATCGGGCGGCGGCACTGGACGGGCCGGCGGGACGCCGGCGGCATGGGGCTCCACTACCTGGCCCGGACCCTGGGCCTCGTGGCGGCGGCGGTGGGGGGCGTGCTCCTGTTCCGCGCCCTCGACGTGCGGGCCGACCTGTCGGCGGAGCAGATCAGCTCCCTGTCGCCGGACACGCGGCGGCTGCTGAAGACGCTGGAGACGAGCCGGCCCATCGACATCAAGGCCTACGTCAGTCCGACCGTTCCCGAGGACTACACGCAGACCCGGCTGAACCTGCTCAACACCCTGCGGCAGTTCCAGCAGCTCGGCCGCGGCAAGGTGAACGTCGAGGTCATCGACACCGAGCCGAAGACGGAGGCGGCGGCCCTGGCGGCCCAGCAGTACGGCATCGAGCCGGTGAACGTCATGGCCCGTGTTCGCGGCGCCTACCGCGACGAGCAGATCTTCCTCGGCTGTGCGTTCACCAGCGGCCTGGAGAAGGTGGTCGTGCCGTTCTTCGACAAGGGCACGCCGGTGGAATACGAGCTCATCCGGTCGGTGTGCACGGCGGCCCAGCAGAAGCGGAAGCGGCTCGGGGTGCTCTCGACCGACGCCGACCTGTTCGGCGGTTTCGACATGATGAGCGGCCAGCAGCGGCCGCGGCAGCCGATCGTGGACGAGCTCGAGAAGCAATACGACGTCGTTCAGGTGGACGCCTCGGCGCCGATCACCGAGACCTACGACGTGCTCCTCGCCGTGCAGCCCTCGTCGCTCGGCCCCGAGCAGATGGCGAACTTCGTCGCGGCCGTGCGGGCGGGCCAGCCGGTGGCGATCTTCGAGGATCCTCTTCCCGTGCTGATGACGAACGTGCCCGGCACGTCGCAGCCGCGGCGAAGCCCGATGGGCCCGATGGCGATGTTCGGCGGGCCGCAGGGCCAGCCCAAGGGCAACCTGGAAGAGCTGTGGCAGGTGCTCGGCGTGAAGCTCGCGGCTGGCAAGGGCCGCCCGGCGATGGGGCAGATGGGCGCCGCCCCGTTCGTCGTCTACCAGGACTACAATCCGCACCTGAAGCTCGAACTGCCCGCCGAGTTCGTGTTCATCGACGCCACGCTCGAGGGCAAGGACTCCGGCTTCAGCCAGTCCGATGCCATCACCGCGGGGCTGCAGGAGGTCCTGTTCCCGTTCCCGGGGGCGATCACCAAGGATGAGGCTGCCGACGTCACGATTACGCCGCTGGTGCGGACCGCAGCCTCGCGGTCCGGCACCATCGAGGTCGATCAGGTGATGGGCAACCGGGGCGACATGCGGCAGCTGCAGATCTTCGAGCGCAAGGCCGACCAGTCGATGGTTCTCGCGGCGCTCGTGGAGCGCAAGCCGTCTGCCGCCGCGGCCCCGGATGCCGCAGGTGAGAAGGCCGCGGCGACCAGGCCGATTCGGGCCGTGGTCGTGGCCGACGTCGATCTGCTCGACGGCCGGATCTTCGGCCTGCGGAGCCGACCGGACGAGGTGTTCGGGCTCGATTTTGACAACGTGGAGTTCGCGCTCAACGCGCTCGACGCGCTGGCCGGAGACGACCGGTTCATCGCCATCCGCAAGCGAAAGCCTAAGCACCGCACGCTCGAGCGGATCGAGAACGCGGTCGCCGACGCCCGCGACGAGGCCGACAAGCAGCGGGCGAGCTTCATCGCCAAGTTCGACGAGGCCGAGCGCGAGGCCAACGACGCCATGCAGAAGGAGGTCGGCGCCTTCGAGAAAAAGATCAAGGAAATGGAGGCCCAGGGCGACGCCGATCCGCAGGCGGCGATGCAGGCCATCCAGCAGCTCGCCAGCCGGCAGCGGCTCGCCCAGCGACGGCTCGACACGAAGATCGAGAAGCTCAAGAGCAATCGCGACGCCGAGGTGGCCGCGGTCGAGCGGCGGCTCGAGGGACAGGTTCGCCGGGAGCAGGATCGGCAGAAGTGGCTGGCGGTTCTCCTGCCGCCGATCCCGCCGCTGGTGGTCGCGTTTCTCGTGTTTTTCCGGCGGCGGGCGCTGGAACGCGAGGGCGTGGCGAAGTCGAGGTTGAGGTGAGCATGGGAGGGCACGGCACGATGAATCACGCGACGAACCATTCGGGCGATGCCGCGGCCGGCGGCCTGTCGCCGGCCCTGCGGAAGACGGCGCTGTTCCTGCTCGGCGGCTGCGGCCTGTTTCTCCTCGGCACGGCCGTCCAGCCCCGCATGCGGCAGTCGACGGTCGCGCCCGAGGCCGAGCGGGTGCTGTTTCCGGAATTGTCGGATCCCGCCAAGGCGGCGAGCATGGAGATCGTCTCGTTCGACGACGAGACTGCGACCCTCAAGCCGTTCAAGGTCGTGCAGTCGGGCGGCGTCTGGTCGCTGCCGTCGCACGAGGGCTATCCGGCCGACGCCAAGGATCAGCTGGCCGCGGCCTGCAACGAGCTGGTCGACCGGCCGATCCTCGAGGTCATGAGCGTGTCGCCCGGCGACCACGAGACCTACGGCGTGATCGAGCCGGATCCGGAGAAGCTCAAGGTGGGCACGACCGGGGTCGGCAAGCTCGTCGAGTTTCGCGACGCCGCGGGCAACAGACTGGCCCGGCTGATCATCGGCAAGGAGGACAAGACCCCGGGCGGCGGGGGCATGCCCGGCCGCAAGCTGCGGTTCGTCCGCAAGGCCGGGCAGGATCCCGTGTATCGCGTCGAGATCGACGCCGCCAAGTTCACGACCAACTTCGACGACTGGATCGAGAAGGATCTGCTCAAGCTCTCGACCTGGGACGTCAAGCGGCTGACGATCGACGATTCGACCTGCACGTTCGGGTTCGACGAGGCCAGCGGCCGGCCGGCGGTCACGCAGGATCGCCAGAGCCGGATCGAGCTCGGCTACGACGACAAGGACGCCAAGTGGTCGCTGGTGAAGCTGGAGGCCTTCGGGGCGGGCAATAAGCCGCGGGAGGAGCAGCTCGCCGCCGACGAGGAACTGGCCACCGGGAAGCTCAATGAACTCCGGACCGCCCTCGGCGACCTGAAGATCATCGACGTCGCCCGCAAGCCAGCGGGGCTGAGCGGCGAGCTCAAGGCGGAGGAGAAGTTCACGAACGATCGTGAGGCGGTGACTTCGCTCGCGCAGCGGGGCTTCTATCCGTTTGCCTCGGGCGAGATTCTCTCGTCGAACGGCGAGACGATCGTCGGCATGAAGGACGGCGTCGAATATCTCCTCCGCTTCGGCAACGCCAAGACCGTGGCGGGAGACGCGAAGCCGGACAAGGCGGACGGCGGCGCCGCCCTGGGCGAGACCAGTGGCCGCTACCTGTTCGTGATGGCGCGGTTCGACGAGAGCCTGCTCGAGAAGCCGAAGCTCGATCCGCTCCCCGAGGTGCCGGCCGTGCCGGCGGCGGACGAGAAGGCTGGCGAGAAGGCTGGCGAGAAGAAGGACGAGGAAGCCGCGGCCGGAGGCGACGCTGCGGGCAAACTGGCGGCCGCCGACGAGGCCGAGGCCAAGGCCCAGGCGGCCCTCGAGGAGCGCCGGCGGGTGGAGCGGGAGAACCGGCGGAAGCAGGACGAGTATGACGAGAAGGTGAAGGCCGGCCGGAAGCGGGTCAAGGATCTCAACGCCCGCTTCGCCGACTGGTACTACGTCGTCTCCGACGCGGAGTACGCCAAGATCCACCTTGATCGCTCGGGCGTCGTGCAGAAGAAGAGCCAGGAGACCAAACCGGAATAGAAGGCCCATCGGCAGCGATGCAGCGGACCTGCGGCTGCTGATCGCTGGAGGCCCGGGGCGTTTATCAGGGGTTTGAAAACGCTCCAATCGCGTTTTGGTATTCTCACGCCTCCATGTCCGAGATCCTCACCTCGCCGCGGCCGTCACGTTTCGGCCGGGCCGTCGGGTTCCGGCTGGCAGGGATCGGCGCGGCGGTGCCCGATCGGGTGGTCACCAATGCCGACCTCGCGCGGCTGGGCTGCGACCCGGAGTGGATCGTGGCCCGGTCCGGCATTCACGAGCGGCGCCACGCCGGGCCCGAGATGGCGACCAGCGATCTGGCGGCGGCGGCCGGCCGGGCGGCGATCACCCGGGCCGGCGCGGCGGCGGCGGACGTCGACCTGCTCGTGCTCGGCACCTTCACGCCCGACACCTGCATCCCCTCGACCGCCTGTCTGGTCCAGGAGGCGCTCGGCCTCGACGCCCCGGCGATGGACGTGACGGCCGCCTGTGCCGGCTTCGCCTACGCGCTGGGGACCGCGGCCCACTT
>Ga0082207_1001572_pt1 | contig 10688 bp, 7 predicted proteins | sample LakMenEpi10Aug09_FD_71540 | JGI IMG/M metagenome (GOLD analysis project Ga0082207, IMG submission 71540) | reverse complement strand
GATGCCCTGGGTGATAACCTTCGTATCTTTGTTAATCAGAATTGACATGGTGTGAGTTTCTCCTTGGCCTCAAGCTTTTTTAGCGGCGTCAACAACCTGCTTTGCAGCATCGGCCATCGTATCTGCGGTGATGATGGGAAGCCCAGAGTCGGCAAGAATCTTTTTGCCCTGATCCTCGTTGGTGCCCTTCATCCGAACGACCAGCGGTACTTTTAAACCAACAGCACGCGAGGCGGCGACAACGCCTTCTGCGATCACATCGCAGCGCATGATGCCGCCGAATATGTTGACAAGGATTGCCTTGACCTTTGGGTTGCCCAGCATAATCTTGAAGGCTTCTGTCACTTTTTCGGTGGTTGCGCCACCACCCACATCTAGAAAGTTTGCGGGCTCGCCACCAAACAACTTAATGGTATCCATTGTGGCCATTGCAAGGCCCGCACCATTGACCAGGCAACCAATATTTCCGTCGAGTTGGATATAGGCTAGATCGAATTTCGATGCCTCAATCTCGGCAGGATCTTCCTCATCGAGATCGCGCATTTCAACAATCTCGGGATGCCGAAAGAGTGCGTTGGAATCAAAGTTCCACTTGGCATCTAATGCAATGACCTTCCCGTCACCGGTAAGGATCAGTGGATTAATCTCCGCCAGGGATGCGTCAGTATCCCAAAACGCCTGATATAGGCCCTTCAAGATTGTTCTGGCCTGCGGTAGGGATGTAGCGGGCACACCAATCTTTGTCGATAGCGTATCTGCCTCAGAATCGGTCAAGCCTTTCGCCGGATCAACAAAGACCTTGTCAATTTTTTCTCGATGGGTCGCGGCCACCTCTTCGATATCCATGCCGCCGGCGGTGCTCGCAATCAACACGGGCGAGCCCACGCGACGGTCGACGAGCACGGCGCAGTAGAGCTCGCGGTCGATCCCGCAGCCGCTTTCCACGAACACCTTCCGCACCACCTGCCCCTCGGGGCCGGTCTGGATCGTGACGAGCGTCTTGCCGAGCAGGCCGGCCGCAATGCGCCGCGCGTCGTCGGCGCTCTTGGCGAGTTCCACGCCCCGCTGCTCGCCCCCCTGCACCTTGCCTTTGCCGCGGCCGCCCGCGTGGATCTGGGCCTTCACGGCGCACACGGGCGTGCCGAGCGCGGTGAACGCGGCGGCGGCCTCGTCGGGCGTGGTGGCGACCTTGCCGGCCAGCACCGGCACGCCGGCGGCCCGAAGCAGATCCTTGGCCTGAAATTCGTGAATCTTCATTGCTGAGCTTCCTGGGCGGTGGGCGAAAATATGGCACGCCGCGCGGCCGTGGCCAATCGGCTCCCGTCGCGCGGCCGAAACAGGCCGTCCGTCGGGATCAGGCCGCCTGCCGGGCGAGAGCGGCACCGTCGAAGTGCCAGGGCTCCACGGGCCTGCCCATCAACCGGCTCCACGTTGCGAGGAGCTTCCGCACGGCGCCGTCGCCAAACCTGTTGCGGCGGCCGTAGATCAGGATCTGGCTCGGATTGAGAAAAAGCCGTCCGTGGCCCGCCTCGATCAGGCTCTTGTGAAACGTCACATGCTCGCAGTCGGACGGGCTGTAGCGACCCTGGCGAAAGGCCTCCATCTGATAGATACCGAGGCCTCCAAAGCAGCAGGTCACCGGCACGAGAGGCTCGCCGCGACGGTAGACGTGGCGGCCTGCCAGGGCGGTGGGAATGGATGTCATGCCGGCGTCGAATCGCAACGCCCACATGTCGTACTGCCGCAGTGCGTTGACCGCGAGCCCCTGCCGGCGGAACACGAGCCCATTGGAGCCGATGAAGTCCCAGCCCTCGTGTCCGAACGAGTTCGCCACGCCATCGAGGCTGAAGCCACCGGTCACATCAAGATCGAGCACGAGCGTCGCATCGAACTGCCCACCCTTGTCGAGCACCAACTCCTGGCAGCGGGTGCGATAGCGGGCCATCCGCTCGGCGCGAGCGAGGCAGCGTGTTGACGGGTTTCGTGGGTCGTGGTGATTTTCGAGGGTCACGTGCACATGTGGGTCGGAGGCAGCCCACCGCTGGAGCAGGAGCTTCGTCGCGTCGGTCGAGTCGTTCTCGTAGACGACCACCCGGTGGTCCGCGAACAGCCTCCCGAGTTGCTGCACGCGGGCGATCGTCGTGGACAGGACAGCGGCCAGGTTTCGGGCGAGCCCCGTGATCACGACCCGACGCTTGGCCATTTCGGCGTAGCCCCGTCGACACCGCGCCGCGTAGTCCGCCGCGTGGCATTCGACCGGCGGAAAGGCCCGCTCTGGAAACACAGCGGACTCGAAGTCAGTTTCCACGAATGGCACTGGGGACAATCCTGGGGGGGTCGGGATGGTAGCGGCCTGAGCCGGCCGTGCCAGCGGCAAAAATGCCGGTGATTCCCGGGCACCGGGCGGTTCATGCCTTTCCGCGCCCCGTCCTGAGCGCTGCGACGATGTCGAGGAGCGACCTGCCGCAGGCAGCCCGCCGGGCCTGCCCACGCTCACGTAGAACGGAGGCGGAGACCGATGCGGGCTGCGTCTCGAGAGCGTGGTGCATCGCTTCGGCCAACGAGGTCGGATCGCCGGCACGAAAGAAGGTCAGTGTCGGTTCATCCGCGAGCTCCCGATTGATCGGAATATCGGAAACGATCGCCCGCATACCGAGCGACACGGCGTCATATACGGCGCCTCCGCCGGGGCCACCTTCACAGAGGGTGGGCTGGATGACCGCCACGGCATGCCTGAGGAGGGCGATCTGCTCCGCCTTCGGCACCAGGCCGGCAATGGTCACCCGATCGCGGATGCCAAGCGTGTCGAGAAGTTCGACGAGCGTGCCAAAGTAGTCTGGCCGGCGGAAGTCGCTCGTCTGTCCCGTGCAGACGAGCCGCACGTCGGGACGTCCGTTCGCCACGCGAGCGAATGCACGAAAAGCCGTCGAATGATCCTTGTGCACCCAGAACTGGTTGCTGATGAGGAAGTACGGACCGGCCGGCGCCGAATCCGGTCTGCCGTCCGGAGCGCTGAGCCAGTCCGGCCGTGGGCTCGCGTTGAACGGCAGAGCATGGATCCGTGCGGCTGCATGTGGATAGAGACGACGAGCCTCGGAGGCCGTGTCCTGGGAATTGACCACGACGGCCGGAGCCGAATCGACCATCCGGGCAAACGCCTCGTCGCGCTTGCGGCGCTCGCGGTCGGTGAACAGATGAGGCAGATGCCGATGCTGAAAGTCGTAGAGGTAGCCGATCCATGGGCACGGCAAGGAATCCGGCAGGACGCCATGTGACGGCAGAACCGCGTCGAGATGCAAGTGTCGGCCCGCCGCGACGAGCGCACCGTTGTCATCCGTGAGCCTGTGCTCGGCATCGCATCGTGCGGCGATCTCGGTGCAATCGAGTGCGGGCGTGATCCGTTCAGGCGTCCTGCCCCCGAGCGCTTCCACGATCGCCCGCCGCAGTCGCTTCCAGCCGCGCGGTGCCCGTGGCGCCACATCGAGAAGGTGGAGTTCGACATCGGCTGGCGCGGCTCGCAGACTGTCGACGACGGAGAACAGGAAGTCGACACCACCCGCCCAATCGCGAAAGCCTTGCGTGGGAATGCCGATACGGATCATCCGGACGCCCCGCTGTGTGCCGGTCGACGCGGGCTCGTATCAGGCCGCCCGGCGGCCCGCCACGCCAGCCCGCCCCGCGCCGATCTCTGTGATCGCATCGCAAATTCGGTCGATCTCGTGATCGGCGAGTGCGGTGTAGGTGGGGAGCATGATGCCCGTGGCCCCCAGCCGGTCAGTAACGGGCAACTCGCGCCCGGCGACGACCGCCTGCCGATACGGGGGCAGCGAGTGAAGCGGCACGAACATCGGCCGGGTCTCGATCCGCCGCTCATGCAGCGCCCGCGCCAGGTGATCGCGGCTGGTGCCGAAAGTCTTCTCGTCGACCAGGCAGGCGAACATCCAGGGCGAGGTCTGCGACCAGTCATTTTCCGGCCGCAGCCGAATGCCCGGAACCACGGAAAGTCGCTCGACGTAGCGATTCCAGATCTGGTGCCTGCGCTCCATGATCGCCACGCGCCGCTCCATCTGACCGCAGAGGATCGCGGCCGCGACGTTCGTCATCCGGTAGTTGAAGCCGATGATCGGAAAGTAGTAGCGGCGATCGGGATCCATGCCCTGCCCGCGGAGCATACGGTAGCGTCGCTCCATGATCGGCTCCTGGAACGTGATCGCCCCGCCCTCGCCGCTCGTGAGCAGTTTGTTTCCGTAGAAGGAGAAGGTGCCCACGTGGCCGATGCTGCCGACCGCCCGGCCCTTGTACGTTGCAAAAGGAGCCTCAGCCGTGTCCTCGACGACCCACATACCATGGGTGCTTGCCACCCGCATGATCGGATCCATGTCGGCCGGTTGGCCGAGCAGGTGCACCACGATCACGCCGCGGGTGCGCGGGGTGATGGCCGCCTCGATCGCTTCGGCGGTGATGCACCAGGTTTCCGGATCGACGTCGACGAACACGGGCTCGCCACCGCAATACCGGATCGCATTGGCCGTGGCGATGTAGGTCATCGAGGGCACGATCACCTCGTCGCCGGGTTGGACGTTCATGCCGGCCAGGGCGAGGTGGAGCGCCGTGGTGCCGTTCGACACGCCTAGGGCAAACCGTGACTCGCAGGCGGTGGCAAACTCGTTCTCGAATCGCTCGAGAAAGACACCGCTCGACGAAATCCAACTGCTGCGCACCGCTTCGACGACGTACTTTTCCTCATTGCCGCTCAGGTCGGGGATGGCCACCGGGATGAACGGCGCCGACTCCGAAGACGCCGGGGCGATCCGACCGCCGGCGAGGTCGAGGTGGCCGATGAGTTCGGTCGGTGAGTGCTCGTCGAAGTCGTAGCCGAGAAACTCGTACAGCCTCCGGGCAGAAAGATTACGGCGGTCGACTTTGAGCCGAATGCGCACGGCACCTCGCTGTTTCGCACGGTCGTGGAGATGATTCATCATCTCCCGCGCGAATCCCCGGCCGCGATGCGCAGGGGCCACTGCCAGGCCGAGGCTCGGAACGTCGTAACCCTCGTCCCAGCCTCGGAGCATGCCATAGGCCACGACTCCGTCGCCGCTCAGCGCAAGCCAGTATTCGTCGCGGCCGGCCTCGCTGCGGGCCGCGATGATGCCCGCAGCCTCGGCGTCGAGCGCGTGCGGGTGGAAGAACTCGGCATCACCGTTGGCGGCGAGGTCCGCGAGAAATCCGGCAAATGCCGGCAGATGCTCGGTCGACAACGTCACGAGCGCAAGACGATCTTCCGACGACGGGGCAGGCTGCGGCATGGCTGTGGAGAGCGGGGCGGCGACGGTGTGCAAAACCCTTCCAGCGGGGGTGTCGCAGACGACTGCGACCGACGCAAGACCATATCGACAGGGCAGACCACCCGGCCTGAGTCGATGCGGGAGGCTGGGGGCACTGCGTCGCGGGGGCAATTCGGCATGACCGCTACCAGCTGCTCCTGCTACCCTGCGGGCCGCGTGTCTCCTGTTTCGCATTCACCGCTCGGCGTTCGGGCGTCACTTCGAGCCATGGATATCGGGATCGTCTGTCAGAAAGCCTCCACGGGCGGCTGGCGGTATGCGCTCATGCTCGCCTGCGCTCTCAAGCGTACGTCGTCACGGTCCCGCGTCACCGTCCACTGCCGGGCCCGTCGGCTCCCGCCGGGCGGACTCGCTGCCCTCCAAGCGGCGGGAGTGGAGGTGGCCCGGCTGCCCCGTCTCCCTCTTCAACGGTCACCGTGGCCGCTCACACCCAAGCGATTCACAGGCCTCAAAGCCATCGACAAGGGCTGCAACGTCCTGCGGCAGCGCTGGAAGGAGGCGACTCGAGAACACCGCAGTCATAGCCTCGCCCGGTCGCTTGCCCGCCACGATGTCGTGCACTTTGCCTGGCCATACGATCTGGATCCCCCGCCGCTCGCGGTGCCCATGTCGTTCATTCCACACGACTTCATCTACACGCACGAGTTTGGCGTCGCCAACTACACCCGCCGTGCCTGGCTCGCGACCCGCCAGGCACACGAACGCTGGCTGGCGTCGGCGACACCAATCGTCTCGTCCGACTTTATCGCCAGCGAACTCCGGCGGACATTCCCCGAGTACCGCGGACCTTTGGACGTGGTCTACCTTTCGAGCCTCAATCCCCACCCTGCCGCGGGAATCACACCGGCGGCAGTCGAGGAGGTGCGCCGCCGACTCGAACTCCCGAACACCTTCATCCTCTGTCCGAACAACGTCATGCCCCACAAGAATCTCGCTGGGATCATCGCGGCCCTGTGGTACATGCGCCAGGCGGGCGACGACACGAAGCTTCTCGTTTGCGGCGTTGAAACGGAGGGCATCCGGGCCACGGTCGCGAGCCCGCTCTACGCAGACCGCACCGAGTCGCAAACAGCGTGGGATGTCCGCGGCCTCGGGCTCGTGTCGGATGACGACGTGCTCGCCTTGATGCGCGCCGCCGCGCTCGTCGTCAATCCGTCGCTCTGCGAGGCAGGGAGCGGGTCGGGGCTCGACGCCTGGGGGTGCGGCTGCCCCGTCGCCCTCGCCGACATCCCCGCGTTCCGCGACCAGGTGCGGTTTCTCGGTACCCACGCTGAGTTTTTCGATCCGTGCGATCCCCGGGATATCGCGCGGGCCATCCTCGTGACGCTGAGGGGCCGCGATCATGCGGCCCGCCTGGCGTTCGAATCGCAGGCGGCCATCGCCCGCTACGGGTGGCACGAGGTCGCGATCCAATATCTCGCCGTGTTCGAGCGGATGCTCGCCGGTTCGGGGCCGCACGGCGGCGCGGTTCAGGGCAGGATCAGCGGCTGACGGGCGGCCCGGGTGCCGAGCAGTTGCAGCAGATCCCAGGCGCCCACGGTCCACCGGCTGTGGAGCGATCGCCGGCGCAGGTGCCAGGCCGCCCAGCGCAGCATCCGGCCGACGCGATTGCGGTCTTGGCGTGTGAACAGAATCAGGAAACCCTCGTCCGCCGGAAACAGACAGACCGTCGGGAGATCAGCCGCCTCGCCGAGTACCGCCAGGGAGCGGCGGGTGTAAAAGGTGACGTGCTGTCCTGCCGGACGCGAGAGATACGGCCAGTCCGGACCGTGTTTTCGACGGTCATAGAGGCCGGTCGAGATGACGAGCGTGCCGTTCGGCTTCAAAAATCCAGCCAGTTGGCGGATCGTCCCGATCGGATCGACGAGGTGCTCGAACACCTCGAGCGCCGTGATCGCCGCAAAATCGTGGGCAGGGATCTGTGCCGCGTCGGCGTATGCCACCTCCGGCTCGAGCATCGGCAGTGGGCAGAATGGATCGTACTGCCGGCAGGGGAATCCCGCGCCTCGCAGCATCGCCGCCAAGATGCCGGAGCCACCCCCGTAGTCGAGCACCGACGGCTTGGGGCCGAAGAATCCGGCATGGTGAAGTGCCCGTAGATAGATATACGCGGAAAAATTCCGGATGAACCGCCCGCCGTCCGGGTTCATCTCCCGGGGTCTGCCCTCGCTCTGATAGGCCTCGTCGAGCCAGTGCGGCTCAGGAATCTGCAGGCAGCCGCATGCGACGCACTCGTGGTAGTCGGCGTCATGACGGCCGAGCACCTGCAGCCGCCACTTCGGCTCGAGCCTGCCGCCACAGACGCGGCAGGCGGCCCCGCCGGGTGAGGAGCGCGCGTCGTTCGAGGCCGGCGTCGAAAGGCTCATGGGAAGAAGAACGGGGTCGGAGGTTGAGCGCCGTGCGGCGCTGGTGTCGCAATCCGGACGTCGATCGTCGGCTGATCCGTGGGGACATCTGCCCACGGTGCGAAGCGATGACCTCCGGCTACCGCGGCGCGGGCTAGATCCTGCTCCTGCCAGGGCACGCGACCGGAATTCTCGGGCAGCGGAATGCACGTAGGATCGAGGAACAGTCGGTTGGGAATGCCGAATGAGCGAAGATACGTCGGCACGGAGAGCGTGGGCTCATAGTTGGCGGACGGATCGTCCTCGATCCTGAACACGACGGGGCGTTCCGGTGCGGCACGGCACGCCGTGGTGAGCGCGTCGAGTCGTGCGACGAACGCCTGTGTGCGGGAAACATACCCCTGCGTGACCGCGCGGGCATGGTCGCCGCCGAGCACGCACGCGGCGATGGCGAGCGTTCCGGGCACGAGCAGCCGCCTGCGGAGCCGGCGCGCGTTCGGTCCGCCAGACCGCCACATTGACGCCAGCACGAGTCCGCCGATGAGCAGGACCACGACGAGCGGTACGAACGGCAGGTCATACCGGCATTTCTTGAACACTTCTCCGCGATAGAAGAAGAACTGGCTGAGGGCGGTGAAGGCCAGCGTGGCTCCGACTGCGAACACCCCCGCCAGCCGAGGTTGGGTGAGCCGACTGCGCCACGCGGCGATGCAGAGTCCGGCAGCGGCGGCGAGAAGTGGCACGCCATAGCCAACGAGTTTGCGAACGGCACGGTCCGACGAGCCCTCGCCTCCCCGCGCGAACCCGGTCAAGCCCACGGGCCGCTGATAGACGTCGCGGCCGCCGTTGGCGGCGATCCCCGCTCCCACGACGAAGGCCACCCACAGGGCTGCGGCGGAGACAACGACACAGGCACCGACGGCAGGCACGGTCAGCCGTCCGCGCCACCATTCGGTGGCGGCGACGAGGATCGCGAGGGGCGCGAGGATGACGAAGTTCTCCTTCGCGCCGATCGCGACGAGCGCCGCAAGGGCGAGACCAGTCCATGCCGCTGCATTGGCGGCAGTGCGGCCGCGCACAATGTGGACGACACACCAGGCGAAGGCGACCACCGCCGGGGCGGCATAGCACTCCGGAGGACCGAGTTGGATCACGATCTCGGGCCACATCCAGAGGCCGGCGAACACGGCCAGCGCGATACCTCCCCCGACAAACCCAAGCCACTGCCGCAACAGATCGAACCCGAGCGCGGCCGTGAACGTAAACAGCACGAGCCGCGTGATCATCCAGCCCTCCGCCCACCGTCCCCATGCCGCGGCCTCGACGAGCCGGAGCAAATAATAGCCAGGCCGATACCGCGTCGACGTGAAGGTGGGGCTGGCGATCTCTGGGTGCCGGGCAATGAGGCCGGGGATTTCGTCGAGCGGAATGGAATCCCTTCCCGCGCCGATCATGGAGTGAATCTCGTGATCGTCGATGATGCCCCATGTGGCCCGGGGGGATGCACCGAAGAGCAGCCAGCAGACCGCCGCCGCCACGCAGGCCATCAGCAGCCAGCGCAGTCCCGGCCGATCTTCGAGCTGCCGATCAACGAAAGGGGCACGCCAGGCCAGCACGAGTGCCAGCGCGAAAACGGCCGCGTGCAACGGCGCGAACCGCCAGTCGTGCGGCAGGCTGAGCAGCAGCACGGGCAGGCAGGCAGCCGCATACGGTGCGAGAGATGCGAGGCGGTTGTCCATCCGGCAGCCTCCCGTCGGATATCTGGCATCACGATGACGTGGTCGGGGGAAATAGCGGTTTTAGAAAACCGACGCAAGGTCAACAGGCCGGGTCGTCAAGCGTCCCCCGCCTCCTACGGACGAGCACCACCAGCCCCACGGCACATGCAACTGGAAAGACATTCCCGGTACGGCTGTAGAGCGTGCGCGACTCGAGAATCGGAACCGAGGCCACGAGCGACTCCTGCACATGAATCGGGAGCCGGGCCACGATGCGGCCCACCGGCGAGATCACACACGTCTCTCCCGTGGCGGCGCAGCGGACGAATGCCCGCCGGTTTTCCACGGCCCGAAGCTGGGCCAAGAGCCGGTGCTGGGCCAGCGTGAGCGGCTCAGTGAAGGCGGCGCCATTGATCAGCGAGACGAGCACCGTGGCAGATTTGGCCACGAGCGAACGGGCGGCCTCGGGGATCATGTCCTCGTAGCAGAGCATCACGCCGAGCCGCGCACCGGAGGCCGTGGCGAGCACCGTTGCCTCGCTGCCGGCCGTGAGATCGTCCTGCATCGGGAAATACCGCTTCACGTCGGGAAACCAGTCCTCGCCCGGAACGTACTCTCCGAAAGGCATCAGGTGCCGCTTGTGATACCGGCCTACGATGGCCTGGTCGGCATCGATCAAGAGGGCCGACTGGTGGAGGGCCGTGGGCCGCTCGGGATAGCCGGAGAACACCTTGCCGCCGCAGAGGAGCGGGCAGTCGTACCGTTCGAGCGGCCGCATCCCACGCTGCGGCTCGCGCGACCGCTTCAACACCTCGGCTGGATCAGTGAGCGAGTCGAGCGAGTCCTCGTACGACCCCGCGCTGCATTCCGGCCAGCAGACGAGATCGAGGCCATGGCCGGACGTGCTCCAGGTCCGCAGCGTGAGAGCGCGCAGCCCGTCGAGGCCGCCGGCATCCTCTGGGTTTGCCTGAACCAGTGCGAGCCGCACCTGGGGCGCGACGGCAGCGGCCCTCTCCCAGGCGGTGATCGACGCCCAGCCGTAGAGAGCGTTAGCGCCGGTCACGGCGAGGGCGAGCGCCGGCGCAGCGGCGAGCCGCACAGGCACGGCGAGCGAGCCCGCGACGAAGACCGACCGGGCGACGTGCAGATACCACACGAGCACTCCGGAGAGGGCGAAGAGCGTGAAGGTGGTGACCTCGGGGCCGAATAGATCCGCCGCCTGCACGAACGGCGTCCACGCGATCTGGCTGTAGCCGAGCTTCCAGGGACACACGCTCGGC
>Ga0082207_1001569_pt1 | contig 10705 bp, 6 predicted proteins | sample LakMenEpi10Aug09_FD_71540 | JGI IMG/M metagenome (GOLD analysis project Ga0082207, IMG submission 71540) | reverse complement strand
ACGCTCGAAGGTGAATTTGAGGCATCGAATGTCTACGTTTCGGATCTCTACGAGTACTGGGACTTTTGCGGGATTATCGGTCGCCAAATCGATGGGCTGCCCGATGGGAGCGACGTAACGATCGAAATCCCGGATCGCGAAGGATTCGAGTGAGTGGATCATGCTCGATGCGGTGCGTTTGGTTGTGGCAAAGTCGCCAAAACAAGTTGCGATTATTGATGAGGTTGAAAGTCTCGTTCGAGAGTTTGGCGAAGATTTATTGCAATGGATAAATGGCGTTTTTCAGCAGAACAAGTTGATTCGTAACTCGAACTTGCCGAATGGGTTCTACCAAGCTAGACTTGAGGTTTCGAATAACCCATCTCCCAACTGAGACTATGCGAACCCTTAGCGGTCTGGTAATTCTTTGGTTTACGTTTGGTTGTATGGCACCTGTGTTGCAGGGTCAAAAGACAAAAGCAAACGATGAGGTTGTTAACAGCCAACCTCTATTCTACTACCTCCCACTGCAACCCCTTAATCGCGATAAACTGGATCGCAATAATGCAGAGTCCTACCAGACCCAGCTTGGGGAGTTATCGGCAGGGAATCAATGGACTGCCGTAGCGACACCCGGCGTTGAATTTGTCGATTCGACGGATGGAATCTCGGCTAGGTCGGCCGCGTTTGATGGAATGAATCTCGTCGAGTTAGACGGCTCGGCTGGGTTGGATAGTCCCAGCTTATCCGTCGAACTCTGGTTTCTCAGCGATCAAGTTTGGGATGCAAAGTATTGGCCAGGAAACGCGACTGTGGTGAGCAAGTTCACCAGCGGCTGGGCATCGAGCGATTGGGGGATCATCGGAGGTAGCTTGAATGAGGGCATCAACGAAGGCCGCATTCTTGTCGGTGTTGGTCCATCGGGTGGTGGCGATGTTGTTTTGGCATCACCGCCAGGTCTCAATGATGGTCGGTTCCATCATCTGGTTTGGACTCGCAGTGCGACGGGTGAAAATGTCTTGTATATCGATGGGAAAGCTGTTGATCGCGCGAGAGACAAGGCAGGCTCCATCACCAATCGACGCCCAATCCAAATCGGTGGCGAGAGCTGGGAGAAAGGTGGTCGGTACTTCGATGGTAAACTGACGGCGATTGCGATCTATTCTCATGTGCTGAGCGAGGAAAAAGTACTCCTTCATTTCAATGCGGTAAGGGTGGCTCCACAACTTCCACCTAGCGTGATGCGTCCTGTGGATTTTGCGAAAGATATCAAGCCACTGTTTGAGTCGTACTGTTTCGACTGTCATGGCCCGGGTCTCGATCAAGGTGGGTTTTCGTTGGGGACACGAGCGCAAGTGCTCGAGGGTGGGGAGAGTGGTCCAGGAATCCTACTGGGAGATAGCCTGTCGAGCGCATTGGTCCATCGTATTGCCCACATCGAAGCCGACCATTCCATGCCTCCGGATCGCGATGGAATGTCTCCCGATGAAATTGGATTGATAAGAGCCTGGATCGATCAAGGTGCCCTGTGGCCTGCGAGTGAGGAAATAGCGGATCCTCGCTTGGAGACTTTTCGATCGCATTGGGCGTTTGAGCCGTTGAGGCTGCCACCGATACCGATCCCCCAGCAATCCTCGAACGCAAACTGGGTTCAAACACCTGTCGATCGGTTTATTGCTGTGGGTCTAGAAAAAGAGAGTCTCGAACCTGCACCCGCTGTGTCTCGGTTCGAACTCTTGAGGAGGGTTTGCTTTGATTTGACGGGACTTCCCCCCTCTCCCGATCGGATTCGGGCGTTCCTGTCGGACACCCGACCTGATGCGTATCCAATACTCGTTGATGAGTTGCTTGGCTCGAATGCTTATGCGGAGCGTTGGGCTAGGCATTGGCTCGATGTGGTGCGTTATTCGGATTCGGGTGGTTTCGAAACGGATATTCTCTATGAGCAAGCGTGGCATTATCGAGATTATGTCATTGGCAGCTTTGCTTCTAACAAACCGATCGACCGGTTTCTCATGGAGCAAGTTGCTGGCGACGAGCTTTGGCCAGACGAAAATCAAGAGATGTCCAATGCTGTTGCTCTATGGACTCTGGGGCCATGGCCCAATGCGCTCGACCAATACCCAGAGATGCTCGAATATGTACGGAGGACGGACCAGGTCTCCACGTTTGGCGAGGCGATGCTAGGTTTGACGGTCGGCTGTGCCAATTGTCACAATCATAAATACGACCCGATCAGCCAACGTGATTACTTCGGTCTCGAGGCGATTTTTGCTGCTAGTGAAACCTGGGATCGCAACACAAATAAGAAGGGCTGGGCTCAAGGTGAGAGGAATCATTATCGCATTTTCAGGCATGCATCGACTCCGACTCCGATCCGCCTTCTCGGGCGAGGGGAGCTATCAAAGCCACGCGGACAGATCGCTCCATCGATACCAGCGTTTTTTCCCGACGGTGGAGAGCTTGCGAGTGGAGAGGGTGAAAATCTTCAACGCCGCGCTGCATTGGCAAAATGGCTGGTATCACCATCCAATCCATTGACCGCAAGAAGTTTCGTTAATCGCGTTTGGCAGTGGCATTTTGGAAAGGCGATCGCAGCAACTCCCAACGACCTTGGGCTCAAGGGCGCCGCGCCGACCCATCCGGAACTGCTCGATTGGTTGACAGTTGATTTTTGCCAGAGTGGCTGGGATCTCAAGCATCTGCACCGGCAATTACTACTTTCAGCGACCTACCAACAATCGGTCCATCGATCTCACAAAGCTATGCAGATCGATCCTGAAAACAGACTGCTATCCAGTTTTCCGTCACGGAGATTGTCGGCAGAAGAAGTGTGGGATCATTTGCATGCGAGCGCGGGGAGTTTGGAATTGAAAAGCTATGGTGCTCCTTTCGTGCCTGCACTGTCTGAGGAGGAAATGCTTGGGATTTACGATATCGAGCAGAAGGCCGCAAAGAAATGGCCTGTGACGCAAGAACAAAATCGCCGCGCTATTTACATTTTGAATCGCCGCTCCTTTCGATTTCCTTTTTTTGAGGCCTTTGATCCACCAAACAACAGTGTCAGTTGCCCGACTCGGCAAACCACGACCGTCCCCGCACAATGCCTGACCATGCTTAACAACACGATCGTTGCCAGCCAAGCGACCGCGATGAGCCAGCGCTTGATTCGAGAGGCGGGAGAGCAGGAAGCCTCCCAGATTCAATTGGCTTGGCTATTGGCTTACAGTCGTGAGATTTCCGAAGAAGAGCTACAGGCAGCGAAGGATTTCCTTGAGCAAACCCGATCGAGTTACCAAGCCAAGGGGATCGATCGCGTTTCAGAACGCGCTTTGGCCGATCTATGCTTAGCGATCTTCAACACCTCGGAGTTCATTAGCACAAACTGATGGTAAGCCCTCATGCAAAAGATTGACTATCAACATTTGAATCGGCGATCCTTGCTCGCGCGTGCGGGGATGGGGATCGGTGGATTGGCACTTCTCGATTTGAATCAACGTTCTTCCGCATCGGATCATCCGCTAGCGCCTCATCAAACGCATCATGCTGCAAAAGCCAAGGCGGTTATTTCCCTGTTCATGCACGGGGGGCCCAGTCAGGTCGACACTTTCGATCCTAAGCCATCGTTGATGCACTATGCTGGCAAGACGCTTCCCCCTAGTTTCGCCAATTTGAACCTCGAGTTCACCAAGGCCAGCGAAGCTAAGCTCTTACCGAGTCATCGAAAGTTTCGACGATGCGGTAAGTCAGGGATCGAGATATCGGACATGTTTGAACATCTCCCGAACGTCGCAGACGAATTAGCGGTCATCAGAAGTTGCTATCACAGTGAATTCAACCATGCACCGGCGCTCTATCTATCCCATACAGGCTCGAGTCAAATGGGGCGTCCCAGTTTAGGGGCATGGACGACGTATGGACTAGGATCAGAGTCTCAGGAGCTACCAGGATATGTAGTGATGCGCGACGGGCCCTTGAAAGGGGGGCCGGTAACCTATGGGAATGGTTTCCTCCCTGCAGTTCATTCAGCGACGGAGTTGCGAAGCGTCGGGGCGCCGATTTTGTACTTGGACACACCGGAGAATCGGAGAGACGGCGATCAGCGCAGGATCTTAGATTTTTCTCAAACCTTGAATCGTCGGTTCCAGCAGGCCTACAGCGATGACAACGTATTGGAGTCCCGCATCGCGGCTTATGAGCTCGCGTATCGCATGCAATCGACCGCCCCAGAAGCGGTCGATCTGAGCAGTGAAACACAGATGACGAAAACACTTTATGGGCTTGACCAAGAAGAAACACGGTCGTTCGGTACTCAATGCCTCAACGCTCGTCGCCTTGTTGAACGAGGAGTCCGTTTCGTGCAACTTTACCACGGTGGGGGCTCAGACGGATGGGATACCCATGGTGAGAACGACAACAAGCACGTTCGTAATGGTAAGCAGATAGACAAGCCGATTGCAGGATTGATTTCAGATTTGAAGGCCCGAGGGATGCTAGACTCCACGCTCGTAATTTGGGGAGGTGAATTTGGTCGCACACCGACCTCGGAGGGCTCGGCTGGCCGCGACCACAATCCGTATGGCTATAGTGTTTGGATGGCCGGTGGTGGAGTCCGTGGGGGAACCGTCTACGGAGCTACCGATGAATTTGGGTTCCGTGCCGTCGAGGATCGGGTTCAAGTCCGCGATCTTCATGCGACGATCTTGCATCTATTGGGGCTCGATCATGCTCGATTAACCTACTACTTTCAAGGTCTCGAGCAGAGATTAACTCAGATCGATGGTCACGCCAGAGTCGTTCGTGAAGTTATCGGTTGATTCATCATTATAAGTTCGGAAATGCTGAGACCTATTTCCTCGAGGGAGTTGCGATTTTTAAAGCGATGGTTGTTTCAAATCATTGTTCCGACTGAATCGTCGAATGCAGCTCAACCATAGCTTGCTGGCTGACTTGCAATAAGCCCTCGTAAGATCGGTCTAAATCGAATATCAGATACAGAACCCCTGCAAAGGCTAATGCGAACACCGGCATTTCCAGCGATCGGGTGGTTCCAGCAATCCCGGCTTGGTACCCAAAAGAAGCCATGCCTAGTACGATCAGGAACCACAAGGATGCCCAAATCGTCAAGGGAATACGGTTGTAAAGACCCACAAACAGTCGTTTCGAGTGCAGATCGATGACTTCATTGATCGATTCGATGAACAGTCCCATTACCACCGATCGCTGGTCGTGTTCGGCAGCCGCGATCGCTTGATCCCATAGTTCCAGATGGATCGCATTCGATTGATCGAGCAGACCTTGGATGTTCTCGGGGGTGAGTCGCTCGGTGCGCAGTTTTGTGTATTGAACAAGCTGTTTTTTGACAATCGCTTTCTGTGGCTCGGGCAGGAGTCGTGCTCTCAAATACGCTGTCCCTATCGCATTGACTTCATCCGCAAGAGCCAGTCGACGAGCGTCAAAACGGTTGGCTGCCATGCTGAAGGTGAACGCAAGCATGAAAGCCAGCAATCCGAGCACAGCGGCGGACATTGCAGCTACAGGAGCCTCTTTTTCGCCGATGACTCGGTCGTGACGCCATCTCCCTAAGCGATAGCCGGCTTCCATGAACGCCAAGCTCAGGCCCAAGATGAGTGGAAACACCAACCATAGCGGCACTTGGTCTAAAGGCAACGGATGCATCAACGACTTCCACCGATCGCATGCGGGCTGCTTTCAAGATCGGCTGTCCCTTTTGCATTGGTTACCGGTTTGGCGCGGAATCCAGATTTCTTACCAACACCCAAAGCCTTTTGCGGATCAAGAAAGCCGTAGAGTTCGATGAATTTTGCGATCAAGCCTGTCCAGCCAGTCTGGTGGCTGGCACCAAGCCCCGCACCGTTATCACCATGGAAGTATTCGAAGAACAGCAAATGGTTTTGCCAATGAGGGTCGGACTGGAACTTTTGGGTTCCTCCGTAGACAGGGCGCTGCCCTCGCTCATTTTTAAGAAAGATGCTAGTCAGTCGCCTGGCGAGTTCTTTGCTAACTTCAAATAGATTCATCATGTTTCCCGACCCCGTCGGGCATTCGATCTTAAAGGTGTCGCCATAATACAAGTAGTACTGCAATAGTGCCCGAATGATCATTGCATTGACAGGCATCCAGATCGGCCCACGCCAGTTGGAATTTCCTCCAAACATGCCCGTATTGGATTCAGCGGGCAGATAGTCCACTCGATACTCTTGTCCATTGACGTTGATGATGTAGGGGTGATTTTCGTGGTACTTCGAGAGGGAGCGAATTCCATAAGGCCCAAAGAATTCATTTTCATCGAGCATTTTTGTCAATACTCGACGAAGTCGCTCTGGATTCAGCACGGCGAACAATCCTCGCTCGTACACCCCAAAGTGTTCTGGACCGATCGGATGCATGGTGGTTCCAAGTTCGGGCATTCGGCGCAAGCGATCCGTAAGCCCCGCGATGGCTCGAGGGATCTTTTCCCGCTGCCAAGGTTCGATCACCGTTGCAGCGCAGAACGGAAGCAAGCCGACCATCGATCGAACCTTGAGCCGCGTCGCAGTTCCGTCGGGCAAGCGTAGCAAGTCGTAATAGAATCCATCCTCTTCGTCCCACATCCCATCTTTGCCAGGTCGATTCATCGCCGAAGCTATGTAATAGAACTGCTCGGTGAATTTGAGAACCATGTCTTCATAGACTGGGTCTTGTGCTGCGAGTTCGACCGCCAGCTCTGTCATGTTTTGACTAAACAGAGCCATCCATGCGGTGCCGTCGGCCTGCTCCAGATGGCCACCGGTTGGCAAAGGAGAACTGCGGTCAAAAACCCCGATGTTATCTAGCCCCAGGAAACCACCTTCGAAAACATTTTTACCAAAGCGGTCTTTGCGATTCGCCCACCAGGTAAAGTTGAGCATCAACTTGCTGAAAGCTCCCCTAAGAAAATCCATATCCGCTTGACCACCGAGCGCTTGGGTCGTGCGGTGTAGGAACAAGGTCGCCCAAGCATGTACCGGTGGGTTGACGTCGCTAAAGTTCCATTCATAAGCAGGGATCTGACCGCTGGGGTGAAGGTAGACACCTTTGAGCATGAGTCTGAGTTGGTCCTTGGCGAAGTCTGGATCGACGATCGCCAATGGTAATGCATGGAAAGCCAAGTCCCATGCGGCATACCACGGATACTCCCATTTATCGGGCATCGAGATGATGTCTTTGTTCAACATATGGAACCATTCCGAGTTCCTTGAGTTGTGGTATCCCGAATGCAATGGATTGGAGTTGTGTTCGTCTAGCCAGTTGTCGCCATCAAAGAAGAAAAATTGTTTGCTCCAGAGCATACCTGCTAGCGCCTGACGCATCACATGAGCGGAATCTTCGCTGATACTCGGAGGGGTAATCGCTTGATAAAAGGAGTCCGCTTCGCGAATTCGATCCGCGAAGAGCTTATCGAACCTGATGCCAAAGGGTTGCGATCGATCATCGAGCGATGCTCCCGACAATCGCAAACGAAGGGTTACCGACTCGCCTGACGCGATCGCTTTTTGGTAGTGGGCCGCAACTTTGGTCCCTTGTTGATCTGGGTTCACGGTCGGTTGTCCTAGCACCACAAAGTCATTGACGCCATCTTTAACAAAGGGGCTCTCGTTTCTCTGGCCTGGAAACAATCGCTCGTGATTGGTCTCGTTTTCTGTAAAGAGCAAAGCTGGCTGACCTTCACACCATAGCGTCATGTTACCGATGGCAGAGTGCTTGGCTACAACGGCACGGATTCCATCGGGGGCGTGGAATTCGGTAAGGCTTGGCTTTTGGTCCGCACGATTCGATTTCGCGATCCATTGCGACCAATCGTTGCGAAACCAGAGGGTGGGTAGCAGGTGCAAGTCTGCCGACTCGGGGCCTCGGTTGATGGCCGTGATTCTAATGAGGATGTCTTCCGGTCCAGCCTTGGCATACTCTACAAAAACATCGAAGTAGCGATCTTCATTAAAGATCCCAGTGTCGAGCAGTTCGTATTCCATTTCATTGCGACTGCGTCGATGATTGGTTTCCAGCAGGTCGTTGTAGGGAAACGCCCCTTGAGGGTACTTGTAGAGATACTTCATGTAGGAGTGCGTAGGGGTATTGTCTAAGTAGAAGTAGTATTCCTTGACATCCTCTCCATGGTTGCCTTCGCTATTGGTTAAGCCAAAGAGTCTCTCTTTGAGGATCGCATCTTTGCCGTTCCAAAGAGCCAAAGCAAAGCAAAGATGCTGTTGGTCGTCTGAGACACCTGCCAGTCCATCTTCGCCCCAGCGGTAAGCGCGCGATCGGGCATGATCATGAGTGAAAAAATTCCATGCATCGCCGTTTTGGCTGTAGTCTTCCCGGACGGTACCCCATTGACGCTCGGAGAGATAGGGCCCCCACTTCTTCCAAGGAGCGGTGCCAAGTCGAGCTTCATCGAGGCGCGAGTTTTCAGCAGTCATGAAGGAGTTACCTTAATCGATGGGAAATGAATTTTCCCCATTTTCATCCCAAATACGCTTACCATCTATTGGCAATAGTACGGGTGTCTCATTGCGAAATGCGCAGCGCGAGATGGTGCGGTTGTCGTTCGTAGTCAAACTCCTATTTGCCGACGCTTAACTTCTTTCGAGCACGAGCACCATTTCACTGAGCACGAGTAGCCATGCCCAAAACAAATCGACTTAACCACTAAGAAATCTGAAGAACCCGACTTAGAGCGTATCGCAGTTCACTCAGAGGAGATGATTCCATTGCGAATCGAATATTGGATCAATTCCGTAGTGTTGCTAAATCCGAGAGTCTCCATGATTTTGGCTTTATGGGCTTCTGCAGTACGGACAGATATTTCCAGCAATCTCGCCACTTCCTTGGCCGTGCGACCTTCGGCGACCAGTTGTAGAACCTGTCTTTGCCGACTGGTCAAGGGTTTGCGATGCGCTGCGATCGCATGAGAATCGTTTCGGTAAGAATCCAGCAGTTCCGAGGCGATCACGGGAGACACATACGTTCGACCTTGGAAAACCTCGCGGACTGCACAGTTCAGTTCGGAGGATGCGGATTGTTTTAAGAGATAGCCTGCGGCTCCGGCTTCCATAGCTCGGCGAGCATAAGCCACATCGCGATGCATCGTCAAAAAAATCAGCTTGGAAAAGTTGGATTGCGTTCGCAATTGGATCGCAGCATCGATCCCGTTTAAAACCGGCATGGTGATATCCGAAACGATCACGTCAGGAGATAGCTTCAGTGCGGCCTCGATCAGTTCCAGACCATTGGATACCAGGCCCAGGACTTCGAATTCAGGCTCGAGCATACACCGCAAACCTTCGGAGACGATGAGATGATCATCAGCGATCAGTAGCTTGGGTTTTTTCATCATGGTGTGGAACCCAGGAAGGCGAACACTTCGACATCGATTGCGTTGTTGAACCTCGTTCATCATAGCCCAAGCTTGATCAAGCGAAACGAAAATTCGCTGGAGCTTATCCGGTTATTCCAACCTAACGATCTCGTTCATTACGGGTTTGTTTCAGATCTGATTACGATTACGATTACGATTACGAACATGAGCCACTATTTTTCCTGAGTAGCCGATGAATCAAAAACTATCTACCCTATTCCTACTGGGACTGATTCTCATTGTCACTTGTTATGACCTCTTTGGTCAGGCGGTGACGCAGGAGTTGGTCGGTTACACCGAGCACCGGACGGATTTGCCTGGAGGGAGGCAAGCGAATATCAGCACAAGCCGGGCAATGGTCGTGAAGGCAGATGGCACGGAGCGGCGTTCGTTAGGCGTTGAACTTGCTGATCAGACCGGGGCGTGGACTCAGTTTGCAGGTTGGTCTCCCGATGGCAGGACAGCCGTTGTCCTGCGTGGGTGGGAGAGCGCACAGAATGCACAGTGGGAAGAGGAGCACAAGACGTTTCGCTTCACACCCGAGGGCTGGCTGGTGGACTCGTATCTTATCGATGTAGCGACAGGTCAAGCCGAGAACGTTACCGGCGTTGAACGTGTCAGTTTCTACAACTCAGGATTGTTCTTTTGGCCGAAGGACTCCAAGAAGCTTGGTTTTACTGCATTGATTGGTGGAAACTCGAAGCCCTTTAGCATGGATCGAGACGGTAAAAACAAGATGGATCTGACGGCAAATTCGGAAGGCTTCGCCTATGGCTTTAGCAGCTCGCCTGACGGATCGCGTATCTCGTATCACGAAAACTATCAGGTCTATCTGGCCGATGCCGACGGGTCGAATCGTATCCATGTGCAGACGGGTCACCCGTTCGTGTTCGCTCCTTCTTGGTCACCGGATGGTAAGTGGCTGCTGTTCGTTTCGGGGGAGCATTACGATTGCCATCCCCATATCGTCAAGTCTGATGGAACGGGCCTGAGAAAGCTTGCGGATCGGGGAGGCTATCGAGGTGTGACCGAATTCCTGGATGTTCCTGATTTTCATGGAGGCAGCAGCGATGTGCCTGTCTGGTCAGTCGATAGTCGATCGGTTTTTTATACCGCGCAGGTCGACCAGAGCGTCGAGCTTTTTCAAGTCATGCTCGATGGTGCCACTCAGCGGCTCACAAATTCTGAAGCCGGCACATCGCATTATCACCCGAAGCCGTCGCCCGATGGCAACTGGCTTGTTTATGGATCGAAACGTGGGGGCGTGAGGAATCTGTTTGTGATGCGGCTGGCGGATCGTAAAAAACACGCTCTTACCGATGTCCCCGC
>Ga0082207_1001568_pt1 | contig 10709 bp, 9 predicted proteins | sample LakMenEpi10Aug09_FD_71540 | JGI IMG/M metagenome (GOLD analysis project Ga0082207, IMG submission 71540) | reverse complement strand
GCCACCTGCCAGCCGGCGCGTTTGAGACGGCCGAGAACCGGGCCGAGACTGCGGTGGACCTCGAGGTGGACCGAGTCGGCACCGTCCCGGGCGATCTTGTCGTCGAGCGGGGCGGCGCCGCAGGCGATCACCCGGCTGATGCCGAAGCAGCCGCAGGTCCGTACGATATGGGAGAGATTGACATGGCTGCGCATCGGCGCGCAGGCGACGATCAGCTCCCGCGGCACCGCGAAGGTGTCGGGGGGCTTGTGGCGGAGATGGACGAACCGGGAGGAAGTCATGATGGCAGGTCGTGAGGATGGGTCGACGGGGAGATGGATGCGATTGTCGCGGCGCGGGGCCCTGCTGGGAACCGTGTCTGCCGTGGCGGGCTTCCTGGCGGCCCCGGCCCGGGCGCAGGAGAAGGCCACGCTCCGGCTCGTCGATCTTGCCGGCCTCGAGGCGGAGATCGCCAAGCACGTCGGGAAGGTGGTCGTCGTCGACTGCTGGAGCACTTCCTGCCCGCCGTGCGTCAAGGAGTTTCCCCGGCTCATCGAATTGCAGAAGCTCCATGGCGACAAGGTGGCCTGTATCTCGATCTCGTTCGACTACGAGGGGATCGATGCCGCTGAGGACCTCGTCCCCCCGGTGGAGAAGTTCCTCGACAAGGTGGGGGCGGAGGGAATCGTCAACCTCCTCTGCACGGAGGAGGCCGACGTCGTCTACCGCAAGCTCGACCTCGTGAGCGTGCCGGCGGTGTACGTGTACGGCGGCGACGGCGCGCTCGTCCGGCGGTTCGACGAGGACGACGCCACCAAGCGCCTCAAGCGCCCGTTCACCTACGACGACGTCAACGAAGCCGTCGGCGCCCTTCTGGCCGAGTGAGCCGCCGATGTGTCCTCGTGGGGCGTCCGCCGGTGTTCCCCGGCAGGAACGGCTTGCCCCGCCCCCTGCCGAAGAAATAGTCTGCGGGTCGATCCATCCCATCCGTCCGGAGCCCGCGCATGTCCGTCGACAAGTCCCGGCCAGCCGCTTCCCAGGCCAGCGATGCCCCGGTCGTTCCGGCCGCCGCCAAGCTCCGCACCAGGGACGTGGTCGTCAGCCCGCTCCCCTTCGGCCGGGAGACGATCGAATCGATCGTCGTCGCGTTCACCCTCGCCCTCCTGTTCCGCGCCTTCGAAGCCGAGGCATTCGTCATCCCCACCGGCTCGATGGCCCCGGCCCTCATGGGACGCCACAAGGACCTCGTCTGCTCGGCCTGCGGGCGCGATTACCGCGTCGGCTGCAGCGCCGAAGAGGACGACCAGTCGCAGAGCTTCCGCGAGCAGTTGGCGCAACTCGAAGGGGAGCTCGCCCGGGGCCGGTCCGTGATCGCCGACACGAACGCCCCGGCCGGCGAACGCGAGAAGGCCCGGCGCAGGGTGGAGACGCTCGAGTCCCCCCATGGCCAGCTCGAGCAGGTGAAGATGCGTCTGGCAAGCAAGCTGATCGGTGCATCACGCTGCCCGAACTGTGGCCATGTCATGGATCTCCTCACCGAATCCCACAAGGAATACGATCCCCGCTACCCCTCGTTCAACGGCGACCGGATCCTCGTCAACAAGTTCGCCTACGACTTTTCCGATCCCGCCCGGTGGGACGTCGTCGTGTTCAAGTATCCCGAGGATGCGAAGACGAACTACATCAAGCGGCTCGTCGGCCTGCCCGGCGAGACGGTGTCGATCTCGGCCGGCGACATTTGGACCAACACGACCGGCTCGCTCCCAGTCATCGCCCGTAAGCCGCCGGCCGAGCTGCGGGCGATGCTGCAATGCGTGCACGACAGCCGATTCGTCGCCCCCGAGCTTCGCAAGGCGGGCTGGCCGCTGGCGTGGAGTGATTGGTCGGCTGCGGGTTCGCAGGAGCCGGGCTGGCAGACGGGCGACGAAGGGCGATCGTATGCCGTGACCGCAACGGGCACCGCCCCGGCCACGCTGCGCTATCGTCACATGCTCCCGTCGGCGGAAGACTGGGCGGCGCTCGAGCGCGGCGAGGGCGCAGCCATTCGGCCACGGCCGCGGCTGATCGATGATTTTCAGCCATACAACGCGATCGCCACACGGCCGCATTGGGTGGGAGACCTGGCCGTGGAGTGCCTCCTCGAGAATCGCGGCAGCGGCGGCACGGTCGTGCTCGATCTCGTCGAGGCGGGCCGTGCCCATCGATGCACGATCGACCTGGCCGACGGCACGGCCCGGCTCGGTCTGCCGGATGCGCCGGGCGGAGAGTCGCCCCGCGGCAAGACGGCGGTGCGTGGCCGCGGTCGTTGGCGGGTGTTGTTTGCGAACGTCGACGACGAACTATCGCTGTTCGTCGACGGCCGCCCGGTGGCTTTCGATCGGCCGACACTCTGGAGTCGCTCGATCGATGTGGCCGAGGCGAGCCTGCCCGACGACCGGCCCGCGGAGCCAGGCGAAGCCGAGCCCCGCGACCTGGCGCCGGTCGGAATCACGGCCGTGGCAGCCGATCTTCGTGTTGGCGATGTGCGGGTGCTCCGCGACGTCTACTACATCGGCGCGCTCGACGTCGGCGCCCGGCCGGGTGAACTCATCGAGCGGGAGCGGCTCGAGTTTCCCCTCGAGCCCGGACAGTTCTTCGTGCTCGGTGACAACTCCGCGGCGAGCAAGGACAGCCGAATGTGGATCGCCGGTCACCACGTCGACCGGGAGCTCCTCATCGGGAAGGCGCTGGTCATCTTCTGGCCGCACGCCGTCCCGGCAAGCTGGAGCGTTCCGGTGAAAATCGGGGGGATGGAGCTGCGATTGCCCTCGTGGCCGAACTTCGCGAGGATGGGGTTCGTCCGTTGAGCCCGGTGCCGAGTGGCGCCGGGTGAGGCCTGCACCGGCTCAGGGAGGAGTCCGTGGCACTCTTGTCCGTCGATGGTCTCGTGAAGAACTATGGCCGCCGCCGCGTGGTGGATGGCGTGTCGTTCCATGTGGAGACAGGCGAGATCGTGGGCCTCTTGGGCCCCAACGGCGCGGGCAAGACCACGAGCTTCCGGATGACCTGCGGCCTCGTGATGCCCGATGCCGGCAAGGTTTTGCTCGACGACGCCGAGATCACGCACTGGCCGATGTTTAAGCGGTCGCGGGACGGCGGCATGGGCTACCTTGCCCAGGAGCAGAGCGTGTTTCGCAAGCTCACTGTCGAGCAAAACCTGCTCGCGGTCATGGAGCTCGTGGGCATGGACAGGAAGGAGCGCCGCCGCCGCTGCGACGAACTCATCGAGCAGTTCGACATCGTGAAGATTCGCAAGTCGAAGGCCCACTACATTTCGGGGGGCGAGAAGCGCCGCCTCGAGATCGCCCGCTGCCTCGTGACCGAACCGCGGATCATCCTCCTCGACGAGCCGTTCACGGGCATCGATCCGGTGACGATCCACTCGATTCAGAAGATCATCCGGGGCCTGCGGGACGACGGAATCTCGATCCTGATCACCGACCACCGCGAGCGCGAGACGCTCGCGATCACCGACCGCAGCTACGTGATCCGCGCCGGGCAGGTGCTGTGCCACGGCACCGCGCACGAGGTGCTCAACAACCCCGACGCCAAGAAGTATTACTTCGGCGAGAGCCCGGGCGTGGTCGAGGCGGCCTGAGGCGTCAGCCGTGGCGGTTGAGGGCGATGCCCTTGAGCGTGAGCACCGAGCCGACTGACATGAGCGCGAGACCCAGCCACCGGGGCGGCTCCACCACCTTGCGTCCCGGGCCGTTGCCCCACACCGAGGGCTGCTGCTGGAGCCGGGCCCCCACCTGGGCCGACACGAACTGGCTCGAGGGCTCGCTCAGCGTGAACGACTCCACCATCCGAAACTGGACGCCGGTGAAAAACAGCAGGAGTCCGACGATCAGGATGGATTGGTTCTTCATGGCTGGCCTGCGGCCCGGGCGTGGCTCGCCCGCACTGCATCCTTCTCCATCGGGACGCGGGGCCACGGCACTCCAGCCGACGAGGAGAACGGCATGGTTGTAGCGGCGGTATCGGTCGCACCCGCCGGCCTCAACGCTTGGCGGCGATGAGGGCGAGCAAGGCCTTCTGGGGGGCCACGAATTTTTCGAGCCCCTCGTCCATCAGCACCGTTTCGAGCCGCTGCATGTCGACCGCGGCGTCGAGTTCGGCGAGCACCGCGGCGGGGGGCAGCTGGTCGATCGTGCGGGTGAACGTGCGCGACGGCGAATCGGCGGCCTCGTTCGTGGCGGGTGGATTCGTCTGGATGTCGGCGCCGGCGAGGGCGGTGACGTAGAAGCACGGATCGACGCCGGCCTGCTTCACGCCCGTGCTCGCGAACACGATCTCCTGGGCGAGCGGAGTGCGGTGCGTCCGCCAGAAATCCTGGTTGTCCATCCACACCCGCTTGGCGTTGGCGATGGCGAGCATCCCCTGGGCGGCCGGCGAGAGGCTCGGCACGTGGTGGGCGGTGTAGACGTCGATCCGCGACACGAACACGCTGTACACACTCTTGAACGACGTCAGTGACGGCCGCCGCGAGGCGCCCTTCCAGATCGCATCGCGGGCCCGTTCGTACTGCGCACGCGTGAAAATCAGTGTCACATTGAGGGGCACGCCGGCGGCGGCCAGGTGCTCGAGCGCCCGGATGCCGGCGGGTGTGGCGGGTACCTTGATCATGCGGTTGGGCTGCCCGGCCGACCAGGCCATGCCGAGCTCCACATAGCGGGCGACGCGGTCGTCGTCGGACAGGCCGCCGGCGGAATCTTCGATGAGCGGGTCGAGCTCGAAACTCACCCAGCCGTCGTTGCCATGCGAGGTCTCCCAGACGTCGTGAAACACCCCTTGGGCGTCGCGGACGAGGTCGTCGGCCAGCGTCCAGGCGATCGTGTGATCGTCATGGCCGGCGGCGACGAGTTCGCCGATGCGGCGGTCGAACCGACCGGTCTTGATGAGGTCGGAGATGATGACGGGATTGCTCGTGGCGCCGGTGGCCCCCTTGGCCCTGGCCTCCCGAACGAGGTCGGGGTCGACCGAGTCGAGCCAGAGCTTGGTGCCTGTGGCGACGAGCGAGGCGAGTCCGTGGGGCACGGTGGGTGTCTCCAGAGAGAGTCGTGGCAAACAGGACGTGGCAAACAGGGAAAGCTGCGGGGACATGTGCCGGTTGGGCGGAGAATTTGTGTTGAAGCGGCCCTGCCGGTGACGAAGAAGTGTAACGAGTATGCCGGTCATGCAGGCCACCCCTGAGATCTCTGGACAGGTTGCCGTGAACGCCCTTCGCCACATCGTGTTCGTGCACTTGGCGGCGGCCATTCTCGGCCTCCTGGCCGCCGACGTGCGATCCAGCCGGGCGGAAGACATCGTCCCGATCCAGTTTGCCGACCTGATCGAGGGCGACGAAGCTGCCGGAGACGTGCTCGAGATCCCGAGCGTGCTGGCGGCTGAGGAGATCGTGCCAGGCACCGAGACGGTCATCGCCGACCGTCTGCTCGGCGAATCGGCTTCGGCCGAGGAACGCAACGCCGCGCGAGCCGAGCCGATCGTGGAGACGTCGGCCCGGGCGCTCGACGGCATGCGGCTCGACGACCTCACGCTCGACGAAATGCCCTACGAGGCTTCGAGCGGCGACTGGTTTTCGAACGGCCGCTGGTATGGCTCGGCCGAGATGCTCTGGTTTGACCGCAGCCGTAACTACCGCAGGCTCCTCGGCTACGACTCCACGCTGCCCACCCCGCTCGGCGTACGGATTCCCGTGGGCAGCTTCACGACCACGGCCCAGCCCTTCAACCTGGCTCCGGGCGCGCGGATCACGCTCGGCGAGTACCTGGGCCGCGACTATCTCGACCGCGACCGATCGCTCGAGATGACCTATTACGGTGGCCTCTCCTTCTATCAGGACGACTCGTTCAACGCGGTGCCGAATTCGGTCTTGATCGTTCCACTGGCCAACAGTGTGCCGGGCTTCACCGGAGCCCAGACCCTGGGCTCAGCCCACAATTCGATCTTCAACAGCATGGAGTTCAACTACAAACTCCATCGTCGCCTCGGCCGCGACCAGCTCGTGATGTCACCCAATGGCAACTGGTCGCGGCACGCCGAGCGGGCCTGGCTCCCGGCGCTCATCATCGGCACCCGCGTGGCCAATGTGAACGAGACGTTCCGGTTCACGAGCCGGCGCACCGGGGTGGCTCCGAGCGAGTTTGGCGGTGACTACTTCATCGACGCACAAAACTGGCTGTGGGGCATGAACTTCGGTGGCGAGCTGATCAGCCAAAATGAGTTTTATTACTGGGGGCTTCGCGGCCGAGCCACGCCGGCGATGAGCTTCACGGCCAACCAGCAGACCCTCACGAGCGCCAACACGGTCCTGACGGACCGACCGTTCGTGCAGGGCTCCGTGAATCGGTCGACATCGGCTCAGCAATTCGCGCCGGGCTTCGTGGGCGACCTGAGCCTGTTCGCCGGCTGGAACGTTACGCCCAACTTCTCGCTCAAGGCCGGCTACGACTTCCTCTGGGTGGCCGGCATCGCCACGGCGACACGACAATTCGACCTCAACAACGTCCGTGGCAATCCGCACGACGCCGGCGGCCAGATCTTCTACAACGGCCTCTCATTCGGCTGTGAAGGAAGCTGGTGAGGCGGTCAGGCCCGGAGGGCCGTGTCAGCACCAGCCGACGGAGGTCGGCCACGGGAAGGTCGGCAGGATGCCGAGCCTTCCCGTGAAGTCGCTGTGAGGGAAGCTGGTGAGGTGGTCAGGCCCGGAGGGCCGTGTCAGCACCAGCCGACAGTGTGGGGCGACCGTCTCGGTCGCCACTGGCAAGCGAGACGCTCGCCCCACAAATCCTCGTCCTATGCGTCCGCAACAACGATGGCGGCGGCCTGGCCCGTCGAGCAGAAGTTGACGGCGAGCGCCGTGCCCGGCCGGCCCGCGAGCGGCTCGCCTGTGACCACGTTTACTGGGCAGGCGGGGTCGGGCGTTTCGTAGTTGAGCGTGGCGGGCACGAGCCCGCGGACGAGGCCGAGGATGCTGGCCACGAGTTCGACCGCGCCTCCGCCGGCGCCCAGGTGCCCGAACAGGCTCTTGGGGGCGGTGACGGGGGTGTCGCCGAGTTCGGCGGCGATCGCCGTCGCCTCGGCCTTATCCATGTCGATCGTGCCCACGCCGTGGGCGTTCACGTGGCCGATCATGTCTGGTGCGAGATCGGCCTGGGCGAGCGCTGCCCGGATCGCCTGCCGGAGCGACGAGCCCGTCACGCCTTCGCGCCGTGCCTTGGGCTCGCAGCGCGAGGCCCATGAGAGCAGCCGGCCATGCACCGTCGCCCCGCGTCGCTCGGCATGGGCCCGTGACTCGAGCACGATCACCGCAGCGCCCTCACCGTTGACGAGGCCGTCGCGGTCACGGTCGAACGGACGGCAGGCCCGCTGGAAGTCGTCGGCCCGGTGCGAGAGCAGGGCGTCGCCGCGGGCGACGAGCGCGGTGGGATGCAGCCTGCAGCCCGTGCCGCCGGTGAGCATCACGTCGGCCCAGCCGCGTTCGATCACGCTCGCCGCCTCGGCGATCGCGAGCAGGCTCGAGACATCGCCGAGCACGATCGAGTTGTTGGGACCCCGCGCGTCGTGGGCGATCGCGATGTGCGAGGCGGTCATGTTCGGCAGGTGCTTGAGCAGCCAGAGTGGATGGAGTTCTTCCTGGATCGCCTCCGACCACAGTCGGAAGTCGAAGCGACCATCCTTCGCCGAGCGGCGGTAGGTGCCTTCGAGGTCTTCGAGGTCGGCATAGATCATGTCGTTGCCGAACACCACGCCAAACCGCTCCGGCTCGATGGCGCCCGGAGCGATGCCGGCGTCGGTGGTCGCAAGATCGGCGGCGGCGACCCCGAGCTGGATCTCACGGCTCATCACCTTCAGGCTCTTGCGGGGCCGCACGTAGAGCTTGGGATCGAAGTCGGGAATCTGCCCGCCGAACCGCACCGACAGCGAGCTCGAATCGAAGAGGTCGATCGGGCGGATGCCGCTCGATCCGGTGGCGAGCGATTCCCAGAAGGGTTCGCAGCCAATCCCAATCGGGCTCACGACCCCCAGACCCGTGATCACGATGTCGCTCGCAGCCCGCATGCCCTGCACCCTAAACCACGCCCGCCCGCGCCGAAAGTGGCGCCGCCCGGAGCCGGTCACCGGTGGCTTGGGTGTTCAGCCCGCCACTGCTGCGGGGCGAGCGGGTGCGGGGACGCCCAGAGGCCGCGCCGGGCCTTGCGGGCCTCCGCCTCGGCTGCCAGAAGATCAGGGTCGGGCGCGAAGCCACCGAAGACCCAGGCGTGCCCTTCGGCGACGAGTTCGCGATTCAGATCGCGGTCGTCGAGCCAGAGCGTGCCGAGGAGCCGGCCGTGCTGATCGCGGGCCGCGCCGTCCACGCGCACGCTGCCACCGCCGAGCTTGAAGGCGAGGGCCTGCCGGGCGTCGCGGCCATGTGGCTGGTCGAACTCGGGGGCGTCGATCCCGCGGAGGCGGATCTTCTGCGGCTTCCCGGCGGTGTCGAGGCAGGTGACGGTGTCGCCATCATGCACCGTCTCCACCCGCCACAGCGGTCGGCCGGCGGAGTCCAACACGGGGCACGCCGGCACGGCGGCAATGATCGCGGAGAGCAGGGCCGCGCCGACCACATACCAGGCCCGCAGTCGGCGGGGCATTCCCGGGGGCGGCGGCGGAATATGGATACGCCTGGTCATCCGGTTCGACGTCAGGCCAGCCAGTCGCTGATCACGTGGCCGTGCACGTCGGTGAGGCGGAAGTCGCGGCCGCTGTGGCGATAGGTGAGCTTCGTGTGGTCGAGGCCGAGGATGTGGAGCATCGTGGCCTGGAGGTCGTGCACGTGCACGGGCTTCTCGACGGCTTTGAAGCCGAACTCATCGGTGGCGCCGTACACCGTGCCCCCCTTCACGCCGCCGCCGGCCAGCCACACGGAAAAACCGTGATGGTTGTGGTCGCGGCCGCTGCCGTCGGCGCCCTGGCCGTTTTGCAGTTCGACCGTGGGTGTGCGGCCGAACTCGCCCCCCCAGAGCACGAGCGTGCTCTCGAGCAGCCCCAGGCCGACGAGGTCGTCGAGCAGGGCACCGATCGGCCCGTCGCTCTCGTTGGCCAAGCGGCGGTGGTTGGCCGCGATCTTGTCGTGGCTGTCCCAGGGCTGCCCCGCGCCGTGCCAGACCTGCACGTAGCGCACGCCCCGCTCCACGAGCCGGCGGGCGATGAGCATCTGCCGCCCGTGCACGGTGTCGCCGTAGCGGGCGAGCACGTGGGCCGGCTCACGCGACACGTCGAAGGCATCGGCTGCCTCGAACTGCATCCGCCAGGCGAGCTCCATCGAGGCCAGCCGGGCCTCGAGCGCCGGGTCGTGTGCGCGGGCGGCGAGGTGCTCGCGGTCGAGCACGCCGGTGAGCTCGAACTGCCGCCGCTGCACGTCGACCGCGAGGAGCGGATGACGGACGTGCTCCACGAGCTCCGTCACCGTCTTCTTCGCCGTGTCGACGTAGGTCGCCTGAAACACGCCCGGCAGGAAGGCGCTGCGCCAGTTCTCCGTGCCCTTGATGGGATAGCCGCCGGGGCACAGGGCGACAAAGCCGGGGAGGTTCTGGTTTTCCGTGCCCAGACCGTAGGTCACCCAGGCTCCCGCGGCCGGCCGCACGAGCCGGGATTCGCCGCAGTTCATCAGCATCAGCGACGGCTCGTGGTTGGGCACGTCGGCCCGCATCGACCGCACCACGAGCAGCCGGTCGGCATGCCGGGCGACCGACGGAAACATGTCGCTCACCTCGAGGCCGCTCTCGCCGTGCCGGCTGAAGCGGAAGGGCGACGGCAGCGCGGCCCCGGTGCGCCGTTCGGTGGCGAGGGCGCCGGGAATCTCGCGGCCGGCATACTCCGCGAGCTTCGGCTTGGGATCGAACGAGTCGACATGGCTGGGGCCGCCGTTGGCGAAGATGTGGATCACGGCGCGGGCCCGCGGGGCGAAGTGCGGCGGCCGCACGGCCAGGTCGAGCGGCACCGCGGGAGGGCCGACGGCGGCGGCCTCGCCCTCCGCCGCCAGGAGGCTCGCCGCCCCGAGCCAGGCCATGCCCATGCCCGCCCGCTGGAGGAGCTCGCGCCTGGGGAACGGCGTCGGGGCACGATCGGGGTCGGTCGGCGTCATGGCTGGGCCCTCAGTCGATGTGCTCGAACTCCGCGGTCGCGAGCACGGCCTGCGCGAGCCGCTACCACGGACCGTAGTCCGCCACCGCCGCCGCGGACCGCACCGCCTCCAGCCAGGCGACGGCACCGGCGAGTTCATCGTCGGCCGGTTCGCGCGACAAGGCCGCCCGCCAGATGCGACGCACCCGGGCCGCGTCGCCCGCGTCCGCGGCCTCGCGTTCCGCCCGGGCGGCCAGGCCACGGGCGGCCTGCACGACGAGCGGCGCGTTGAGCACGGCCAGCGACTGCTGCGGAACGAGCGTCCGGCTGCGGACATGGGTGCAGATGTCGGTGGCCGTCATGTCGAAGGTCCGCATCAGGCCGGGCGGGAATTGTCGATCGATGGTCATGTAGATCGTGCGCCGCGTCGCCGCCGGCGCCGCGTCGAGATCGACCGGCTGGCCACCGCGCCGGGCCGTATCCAGCGATCCCGCGGCCGCGAGGAGGGAGTCCCGCCACGGATCCCAGTCGAGCCGGGGGACGAGAGCCCGGCCGAGGGGCCGACCCTCGGGAATCGCGGGCTC
>Ga0082207_1001567_pt1 | contig 10711 bp, 11 predicted proteins | sample LakMenEpi10Aug09_FD_71540 | JGI IMG/M metagenome (GOLD analysis project Ga0082207, IMG submission 71540) | reverse complement strand
GTTGCGGAGTGGGAATGGGAGTGAAATCCGATGCATGATCGCAGCGGAGCAAGCCCCGAGTCGTTAGGGGTAGGACTCGTGCGGGGTGGGGAGGCGGCTCGGTTCCTGGCCGTCTCCACTCGGCACCTGCAGAATCTGACAAAAGACGGGAAGGTGCCCAGTGTCAGGTTTGGGAAGCGCGGAGTTCGCTACACGAGGCAGGACCTCGTGGAATTCGTGCGGCGTCACCGAAGCGTGGGGGAGGAATGCAAATGATGACGATCGATCGTCTGCGGGCAGAGGGCGCCATCACCTTTACGCAGGCTGCAGCGCTATTCAGGGAGGTTCTTGGCAAGAATCCAGCAAAAGCCACTCTCATTCGCTGGCACCTGAAGGGAAGTCATGGGACGCGGCTTGCAGCCCAGCGAGTGGGTCATTGTTTCTACACAACCCGTCCTGCAGTTGAGGAGTTCATCATGGCGTCCAAGCCGGGCGGTGACGCCGTACGGGTGGTTGATAGAGGGGCATCCGTTTTGCCGCCGCAGAAAGCCTCTGGCGTGCCTCAGTGGCTCGCGCAGCGGCGGTGCCAAGAGGTTGAGCAGGCCAAGGCGCGGCTCCGGCAGCATGGACTGCGGTTCCTCCTAGTCTGCTAGGGGGCGGCGTTCGACTGTGATTCTGTGCGCTTGGGCGCTGCGATTGCCCGGCTCCTGGCCTCGTGAGGAGAGGTCTGGGGCCGGGCGATCATGATCTGCGTCACGTGCCGCCGCGTCGGGGCCCGCGCTTCACGAGATCGGGCACGTTATCCCCGATAAAACGTTGATACAGACGCTATGCACCTCTCAATCGGGGACAAATGAAACAGTTGGCAGAGCCGCCCGATGTCGATAAAATACGGTTGTTGCAAGTGGTTGGGGCGCCTCGCCGGCTTCTGGCTGTGGACGCTGGGGGGCAAGAGGGCGCAGGGTCAAGTCCTGTCGCCCCGACGTTGGTTCCCTGATGAGTCTGCTCCAACCCGGAGTTGGACTCTTCCGTACGATTGTTTCCGGCTCCCTCGCCTGCGCTCGTTCGAAGCGATCCTGCGCGAGCGACTCGCAGCAGCTCGTGTCGGGAAGATGCAGGCCGCCCGACAAAAGATGGTTCCGGCCGCTATGCCGCCCATAGCGACCGAAGAGATTGAAGCCGAGATCAAGGCGTATCGTGCGGAGCGGCGTCGTGCGGCTGGTGCTTGACGCCAAGCCCGGAAATCCGGAGCCAGAGGCTGCGTCAAAACGGCAGAAACACGACCTGATTGCGCCACTCGTCGTGTTCGCTTGCCGACCAAGTGAGCACGATGGTCTCGATTGCCGCTCGGACCGGCGTCGTTTGCCGTACCAGAAACAATCCTGGGAACTGCTGTCCAGCAGCGATCGTTGCCGCAGCTGCTGAAGTCACGGTGTTGACATCGTGCGAAACGACGCAGAGCGACTCGCGGAAAGCTTAGGCCAGAACTTCGTGATCCGATGCCGCTTCAAGGCCGACGTCACGGACCCGAATAAACTCAATTCTCGGATTAAGCCGCTTGACTCCAGTGACGATGTGCTCGTTGAGGTCGTGGTCAGCGAGGAAGCGCAGCCGGCTCATGGCCGGCCAATCCCGGCCCGCACGGCTGCGGTTCGGAGCCGGGCGACGACTGGGCTGGCCGATCGATTCACGGCCTCGCGTGCCCGGCTCCATACGGCGTCTTGCCTGTCAAGATAGGCATCCACCGTCTTTCGGTTGCCGAGATAGAAGGCGATCGCCCCGTACACTTCCTCGAGCGACAATGACGGGTACTGTTGCACGATCGTCTCAGCTGAACACCCTTCAGCGAACGAGGCCAGCACCGAGTCGAGCATGACGCGAGTCTGCCCGACTCGCATCACGCCATGCTCGTCTGTAGAGACGTATTCCGCTGCAGTCGCCATATCAGAGCCTCCGTATGAAACCCTCCCGATTCTACCACTCCTGTTCAGGAGGCTCTACCGCGGCGGTGTCGCGCCTTTCGTGCGGCCGCCCTGCGGTCGTAGATGAGAGGAACGACGGCCTCGCTTGGGCCCGCCGACCGTGCTGGCGTTGCGTGACCTGCCCACCTTAAACGTTGCCACTCCCAGAGAGAGAATCTCTGGGTGGTGCAAACCAAGGGAGGGCACGAGATGCCGCGAGGAAAGAAGTTCACGCCGGCGCCAGGTGGATCATCACCTGCGCCGTGACGGTCGAGTTCAGCACGCCGTCCCGGGCTTTGGCTTTGAACGCCGCTCGGTCGCCACTTACACGGTCTTGGGGCACCCAGCGGATCTTCTCGCCCGCAGACAGCCGACGCTGTGCCAGCGGTGCCGTGGCAGCCGTTGATACGGCCACCCACGACGTGCCGTTCCACTTCTGCACCGTGCCCGAATCGACCGCCGTGATCAGAATCGACGGCGACGACGTGTCGACGTCGGTCGCGTGAAGCGCCGCCCGCAGGACGTCGTAGGTGATCTCGTAGGCGGTGCCTACGCTGCCGCCGCCAAGCGTCGCCGCGGGATTGATCGTCGGCGCGTCGTTGACTGGCGTGATGTTGATGATCGACAAGGCCTGCGTCGACTGACGGCCGTCGGACACGGTCGTCGTCAGCGTGCGGGCCACCGTGTTGTCCTGTGCGGTCGTATAGCCAATGGAGCCTGTGGTCTTGAAGTAGGCGTTGAGTGCCGCCGGCGTTCCCCTGAACGTCCTGGCCGTGGCGGTGCCGCCCACCGCCGGCCGATGCACCGCGAACTGCCCCCCCATTTTGCGAGGCTGCTTGGGGAGAACAGCCGGCTGGGCCTACATTGGATTCCCCGACGCGGGAACTCGGTGCGGGAGACAGTCCGAATTCGGGGCAGCGTCTCGCTTGTCTAGCGATTGCGGTGAACTCGCTTGCGGAGATCAGGATTTGGTCAGGCATGTGCTGTTTCATCGCCGCTACCAAGGCTGGACAGGCGGGCATCTGGTGCATGCGCAGTACATGCGGATCATTTCACAGCTCCCCGGTTTTGAAGTTGCGATTTATCTGACCCCCGATAGCCACGGCGTCGACGGCAGTCCCTGGGCGGACTTTGCCGACCGGACGCTTCTGGAGTGGAGCCCCGAACAGGCCGACATCCTGTTTGTCGCCGGCATGGACTGGATGGCGCTCCCCCGCCAGTCGGCGATCGAAGCGCGCAAGCCCGTGCTCAACCTGATCCAAGGTCTGGGCCACGCCGACAGCCAATCGAGTTTGTTTCAGGCGCTGGATCGCAAGGCCGTTCGCATTTGTGTGAGCGAGGCCGTGGCGGAGGCTGTTTTGAAAACGAGGCGATGCAATGGTCCGGTGTTCACCATCCGCAACGCCCTGGCTCCGGACGTCAGTCGACAGCAATCGGTCGAAAAGACTGTACGCGTCGCCATTATTGCCGCCAAGCAACCTGTCTTGGCAACTCAGATCGCCGACACTCTGCGTCCCCTTGGGATCGATGTCGATCTCATCGAAGCATGCGACAGGAGCACGTTTCTGCATCGACTGGCTCGATCAGAGATCGCCGTCTTTCTGCCTTTCGAGCGCGAAGGGTTCTATCTGCCGGCGCTCGAAGGCATGGGGCTTGGCTGCGTTGTCGTCTGCCCGGACTGTATCGGCAGCCGGTCATATTGTCGGGCTGGTGTAAACAGCATCGTCCCGGAGTACTCTGCGGCGGACATTGTCGAGGCGACGATCGCGGCCATGAGAATCGCTTCTCCAGCGCGACAGTCGATGCTGGCGGCCGCGAGGGACACTGCGGATCACCATTCCGAACGACAGATCGAGGAGCGACTGGTTCCCTTGCTCAATGGGATGCTCTGAACATGAAGCCGGAAATCGCGTCGCGCAACATCATCCTCGCGGGAATTCCGCGCAGCGGCACGACGCTGACGTGCTTCCTGCTCAATCAATTGCCCAACGTGGTTGCGCTCGTCGAGCCCATGCGAGTGGGGGAGTTGGACCCCATCGATCATCGTGCCAACATCGACTTGATCGGCCGGTTCTTCGCTGACCAGCGGGCTTCGTTGCTGGTCGGGGGCACGGCGCTTGGAAGGTCCGTCGATGGAGCGACGATCGACAATGCACTGGGCGACGCGATAGACCCGGCGACAGGCCACCGAGAGACGCGTCACAATCAGGCTTTTGTTCGTATCCAAAAGCCGCTTGACGCCGATTTCACCCTCGTCCTCAAGCATCCATCGGCATTTACTGCGCTTCTGCCGACATTATGCGACAGCTACGAATCATTCGCGATTGTCCGCAATCCTCTCGCCATCCTCAGGTCTTGGGCCACGGCGCCGTTTGCAGTGTCGCAGGGGCACGCACCCATGGCAGAGCGGTTTGACAGGGACCTGGAAACGAGGCTAGCCCGCGAAACTGCGGTTGAGGATCGACAAGTTGTCCTGCTGCTATGGTTCTTCGAACAGTACCGCCGGCTTGGCCCGCACCAAATCATCAGGTACGAGGACGTCATATCAAGCAGCGCGGGCATATTGCCTGCGGTATTCGGCATTCCGCATCGGCTGAACCATACGCTTGAGACAAGAAATAGGGCTCACCTCGGTGGAACCTCATACCGTCCGCTGGCAGAAAAACTGATCGCGCAGGGCGGCGCGTATATGGATCACTACTCTGCTCAAGAGATACTCGACCTGGCCTCGCCGTCCAACTGACCGTACCCGGTGGCATGGTGCAGCGGTTATCGGCCCGCCTGTGGGCGGATTTGAAGAGGCGCAGGCTCCTGAGAGGCCTGGTGAACGATACCAGACGTCGAAGCGCCGCCGCTGACGGGACGAGCTGTTGAGGGCGCCTCGGTCGAGCCAGCCCGAAACACGCGGTTCTCCCAGCGGCCATACTTCATGTAGTGCACCTCCGCGGCCATGCCGGCCATGGCAACGTCGGGGTTGCGCAGAAGGTATTCCTCGGCGTCGAAATCGCCGGGCAATCCCGGGGCTGCCACCGGCGAAGCGACCCTTGTGCCCCTGAGGCCGGCCTTCACGACATGGTCTGCTAGTGTTCGGATCGCTCGGCTGACGTTTTCCGAAGAGAACGAAATCTCGGACTGAGCGATTGCCGGCCGGGGTGTCGTTCTGAGCTTTTCGCCGGCCGGTAGCATGGTATTCAGGAACAGTATTTCACGCTCTTCCTTCGCCAGTATCTTTTCATCGAGCTCGCGGATCGTCGGATCGCTCAATGCCGCCGGACTGGACATGAATTGCGAGAGGAGATCCGCCGAGAACTTTGAGGAGGCACCGTTCTGCAGGGCCATCGTCACCAGCATGGCCTGTTCATACGAAAGCGATCGGTTATGCGTTGTGCCTTTGTACGGCTCAGTATTGCATTGGCCAGGATCGACGCCGATCCTCTGCAGGAATGACTCGATAAGCCGCTTCTTGTGCAAATCGTACGAAATCAAGATCAAGTTGATGGGCAGCGCGGCAAATTCTCGAAGTATCGCGAACAGCGATTGCTCGCTTTCGCGCAACCGCAGCGCGAGCCACGCGTCAAATGGTGCCGCCTCGCCCTGGGATTTTACCCGCTGCTTCCAGCGCGAGACGTACAGATCATATGGATCTCTCACATAGGCGATCACGCTGACGTCGTGGACTATGGCGAATGAGCCGATGATCCTGAGCGCGGACTCAGAACAGAGGTGCTCGCATGAAAGGAGTATGGTGTTGTGGGAGCTTTCGGCGATGGCGTTGCCGATCGCCTCGCCGAGGAACCGTTCGACCATTTCATCGGTCGAGCAGGCGGAACCGTATTTCTGGCGCAGGCGAATGAGTTCGAGCCAGATGTTGCCGATCGCAACCCCACTGCCGCCATCGCCCCGCTGCGCGATGAACGGGTAGGCGATGCCGGAGGACGCGAGGACCGACACCGTCTGCGCCAGGAACGCCTGAAGTGCTGTACTGCCGGTCTTGTAAAGACCGATATGGATGATGAGGCGTTTCCGAATCGCTGTGGCTGGTCGCATGCTCTAGGCTCGGGGACGGGTGGTTGCCGCCGGATGGCGGGCCGACGAAGAATCAGCCCCGTTGTTCCAAGGTAGCGAAGCACCTTCGGCGTGACGCGCTCGTAGTGCAGCAATGTGCCGCCGCCATTCCTCGTTTTTTTCATTCAGCAAGTGCGCAACCATTGTCGTTTCGTGCGTAGGGCCCAATCTCGAGAAGAGCCTATGCGGAAGCAGGCACACGTTGATGTCGAGCGGCTCACTCCTGCCGAACACCGGCTGGTCGTAGTAGCTGATGCAGATGTCGGGCTTGCTCTGATCCCAGCGCATTCCCCGGTAGGAGAGTTTTTCCGACGGAATTGAGAGATGGGTCCAAGCCGTCCGCGCTTCAAGCAAGGCGAGGTTCAGTGCGGCTTGGTCACAGCGTCCAATGCGCTCCGCCACGGAGTGGAAAAATGCCGCCGTCTGTGTGCTGGCCCGCGTGTAAAAAAACCCTGTGCACAACACGAAGCCCCACGCTCGGCAGGCCTCGGGAGGCAGGGCAGTCCCTTGGGAAACAACGAGGTCCGCAGGCAGGCTCCGGCAATATTCCCGGGGGTCCCGCAGCCAGAAGGCGTCGGCGTCGCTGTGGAATGCATCGACCCCAGCCTCGCAAAGGACCGCGATGACCTCGTGGCGTTTTGAGAATAGATCCCACAACGAACCATCCGTGACGTGAGCCACCACGGCAATTCCCTCTTTTGCCCAAATTTCTTCGGCCTGTGCATCGCAGGCGAGTATCAGAATTTCGTCCTTTGGGGGTGCGCCCGGCTTCGCCATCCACGCCCGGAGGATATCGGTGAAGATGCTGTTCACCACAACAACAGTGACGCCGGAGCGAATGCGTCCTGACTCGACAAGCCGTCGTATCTTGTTCTGTGCTTCAGCGGTAAGGCGACTCATGTGCCAAGGATAGGTCGGCCACTGGAGCTTCGGCAAGCGTTGGCCGAGTGGGGCGGATCGTGAGGAGCAGCCGCCGGAGCTGATCGGGCTTGATGCGGCCCGATCGTGGACCGGAAGCCTTCGCGGCTCGGGCTGCCGCGGAAAATTCGCCAGCGCTGATCGCAGCTATTCTCGATCGACGATGACGGAGTGATTGACACCGTTGCCGTGGTATCGGCTCCGGTCTGGGGGAGCGTCAAACCCGGCTGGTACCTCGTTGGGGGCGGCGTCAGAGTCGGGTTTATGTCGCCCTGGTGTTATGCTGCAGGACGTGCCGATCGAAACGTCCGGAACGTTGCGCATGCCCGAGCCCCATCGCCGCCCGACGCCTCCTGCCCCCGCCACGCGGCCGGGCGACTACGTCGAGCTCACCGTTCACTTCCGGTGCAACCTCGAGTGTCAGCACTGCATGATTCTCGAGTCGATGCACTGGCTCGAGCCCGCCGACGAGGCGGCGTTCCAGGCGCTGCTCGACGAAAATGCCCGTGACCGCCGCTGGCAGGGCCTGATCCTCACCGGCTCCGAGGTCACCCTGCGCGCCGACCTTCCGGACCTCGCGCGGCGGGCCCGTGCCGCCGGCTTCTCCCACGTGCGGATCCAGACCCACGGCATGCGGCTCGCCGACCCGCGCTACTGCCGCGCGCTCGTCGACGCCGGCATCGACGAGTTCTTCGTGAGCCTGACAGCCGACACGGCGGAACTGCACGACGAGATCACCCGCGTGCCCGGGTCGTTCGCCAAGACGCTGGCGGGCCTGCGGAACCTCGACGCGATCCCCGGCGTGCTCACGATGACCAACACCGTCGTCACCCGGCTTTCCTACCGGTCGCTCCCGGGCGTTGTGGCGCTCGTCGGGCCGCTGCGAAACCTCCGCGAGATCCACTTCTGGACCTACTGGCCGATGCGGGAGACCGACGACCTCGACCTGCTCGTGCCGCATCCCGAGGTGGCCCCGTTTCTGCGGGAGGCCGTGCGGGCCGGCTGGGATGCGGGGAAGCACATGGAGGGGAAGAACTTTCCGCACTGCCTGCTCGGCTCCGAGGCCGCCGCCCTGTGCAACGACCAATCGGAACTGCGGATCGATCCGGCGTTCTGGCGGGAGTTCGGCCGCAACGGGTTTCACCAGTGCGCCTATCGCGCGGTCTGCGGGTCGCAGCAGTGCCTGGGCATCAACACCGCCTACGCCGCGCGGTACGGCTGGCACGAGGACATCCTCGCGCCGCTGCCCGTGGTCGATGCTGCCCCCGCGCGCGTCTGGTCGGAGCGGGGCTCATGAGCATCGTCGCGGTGACGGGAGGAATGGGCTCGGGCAAGTCGACCGTGGTGATCGATGCCGCGGACGTGTCGCATCACCCCGGCCTGCTGGCCCGCACGCACGACGGCGACGTCGATGCGATCATCGTGCGGCGGGTGTACGAGCCGCACTACCTTGTCGGGCTCGTCGATCGGATTGTCGCTGGGCAGGTGCAGTTTCCCGAGTTTCCGATCCCACCGGCGGGATCGGGCGTCGTGCTCGGCGGCTCGCTCGACCTCGTTCCTGGGGCTCTCGACGACCACCTCGACGACGCGCGGCTGACCCGCACGGCCCTGCGCGACCTGTTTGCCGGAGGGGTCGATTTCGAGCAGCGATCCGCGGAGATCCTCGGGCACCTGGCCGGCGTTCCCGCGCGGGTGCTCGAGCACGGCGACGGCCGCACCTACAGCCCCGCCACGGTCCGCTTCCTCGGGTCCGGCGCCGGTATCCGCATGCACTGCGAGGATCAGAAGCTCGGCGAGCCGGCCAAGAAGCGGATCGCGGAGGTGGCCCGGCCGCGCGTCTCGAGCTTCTACATGACGATGGTGCCGCCGGCGAGCGGCGGTGAACTATTGCTCTACGACCTCACCTGGGACAGCGTCCGCGAGGAGCATCTCGAGCGGGGCCGCATCCGTCCGGATCGGGTGGCCGCCACGCATCGGGCGGAGCGCTATCCCCTGGCAGCCGGCGACATGGTGCTCTTCGGCAACGGCCGCGTGCACGAGGTGACGCCGGTGGGGCCCGGAACGGCCCGCTGGACGATCGGCGGATTCTTCGTATTCGCCCGCGACGACTCGGCGGTGTACTTCTACAGCTGATCGACGAGCGGCCACGAGCCGCAGGCCGCGAACCCGGAAACGCCACGCATGAACGAGCGACGTCATCTCGAAGACCTTCCGCGACGCATCGTGGTCGTGGGCGGCGGCGCCGCCGGCTGGATGGCCGCCGCGCTCCTGGCCCGCTGCCTCAAGGCGGCCGGCAGCATGGTCACCGTCATCGAGCCGCCGGGGCAGCGCGGCCTCGGCGTGGGGGAGGCCACGATCCCGTCCGTGCTCCGGCTGCTCGACAACCTGCAGGTCGCCGAGGCGGAGATGATGCGGGCCTGCGAGGCGACCTACAAGCTCGGCATCCAGTTCGCCGACTGGGTGCGGCTGGAGCGCGACTCGTGGCATCCCTTCGGCGTCTGCGGCGCCCGGATCGACGGCCGCGACCTCTTTCCCTACTGGCATGCCGAACGGCTCGCGGGCCGGCTGCTGCGCCCCTACCATTCATATTCCGTCCACTGGGCCGCGGCGCTCGCCGGCAAGGGGCCGCACGCGGAGGGTGGCTCGCCGATCTCGCACACCCGCAGCTACGCCTTCCACCTCGACGCGGTCGCGTTCGCGACGTTTCTGCGGGCGCGGGCGATCGCGGAAGGAGCCGAGGCGATCGACGGGTCGGTCGCGTCGGTGAGCCGGAACGCCACCGGCGGCATCGCGCAGGTGAAGCTCGACGACGGCCGCGCGATTCCCGGTGAGCTGTTCATCGACTGCACGGGCTTCCGCGCCCAACTCATCGGCGAGGTTCTCGGCGATCCGTTCATTTCCTGGAACGACCGGCTGCTCTGCGACCGCGCCGTGGCCACACGGATTCCCGCCGCGCGGCAGATCGCCCCGTTCACCCGCGCGACCGCGCTCTCGGCCGGCTGGCACTGGACGATCCCGCTCGTGTCGCGGACCGGCGTCGGCTACGTCTACAGCAGCCGCCACACGAGCGACGACGAGGCCTGGAACGAACTGCGGCAGGCGACGGGCGATGGCGGCGACCCGACCCGCGAACCGCTCTTCCTTCGGCTCCGCGTCGGCCGGCAGACGACGTTTTGGAAGGCCAACGTCGTCGCGCTCGGCCTGGCTGCAGGATTCATCGAGCCGCTCGAATCCACCGGCCTGCACCTCACGCAGGTCGCCATCGAACTGCTCCTCGATCTCCTCCCCGACCGCCGCTCACCCGACCTCCTGCGGGAGGCCTACAACCGGCGGATGACGCGCATCTTCGACGAGGTCCGCGACTTCGTGCAGCTGCATTACCTGGCGAGCGGCCGGCGCGACACGCCGTTCTGGCAGGACGCCACGGCCTCGGCCGCGAGCGACCAGCTCGTCGCCCGGCTGGCGACCTACGACGAGTGTGGCTGGCTCGAGGATCTCGTGCCTGAGGCGTTTCCCGACACGAGCTGGTTTCACATTCTTGCGGGCAACGGCCGCCTGCCACGCCGGCCCATGCCGCTGACGCTCGCCGCGGCTCCCGAGCAGGTGCAGGCCACGCTCGCCGCCATCCTGCGGCAGAACGAGCAGGCGGTGCAGGCGCTCCTGCCCCACGGCGAACTGCTCGAGCAGATCCACGGTGCGGCGGCGTCGCGAGCGGCCGGCGAGGGCGAGGCGGGCCGCCCGCTCTAAACCATGCCCAAACTTCGCTCCACCGACTTCCCGCCAGGCCA
>Ga0082207_1001564_pt1 | contig 10716 bp, 7 predicted proteins | sample LakMenEpi10Aug09_FD_71540 | JGI IMG/M metagenome (GOLD analysis project Ga0082207, IMG submission 71540) | reverse complement strand
TGGCAAATACGGCTGCGATGGAAGGTATACCAAAGATGAACGCTGTTTTTAGATTTACAAATCCTTGCTTGTATTTAGGCCAAGCACCAACAAGGCTACTTGCGCCAACTATAAATAAAGAATAGGCAGTTGCTTGTACTGGATCTACATGAAAAAGATATACTAAAACCGGAACAGTTAATATACTGCCTCCGCCACCAATTAAACCAAGAGAAATGCCAATTAAAATTGAAGCCAAATAGCCTATAATTTCCATGATGTATTATTTGACACAAAATTGCTAATATAAAAATAAAAGGTAGGTGATAAATGTCACCCACCCAATTATTTTATCAAAAAAATGATATGGATTCAATAAATCTAATCTATTGAATAAGGGACTAGAACTATGTTATAAATGTTGTATTTTGGGTCGAAATTATCTTTATCATTATTCATTTACTATGAAATATCTACATCTAATTGTATTGGGTCTTATTATCTGCTCAAGTACAGTGGTCAAGGCCCAAGATAAAAAAGTAAAGCTGCATCAGGTAGTGATGCAATTGAATTCTGCAGATACTGCAGTATGGAGCGGTATGCTAGGTAATATTCGTAATTTTCAAAAAGTATGGCCAGGAAATGTTGCAATAGAAGTAGTTGTACATGGTAAGGCTTTGAATTTTTTAGTCGCATCAAAGTCGCATTTGGTTGCTGATATAGAGGCAATGACAAAGCAAGGTGTGGTATTTAATGCTTGTGAAAACACGATGAATAAATATGGTATTCGAAAAGATATGCTCATTCCAACTGTTAGCTCAATCCCGTCTGGTGTGGCAGAATTGGTTATTAAACAAGAGGAAGGATGGAGTTATTTAAAGACAGGATATTAATTATATGGAAAAAGAGGCATTAGATTACCACGCAAAAGGTAGACCTGGTAAAATTGAAGTGAATCCTACCAAAGAAACGGATACCCAAAAAGATTTAGCATTGGCTTATTCTCCGGGCGTTGCTGCACCTTGTTTGGCAATTGAAGCAGATGCAAGCAAAGTGTATGATTATACAACAAAAGGAAATCTGGTAGCAGTGATATCTAATGGCACAGCAGTTTTGGGACTAGGGGACATTGGTCCATTAGCAAGTAAGCCAGTGATGGAAGGCAAGGCAGTATTGTTTAAAATATTTGCAGACATTGATGTTTTTGATTTAGAATTAGACACAAAAGATGTAGAAGAATTTATTAAAACTGTAAAAATTTTATCTCCAACTTTTGGTGGAATTAATTTAGAAGATATCTCTGCACCAGACTGTTTCGAAATAGAAGAAAGATTAAAAGCAGAGTTGAATATTCCAATTATGCATGACGATCAGCATGGCACTGCAATTGTGAGCGCGGCCGCACTGTTGAACGCCCTTGAATTGATAGGAAAAAAAATTCAAAATATTAAAGTGGTCATTAATGGCGCAGGTGCTGCTGCCACATCTTGTGCAAGTATTTACTTAGCATTGGGTGTACAACGTGAAAATTTATTCATGTTTGATTCTAAAGGTTTAATTCATGAAGACCGCGATAATTTAGATGGCAGAAAAAAAATGTTTACCAATCAAAATATGTCAGCCACTTCCTCATTAGAGGAAGTACTCATTGGCGCTGATATGTTTTTGGGCTTGTCTAAGGCGGATATTTTAAATGAAAGCATGTTACGATCTATGGCGAAGGATTGCATTGTTTTTGCATTAGCAAATCCAAATCCCGAAATCAGTTATGATATAGCAATGCGCACTAGGCCTGATATCATTTTTGCAACTGGGCGAAGCGATTATCCTAATCAAGTGAACAATGTATTAGGTTTCCCGTATATTTTTAGAGGTGCTTTAGATGTGCGTGCGACCAAAATTAATGAGGCAATGAAACTAGCCGCGGTACATGCACTGGCTGATTTAACCAAATTACCAGTGCCTCAAGAAGTTGTTGATATTTATGGAGGAACACCGATAGAATTTGGTCCAAATTATATTTTGCCAAAACCATTTGATCATAGGCTCTTAAAATTAGTGTCAACCGCTGTTTCAAAAGCCGCAATTGCGTCTGGAGTTGCACAATTGACAGAAATTCCAAGTTAGGCCAATAATTAAAATACAATCTTGTAGATTTGTGATATATGTCACAAAAAATTGCATTAATAATGCGCAACTTTGTTTTCTGAAACACCGTAAATAGGTTTTCAGTAAATAATTTGAACACATTATCAATAAAAAAATAGCATTATGTTTTTTCAACACGTTTACGACAAAAGTTTAGCACAAGCTAGTTATTTCATTGGCTGTCAAAAGGCAGGCGTTGCTGCAGTGATCGATCCCAAGCGCGATATCGATACTTATATAGAAATTGCAAAGCAAAATAATATGCAAATCACGCATATTTTTGAAACACACATTCATGCCGATTTTTTAGCTGGTTCTCGTGAGTTAGCTGCTGTGACTGGTGCTAAAATGTATTTATCAGATGAAGGTGGTCCAGGTTGGGAATATGAATTTCCACATGAGGGTTTAAAGCATGGAACAACATTGATGGTTGGTAATTTAAAAATCGAAGTGTTACATACACCAGGACATACGCCAGAGAGTATCAGCTTTTTATTAACTGACACCCCTGCAAGTAAAGAGCCGGTAATGTTATTTACAGGCGACTTTGTATTTGTTGGAGATATTGGACGTCCAGATTTATTGGAAAAAGCTGCTGGATTAGTTGGCACACAAGATAAAGGAGCAGAACAAATGTATAATTCAATTCATTTATTTTCCGACTTACCAGATTTTATACAAGTATGGCCTGGACATGGCGCTGGATCTGCTTGTGGCAAAGCTTTGGGCGCAGTGCCAAGCACCACAGTAGGATATGAGAAAAAAAGAAACTGGGCATTTCAATATGGTGCAGATAAAGCAGGATTTGTTCAATTTTTATTGACAGATCAACCTGAACCACCTAAGTACTTTGCAAAGATGAAGGAATTGAATAAAACCAATCGTCCTTTATTAACCGAAGTGCCAAAGATTAAAGAATTATTAAATGCCGATTTAAAATCTGCCATGGATAAGGGCATTAAAGTGATTGATACAAGAAATAAATTAGAGTTTCAAAATGGATTCATACCAGGTAGTATCAATATTCAAGGTAATAATGCATTTGCCACATGGATGGGCTGGTTTATTTCATATGAAGAACAATTTATTTTAGTTGCAGAGCCACATCAAATGGATGACTTGACAAGAAAATTAATGCGTATTGGTTTAGATAATATTTTCGGATTTGTAGATGCTTCAAAAATCAGCCAAGTGTATACTGGTACTTTAGCACAATCTAACATGGTTACGATTGATACAGTAAAAGCAAATAAGGATGCTGAAATAATAGATATTAGAGGTGTTGCAGAATTCAATAGTGGACATATTGCAGGCGCAAAAAATGTATTTGTTGGAACATTATTACAAAACTTAAATAAAGTACCAAAAGACAAGCCGGTAATTATGCATTGTCAAGGTGGAGATAGGGCTGCAATTGGCTATTCATTGCTGGTTAAAGAGGGTTATACTAATATCATGAACTATAGTGGTGGCATCAATGAATGGGTAAAAGAACAGCAGCCAATAGTGAGCTAGTTGCTGATTAAAAACAAGCTTCAACAATTCACTAACGAATTTGTTATCATTGCATGAAAGGCGTTAAAAAAGAGCATTTACCTGAAAAAACATGCAAAGTCTGTGGTCGTCCATTTAGTTGGCGCAAAAAATGGGAAAGGTGTTGGGATGAAGTGCAATACTGTAGCGAAGGGTGTAAGAAGCAGAAGCCAAAAAAATGATTCTAAGTTATAGATAGCGCGATGATTCATCGCGCTATCTTTTTGATATTTTATTCCCACTTGTTTTTTGACGACTGCATTTGAATCTGATGACATCCGTATTTCTTAATACCGCATGCTTGGTTTTTCTGGAAGCCATACGTTTGCGCCACATTCTAAAACTAGAAGGTTTAGAGTTAGCGCGCATAAATTCAATCACTTCTTTTTCACTCAATCCAAATTGAAACTGTATAGCTTCAAATGGCGTGCGGTCTTCCCAGGCCATTTCAATAATACGGTCTCTATCTTTTTCTACCCATTCAGATCTTAAAACTGGTTCTGCTGGTCTTGGATTGATCAAAGTTTCTTTTCCCATTTTACTATTCTTTTACTTTAATGCTTTTAAAAATTGTTCTGCGTTTTTCAAATGATTTGCTCTTTTTTCTTCTGGCATTTTATCCCAGGTACTTAGTAGCATTGCCCATCTTGGATTTTTTGAAAAAACAACGCGTTGTTTGGATAAAAAGCGCCAAAATAAACCATCCCAAATAACTTGCCATTCTCCTTTAGGGAAGTCGCCCATCTTCATTAAATAATTGGATCCACAGATATAGGGCTTGGTGGTGATCATGCCTCCATCTGCAAACTGAGACATACCATACACATTAGGCACCATTACCCAGTCATATGCGTCGATATACATTTCCATAAACCATTGGTATACGGCATCTGGCTCTATTTCACAGAGTAACATAAAATTACCTAATACCATCAATCTTTCAATATGATGATTATAACCTGACTCTAATAATTTTTTTATACTGATATCAATTGGATCAATTCCTGTTGTGCCGTTATAAAAAGATTGAGGCATTTTTTTAGTAAAGCCCCAGAAATTTTTTGTTCTTTGTTTACTACCAATTTTACGATAGGTTAATTGTACAAATTCTCTCCATCCAATGATTTGTCTCACAATACCTTCGATACTATTGATAGGCGCTTTTGCTTTTTGATAAGCATGCAATAGTGCTTGTAAAAATTCAGCAGGTTGGATTAGCCCCACATTGATCAAAGGGCTTAGCACACTGTGAAATAATGTTTTTTCTGCTACCACCATAGCATCTTCATATATACCAAAATGCTCAAGCTTTTCTGCAATGAAAGCATTCATTGCTTTTTTAGCATCGGCATGAGTCACTGGATAATATAAGCCTTTATTTGCAGCAGTAAAAGGTGCATCAGATTTTCCAGGGTTGTTTTTAAAATTCTTTTTTACATAGACAGTCGCTTCTTCTATATAATGATTAGACTCAAAAAAATGAATGCTTGGTATCGCTGTATTCTTTGGAATTTTTTTTCTGTTTTCTACATCAAAGCTCCATTGTCCTCCAACTGGGCTTCCATCTTTTTCAATTAAAATTTTTCTTAGTTTTCGCTGCTCTGTATAAAAACTTGTTTGAAAATAGGTTTTCTTATTGCCAAGAAGCTCTATGCTTGCAGGCGCATTATTTAAAAAATTAGGACTTGGTAAGTAGGTTAATTCAATTCCACAAAGTGAAGATGCTTTTTTTAATTGTTTATCTAGTAAGTAATCACAAGGATCATATAATTTAATTTTTTTAACACCTTTTGATTTAAGCATAGTTACCAATTCAACAATCTTTGAATTTTGTTCTCTGGCTTCTATATAATGACAATCCTGTCCTTTTTGAGCAAGTTGTGCTGCATAATATTTCATAGATGCCCTATGAAATAAAATTTTTTGTTGATGAAATTGATATTGTAAAAAAAATAGATCAGATTCAATCAAATAAATAGCACCACCATCGGGTCTTAATTCAGACTGATCATAAAGTTGATGTGGAAATACGAGCTGCACCTGCATTCTTTTTAAACATTTTACAGCTAAAATTGTTCATTGAGTAGTACAATTAATGCCTATCAATGAATATCACTTACGCTGCGCTTTTAGAGCAGGTCAAATCTTATCAACCCGGGAAATACCATACCACAAGGAACTATACCAATGGTGCAGTAACTAGCTGGTCACCCTATATCTCTAGGGGGTTCCTAAGTCCGGTTTTGGTGATGGAGCAGCTCAAAACAAAGCACAATAAACAGGAGTGGATTGGTTTTATGCAGCAAATGGCTTGGCGTGAGTATTTTCAAAGAGTCTGGCAACAAAAAGGTGATTTAATTTTACAAAATTTAAAGTCGTCACAAACAAATATCATTCTAGAACAATTGCCCCTGCCTATTCAAAATGCTAATACTGGCATCCATGCTATTGACAATGCAATTCATCAATTATATGATACAGGCTATTTACACAATCATCTAAGAATGTATCTTTCCATGCTGCATTCAAATATTTTTAAAGCAGCTTGGCTCCCTGGCGCAAATTGGATGTATGCCCATTTATTAGACCATGATCCTGCTGCAAATTTTTTAAGTTGGCAATGGGTAGCAGGTACTTTTAGTAGTAAACAATATATAGCCAATCAAGAAAACATCAATAAATATACCAATACCAAACAACTGGGTACTTTTTTAGATAGGGAATATGAATATTTGCAAACTTCAATTTTTGATCAATCGGATACTATTCAATCCAATCATTCAGGAAAATGGCCGGACCAATTAGATCAAGCATTTGAGATAGACACTATGGCTATTTTAAAAAATATTGAAAAGACAAATCAATCAAAGATTTTTGATATCAACCAGACATCGCCTAATACACCTTATTGCATTTACAATAGTTTTAATTTGGATCCGATCTGGCATGCTGACGAAGTGGTGAATCGAATTTTATTACTAGAGCCCAATCATTTTGAACAATTCCCTGTTACAGAAATAGTGCTACAATTTATTGTAGACCTAGCTATAACCAATATTCCAGGTATTCAAATTTTCATTGGAAATTTTGAGGCCTTATCTCAGCAAATTCAAACCACGACCTATTTTAAAGAACATCCTACAACCCTTCACTATCAAGGTATACAAGAAGAAGGTGATTGGTTGTTTCCTCAAGTCGACGGCTATTTTCCAAGCTTTTTTGGGTATTGGAAAAAATGTGAACGCTATTTAAAATAAAAAAAACGCTCCGAAATTTCGGAGCGTTTTTTTTATTGAACATTTTTAAAATTTATTCAATTGAATAAATTTAAGTCGGCTTTTTATTTCTTGCGCTCTACATCTCTATTTAACTCATCAATATCTACAGAACGTTCCGTATGATCGCCTAATAAATATTTAGAGAAATAGTCTGCAGTTCTCCAGAACCAATATTCGTTCATGTCTCCAAAGCCGTGTCTTTGTGTTGGCAGTATCAACATATCAAAACGTTTATTGGCCTTAATCAATGCATTCACTACTCTTAAAGTATTAGCAGGATGAACATTGTTATCAATCTCACCATGGATCAATAATAATTTACCTTTTAAGTTTTTAGCTAAGTCTGGATTTTTATCAATCATATAACTAAAAGAGGTATCTCCTTTTTCAGAAATATTTTCTTTTACGCCATGATGTTTTTCACTCCACCATCTATTGTACACGCTATTGTCGTGGTTGCCTGCGTTACTTACGGCTACTTTAAAGATATCTGGATACACCAAGATAGCTGCAGTGCTCATAAATCCACCACCGCTATGACCATGAATACCAGCTTTGTTTCTATCTATGAAACTAAATCTATCAGCTAATTGTTCGATGGTTGCTTTTTTATCGGCAAGTCCGTAATCTCTTAAATTACCGTAACCATAGTTATGATACCATTTGCTTCTAGCTGGATGGCCACCTCTGTTACCCATTGTAACCACTACAAATCCTAATTGAGCCAATCTGTCAATACGATCCATGCCTTTGCTGAAAGACTTGTTTACAGACTCTGTCTGTGGACCAGGGTATACATACTCAATGATTGGATATTTTTTAGTGCTATCAAAATCATAAGGCTTATACATTACGCCGTATAAATCGGTAATCCCATCATCTGCTTTAATCTTAAATGTTTCAGGAAATTTATAACCAGTTGCCATTAAGTTTTTTAAATCAGCTGTCTCTAAATCCATTAATTTTCTTCCATCAGCGCTATGTAAGCTAGATACAGGAGTCGTATTCACTCTAGATGAATTATTTACAAAATAGGTATTGTTATCATTCATACTAAAGCTATGATCAAAATTTCCAGCATTTAATAATTGTAAGCCAGTACCATCCAAATTGATCTTATACATGTGCATATAGTAAGGATCTTCTTTTCCACCACCAGTCATTGACTCTTTTCCATTTGCAGAAAAATAAACTACTCTTTTAGTTTCATCAACTCCAATCACTTCTTCTACATGCCATGCGCCTTGTGTAATTTGATTTTTTAATTTTCCTTGACCATCATATAAATATAAATGCGCCCATCCATCGCGCTCACTCCATTCAATCAACTCTGCGCCAGCCTTAATTAATTCTGGCTTTTTGATTTCTATTGAGGTATTCATTGATTCTGCCACCAATACCTTTACTTCACCAGTGGTTGTATTTACAACACATTGGTCAATCTTCTTTAAATCACGACTTGTTCTAGCAAGGTATAATTGATCATTGGTTCCAAGCCAGATCATTGGCTTGAATTCATCATCTCTAGCATTTGCTGCCGCTGACTTATTCCACAATGCAATGTCTTGATCTTTATATAAGGATACATTGATTTCTTTATTGGTATAGTTCACCATGTCTACCAACATTAAATGATCTACTGGTGCTTCTTTCTCGCCTGGCATCCAGTACTTATAAGTTTCTAAGGTTGGTCTTGGGTCTGCAATACTATTGATCACCCATAAATCTTTTACTTTTCTATTATCTGCTTTTACAATAGCTAGCTGCTTGCTATTTTCACTCCATAAACCATAAACAGGTTTCCTTTTCTTTTTATTTTTCTCAGCATCTACATTTGTTTCTCCACCTTCATTATGCCAAGCAAAATTTTGTATACCATCTTTTGTAATAGCAGTTTCTACAATAGTACTATCGTCTTCATTGAGCAAAGCTTTTTCATAATTGGCTTTGTCCATCATATAAAGATTGTAGTTGCGTCCAAAAACAACTTTAGATTGATCTGGTGCAATATTCGCCCAGCTTGGTTTTCTTTTAGGCTTAGTGAAACCAACTAGCTCATTCAATTGAGCTGTAATCAAATTGTATTCAAAGTAAAATACTTTCTTAACTTTTTCGGCCTTTGCATCTTTTTTAGCACCTGGCTTATCTATTTCAATACTACTTTTTACTTCAAACTGAATCCAGTTCTCATCCTTGATAAATTTCAAAGAATCAATTGGAAGATGTTGTGCATCAAATGGGTCTTTGATGATTCTTGTTAAAGATGCCGCAAGTTGATCTTTGTCAAACATGGCTTTCTTTTCATTTTTTACCGGGTCAACAATGATCCATTGCTTTCCTTCACTTGTTTCGTAGGTGTACCAAAACTTATTTGATTGTTTTAACCAATGAGGATCAACAGACAAAGAGAAAATCATTTTATCCAATTTCTTTGGAGAAAATCTTGCTGCTAAGTCATAATTGGCTTTTTGTTGTCCAAAAATGAACAGTGGTAAAGCCAGTAGCACTAAAAAAAGTTGTTTACGCATAGTTGTAATATTAAGTGTAGAAAATTAGCACATTTTTTTGAATTATAACCTAATTTGTGATGAATACACGACCATGAAAAAAGCCCTATTTACAAGTTTATTTTTAGCTCCGTTGATGTGCATCAATGGATATGCTCAAACCACTAAACAATTTAAGCCTGCTGTATTTGCAGATGAAAATAGAAAAGTAAAACTACAAGCAGCAATGCCTCTTGTGGAAGATTTATATAAAGAATATGCAACAAAGCACCATTTTCCAGCCTATGCTTTTGCCATTGTATTAGACGGAGAGTTGTTGTATAAAAAAGCAGCTGGTTGGGCGAATATCGAGGATAAAATTCCTGCAAATGACCAGACCATGTTCCGTATAGCTTCTATGTCCAAAAGCTTCACCACCATGGCTATTTTGCAATTAAGAGATGCTGGAAAATTAAGACTAGATGATCCTATTGATCAATATATTCCTGCTATGAAAGGTCAAGTATTGACTAAGGATGGTGCACCCATCACTATCCGTCATTTAATGTCCCATCAGGCTGGATTTCCCGAAGACAATCCTTGGGGAGATAGACAATTAGATGATTCAGAAGCAGATTTAATTGCATTAATAGAAAAAGGACTTTCCTTTTCAAATACGACGGGAACCAATTATGAATATAGCAATCTTGGCTTTGCCATGTTGGGTTATATCATACACAAGGTATCAGGATTAACCTATGACGCTTATATCAAGCAATCCATTTTGGATCCTTTAGGTATGCAGCATACTACTTACGAATACAGGACAATTTCAAAGGAAAATTTAGCGAAGGGCTATCGTACCATTAAAGGAAATTGGGTGAATGTGCCCTTATTAAAAGATGGAATTTATGGAGCCATGGGTGGGATGATTACTTCGATAGATGATTTTGCAAAATACGTCGCTTTGCATCAAGCTGCATGGCCAGAGCGCAACGATGCAGAAAACAAAGTGATTAAAAGAAGTACAGTGAGAGAAATGCACCAACCCTATACTTTTATAGGGCTAAATCCAAACTATCAATTTCCATCTGGGAAAAAATTAGCTACTACAACTAGTTATAGCTATGGATTAAATTGGATGCGTGATGCCGAAGCAAAAACAATTATCGGTCACAGTGGAGGACTTCCTGGTTTTGGAAGTAATTGGCGTTTTATGCCTGAATATGGATTAGGTGTCATCTTTTTTGCCAACCACACTTATGCACCAACTTCCACTATGAATTTAATTG
>Ga0082207_1001557_pt1 | contig 10737 bp, 7 predicted proteins | sample LakMenEpi10Aug09_FD_71540 | JGI IMG/M metagenome (GOLD analysis project Ga0082207, IMG submission 71540) | reverse complement strand
CATTTCGTGCTGAGGCAAATCCTACCTGAACTTTCACGCCCCAATTTCCACAGCATCCACACCCAGGCCGCACGAGGTAGGGCATAAATAAAGCAAAATTAAGGGGTGAAATACACCTACCTGCTAACCACCTTGGTAATTGGGGTAGTTATTGGAATCTTCTTTGGTGATTATGAAAATATAAGTTGTGAAAGCACTACCTACTGCGCAAAGCAAGATTTAAATAATCTGCGCCGCAGCTTTTAACTCATCCTTTAATAATTTTGCTAAGTATGGCTTGATCTGCCACTGCGCAAGTAGTTGCAGATACCGCTCTTTATCTAATGGTGCAGGGCCTGCTCCAGTAAAGACTGCTCTAATTAAAATATTTCGAGCGGTGTGCTCACCACCAATAAACTCAACAATATCTACGCGATATCCCAATAATTTTAAGATTTGTGCGCGAAGTGAATCAGTCATCAAATCAACTAACCGCTCCTTAACTAACCCGTACTTAGTCAGCATCCCCCATGGCTCTGGTGCATCCTTTACTTGAGTTTGTAATTCATGCATACAACAAGGTGCCACCATTATGACCTTGGCTTCATTCTTTACCGCCCAGGCAATTGCATCATCAGTTGCGGTATCGCAGGCATGTAAAGCAATTGCGATGTCGACTGGATGGGATGATAAATCTGCAATCTTTGCAGCAACAAAATTTGCTGAAACCCCTAGCTTGCTAGCAACTTTTTCATTGTGCTCTTTGGAGTCTATGCGTTCATCTACACCAAGTACTGAAACTTTTTGATACTTGCTTTGCAGGAACTCTGCTACCGCAAATGTTAAATAGGCATGGCCGCAGCCTAGATCAACAACGGAAATATCTTTTTGGGTTGCTAAATCACTGCTTATGGATTGATCCATTAGTCTTATGAATTCATCAACTTGCTTGTATTTATCCATCTTGCTGGGCTTAATTCGACCCAACATATCCGACATCTCCAGCGCCTTAAACACCGGATTGTTCTCAGCCAACATTCTCTGTTTTTGTCGATCATGAGCTAAATCTCGGTTTAATTTCACCTTTGAAACTGAAAGTAGTGCCTCATCTTTTTTAGTAATTCGAAGCTGGAATGATTCACTCTCAGTCTCCACCAGTAAATTGGCGTATCCGCTTTTAAAAAGATTATGGAAATCAAAATCTAGTGAAACATTTTTTGTTAGATCTTTTTTGCCGTCAGAGGAGATTATCTGCCATTTGATCTCCTCCTTAATTTGGACAGGCTTAATATCAATTCGTTCAAACTCTGTTTGCATGTTTCGACGTCGACCTGACAGAACTGCTCTTACAAATCGATCTGATTTAATCTGTTGCTCTAATTGTCCGATCGCAGTTTCCAGATCTAGCTTCACTGCTTATGCCCTTGGGTGTGCTTGTTTGTAAGCTGATTGCAAACGCTCAGGTGAAACATGGGTGTAAATCTGAGTTGTGGCAAGGGATGCATGTCCAAGTATTTCCTGAACAGTTCGAAGATCTGCACCGCCTTCAAGTAAATGGGTAGCAGCGCTATGGCGTAATCCATGTGGACCCATTTTCGCACCAACAGATTTCATAGCTTCATACACAACTTCACGCACCGTGCGCTGATCAATTCTTTTTCCTCGTGATCCTAAAAACAATGCTTGCGCAGAGTTGTCATTTATGAATTCAGATCGGGCATTACTTATGTAATTATCAATAGATTTCATAGCAGGAATTCCGATAGGGACAACGCGCTGCTTATCACCTTTGCCATAGACATTTAATGTGTTGCGGGTGCGATCAACATCTTCAAGATTTAATCCACACAACTCTGACACTCGAATTCCCGTTCCATACAAAACTTCTACTAAAGCTAAATCTCGTAGATTGATTGGCGTTGGCTCTTCTATGGCCTTGAGCTCAAGTGATTTTAAAACTGTTGCAGCTTCATCCACATTTAGAACTTCTGGCAAGGTTTTGTGAGGTTTTGGAATTGCAAGATTTGCTCCCAAATCTGAATTTAACCAACCATTTGCAGCAGCCCAATTTGTGAAGGCCCGGATTGAAACTATTCTGCGAGTAAGTGTTGCTCTTGCAACACCTGTAGTTTGCAAGTTTGCAAGCCAGGAACGTATGTGCTCAATTTCAAGTTGATTAAACTCAACAATTCCAAGTTTTTCCATGTGCTTAAGAAAAGATTCTAAATCTGTTACATAACCTTTAATTGAATTGTCAGATAAATTGCGAACCAAGGCTAAATGCTCCTGGTACTGCGTAATTAAGGCTGTTGACATGAATAGCAGATTACTCGGGTTTGCGCCCCTGCCTTAGTAAGCCATAGGTAACTGCGTCATCTAATGCCATCGCTGAGGCTGCAATCACATTCTCATGCACGCCAATTGTGCTCCACTCGCCATTGCCATCACTGGTCTCAACCAAAACTCTAGTTATCGCACCGGTGCCAAGGCGACCTTCCAAAATACGAACTTTGTAATCAGTTAACTCAAGCTTTGATAACTCTGGGTAAAACTTCTCTAAGCCGCTGCGAAGTGCGTTATCAATTGCATTAACTGGACCATTTCCAACACCAGATGCTGATATTGATTCACCCTTTGCATTTATCTTTACCGTTGCCTTACTAGTTACTTTACCTGAATCATCCTGGTGAACTGTGGTTTGCCAATCTAGGATTGTGAAAAAGCTTGGCCGCTTTCCAAGCACCTCAGTGCGAAGTAGTAATTCAAAGGAAGCATCTGCTGCTTCAAAGGTGAAACCTTTTCCTTCTAAATCTTTAACCTTCTCAACTACTCTGCCAATTAAATCCTTATCCCCACCTAAATCAATTCCTAACTCAACAGATTTCAACTCAATTGAAGCTCTTCCTGCCATCTCAGAGACCAACATACGCATGTCATTTCCAACAGACTCTGGTGTCTCATGTTGATACATCATTGGATCAACCTTGATTGCAGATGCATGAAGCCCTGCCTTGTGAGCAAAGGCAGAGGTACCAACATATGGCTGGCGAGCACTTGGCGCTACATTTGTAATCTCAGCTACTGCATGTGAGATACGAAATGCCTCTTGTAATTTGCCAGCAGGTAAAACAGTTTGTTCCTTTTTCAACTCTAAATTTGCAATGATATTTACTAGATCAGCATTACCTGTTCGCTCACCATAGCCATTTAAGGTTCCCTGCACATGGGTAACTCCGGCAGAGATTGCAGCTAGTGAGTTAGCAACTGCGCACCCTGTGTCATTGTGGCAATGGATACCAAGACGAGCCTTTGAGGCGGTTAATACCTCATGGACAATATTTGATAATTGATCAGGCAACATTCCGCCATTTGTGTCACAAAGGGCCACAACATCAGCGCCTGCTTCAACTGCAGCTTTAACCACCTCAAGTGCGTAAGCCTTATTTGAAAGATAACCATCAAAGAAGTGCTCAGCATCTAAGAAAACTCTTTGTCCACCTGCCTTTAAAAACTTAATTGAATCGGTAATCATCGCAAGATTTTCATCAAGATGAGTTTTCAGTGCTAGATCAACATGGCGATCATGACTCTTTGCAACCAGAGTTACCACCGGTGCTTTTGAATCTTGTAAAGCGCGAAGTAGTAGATCATCTGCAGCCTTTACTCCAGGACGTCTGGTTGCACCAAAGGCTACAAAGGTTGCATTCTTAAGTTTTAACTCTGTTTGGGCTAATTTAAAAAACTCAGTGTCCTTAGGGTTAGCACCTGGCCAGCCACCTTCAATAAAGCCAACACCTAAATCATCAAGGTGGCGAGCAATAGTTAACTTATCGTGTACCGATAAATTTAAACCCTCTTGCTGGGCGCCATCACGAAGTGTGGTGTCATAGATATGAAATGAATCATTAATTGGCATTAGATAACCCGTTTATTCCAACCATGTTTATCTTCAGCTGTGCCATGCTGAATTGCAAGCAGGGCTGCTCTAATTTGATTTGTGATTGGACCTGGTTGGCCATCACCTGTTTGCCAGGTGCCGTGAATGCTCTTTGCAACACCAACAGCTGAAACTACTGCAGCAGTTCCACAGGCAAATATCTCAGTTATTTCTCCTGATTTAACACCATCTCGCCAATCATCAATTGAGATCATCGCCTCTTCAGTCTTATATCCAAGATCTTTTGCCAGGGTTAATATTGAATCGCGGGTAATTCCTGGAAGTAATGTGCCAGTTAACTTTGGTGTAATTATCTTGGCATCTTTTCCACTTCCCTTAATGAAGTAGAGATTCATGCCGCCCATCTCTTCTACCCACTTGCGCTCAACTGCATCAATGTAGGCAACCTGATCACAACCTTCTTTTGCTGCTTGTTTTTGTGCAAGAAGGGATGCTGCGTAATTTCCACCGCACTTTGCCTCACCTGTGCCACCGAGCGCTGCTCTTACATACTCAGTTGAGATCCATACGGTTACAGCTTTTGCAGAGTTAAAGTAGGCAGCAGCAGGGGTAGCAATCAAAATATATGTTGCATGATTTGATGGCCGCACTCCTAAGCCAACCTCTGTTGCGATCATAAAGGGGCGGATATATAAAGATTCACCTATCTTTTTTGGCACCCAACCAGCATCGGCCTTTACCAACTCCTCAACAGTTTTAACAAAGAAATCAATTGGCATTTCAGGCAGTGCAATTCGAGCAGCAGATTTTGCAAAACGTTTTGCATTTGCATCTGGTCTAAAAAGAGAGATGCCACCATCTGGTTGTGAGTAAGCCTTCATGCCTTCAAAGATCTCTTGGCCATAATGAAAAACCATTGCTGCAGGGTCTAATGTAATTGGGCCATATGGTTGTAATTTGGCATCTGCCCAACCTGTTGCCTCACTCCACTGCGCAATCACCATATTGTCGGTGTAGTACTTACCAAAACCAGGCTCATCAACTCGCTTTGCTCGCTCAGAGGCAGGAACTGGATTTGAATTTGGATTACTAATTACCTTCATGAGACTCCCTTCACTAATGCATCTCCAATTTCAGAGGTTGATCTCTTTTTATCCCCACGTGCTGCTAAATCTTTCGCTACCGCACTTTCCACATCAGTTGCAGCTTGTGTTTGCCCTAGGTGATTTAACATCATGGCAATAGATAAAACTGTTGCAGTTGGATCGGCTAGATTTTTTCCAGCAATATCTGGGGCTGAGCCATGTACTGGCTCAAACATCGATGGAAAAGCACCTGTTGGATTGATATTTCCACTTGCAGCAAGGCCAATACCACCACAGATTGCAGCTGCGATATCGGTAATGATGTCGCCAAATAGGTTATCGGTAACAACTACATCAAATCGCTCTGGGTTGGTGACAAAAAACATCGAAGCAGCATCAACATGTAGGTAATCAGTGGTTACATCTGGGAAATCCTTAGCAACCTCATTAAATACCCGAGTCCATAATCCACCAGCTCTAGTCAACACATTATTTTTATGGACTAGGGTCAGTTTTTTACGAGGTCGAATCATGGCTCGGTTAAAAGCATCTCTTATTACTCGCTCAACACCTTTATAGGTGTTAATTGATTCTTCAATCGCTAACTCTTTATTTGTTCCTTCATCTTTGATCGATCCTGCGCCAACATATAAACCTTCAGTGCCTTCGCGCACTACAACAAAATCAATTCCCTTGTTATTGGTGATTGGTGAGGTAACTCCTGGAAATAGCTTTGCTGGACGTAAATTTATGTAATGCTCAAAGGCAAATCTAAGTTTAAGTAACAATCCTCGCTCTAATACCCCACTTGGCACAGTTGGATCTCCAACAGCACCTAATAAAATCACATCAGCTTTTGCAAGCTCTACCATAACTGAATCAGGCAAGGTTTCCTTGGTCTTATGCCAGTAGGCAGCGCCTAACTCATAATTAGTTTTCTTAAACTCTAAATCATATTTCTGAGAAACAGCATCTAATACCCGCAAGCCTTGAGTTACTACCTCAGGACCGATGCCATCTCCTGGAATTGTGGCTAAGTTAAAAGTTTTCATTCATTGACCAGGCTTACAAATCGAACCAGTGCTGCCCCAGTTTCTTTAGTGATTACATCAATTGTTTCTTTAGGAATAACTGAGTCAACTGTTAAAGCCATTAAAGCTTGACCGCCCTCTTGGGTACGACCTACTTGCATATCTGCAATATTGATCTGTAACTTGCCAAGTGCATTTCCAACAACTCCAACTACGCCAGGTCGATCAACGTAACGAAGGAAGAGCAGATTATTTGTTGGCTTTAAATCTAAATCTAATTTATCTATTGCCACAATCTTTTGGGTCTGTTTAATTCCCATCAATGTTCCGCTTACAAAAACCTGTGTGCCATCAGCACATGCTGCTCGTACTGAAACTAAGTTTCGATGATCTGGGCTTTCAGCATCTGTTGAAACAGTAGATGTTAAAGAACGCTCAGCAGCTAATGCTGGTGCATTTACATAAGTTACATCCTCAGAGCCCATTGCAATCAACGCACCTTTTAAGGCGCTAGTTGCTAAAACTGAGACATCAAAGGTTGAGATCTCACCTCTTACCTCAACATCAATTGATGAAATAACATCATTTGCTAGCGCGGTTGCAACCTGGGCTAATTTTTCAACCAATGGAAGTGCTGGGCGAACTGCTTGATCAATTGCTCCACCTTTAACATTAACCGCATCTGGTACTAACTCACCAGATAATGCTTTTCTAACTGAGATTGCAACTGCAATTCCAGCACGCTCTTGTGCTTCATCAGTTGAAGCTCCAAGGTGTGGTGTGGCAACAACATTATCTAAAGTAAATAGTGGTGAATCTGTGCAAGGCTCAGTTGCAAATACATCAAGGCCAGCACCGGCAACCTTGCCATCTTTTAACGCTTGATAAAGAGCTGCCTCATCTAGCACGCCACCACGAGCGGCATTGATAATTCGCACCGATGGCTTTACCTTCTTTAACGCCTCAGTTCCAATTAGATTTGCTGTCTCCTTTGTCTTCGGCAAATGAATTGTTATGAAATCACTCACCTTTAATAACTCATCTAACTCAACTAACTTCACATTTAATTGGGCAGCTCGTGCTGGCTGCAAATATGGATCATAGGCAACAACCTCCATACCAAAAGCTTGCATTCTGGCGGCAACCAACTGACCAATCCGGCCAAAACCAACTACTCCTAAAGTTTTCTCAAACAATTCAGCGCCGGTGTATTTAGATCTAGCCCACTTACCATTTTGCAGCGCAGTATGAGCTGGTGAGATAAACCTTGCGCTAGCAAGGAGTAATCCAATTGCAAGCTCTGCAGCGGAGACAATATTTGAGGTAGGAGCATTTACTACCATTACTCCAGCTGCAGTAGCAGCTGGAATTTCAACATTATCTAAACCAACACCTGCTCTTGCGATTACCTTTAAACCCTTTGCTGCAGCAATTGCTTCGGCATCCATCTTGGTAGCAGAGCGAATTAATACTGCATCTACTCCTTTACTAAGAGCGGCCAGTAACTCTGCGCGATCTGCGCCATTGCAATTGCGCACCTCAAAGTCAGGTCCTAACGCCTCTAATGTGGCTGGACTTAACTCTTCAGCAATTAAAACAACAGGTTTAGCCACGCGCTACATTTCCCTCTTTGTAATCATCATTGTTTGCAGATTTAACCCAAGACATCATCTTGCGCAGATCTCGACCTACCTGCTCAATTGGATGAACCTCACCCTTTGCACGCAGCGCCTTAAATTCAGGAGCTCCAGCATCTTGATCATCAATAAATCGCTTAGCAAAAGCACCAGATTGCACATCAGCAAGTACTTTCTTCATATTTTCTTTTACGCTTGGATCAATAACTCTTGGACCTGAAACGTAATCACCGTACTCAGCTGTGTCAGAGACTGACCAACGCTGCTTTGCAATTCCACCTTCATACATAAGATCAACAATAAGTTTTAACTCATGTAGGCACTCAAAATATGCAACCTCTGGTTGGTATCCAGCTTCAATTAAAGTTTCAAAACCATACATAACTAATTGAGAAGCACCGCCACAAAGAACGGACTGCTCACCAAATAAATCTGTCTCACACTCTTCGGTAAAGGTAGTCAAAATTCCACCAGCACGTAATCCACCAATTGCCTTGGCATAAGAAAGAGTTAGCGGCCAAGCATTACCAGTTGCATCTTGCTCTACTGCAACAATTACTGGAACACCACGTCCTGCTGAATACTCTCTTCTTACTAAATGTCCTGGGCCCTTTGGCGCGACCATGCAAACATCAATATTTACTGGTGGCTTGATGTAACCAAATCGGATGTTAAATCCATGACCAAAGAACAAAGCTGCGCCATCTTTCATATTTGGCAGGATTGAATCATTGTAAATATGTCGCTGCACATGATCAGGAGCTAGCAACATCACAACATCAGCACCCTTTACTGCATCAGCAACAGATGCAACCTTTAGCCCTTCAGACTCTGCTTTGGCTCGTGACTTTGAGCCATCAGCTAAACCAACCACTACATCAACACCGCTATCTCGCAGGGATAGTGCGTGTGCATGACCTTGGGATCCATAGCCAATTACTGCAACCTTTTTTGATTGAATAATTGCTAGATCTGCATCTTCATCGTGATACATCGTTGCCACTTTGTTTCTCCTTATGTTGGTTGGTTTGTTAATTCTGGTAATCAGCAGTTGAGCTATTTGGATCTGATTCGTTAGCAGTTCCCATAGTGCTTAAGGTGCGGTCAGCGAGTGTCTTATCGCCACGCTCTAACGCCACCAAGCCAGATTGAACTAACTCTCGAATTCCATGTGGTTTTAAATCAGTTAGCAAGCTTTCAATTGCAGTTGATTGACCTACCGCCTCGATCGAGAGTGTGGTGGTTGATTCATCTGCAATAACAGCGTTGTGTTTTTTAACAAGCTCTTTTGTGGCTGCAGTATTTGCTACCTTAACTAGCAAAATCTCTCGCTTTAAGGAATCAGAGTCCTTCATCTCAGAGATACCAATAACATTTACTAACTTAAACAATTGCGCACTGACCTGATCCAGCGCATGCCCCTCTAAATTAAGCACAATAGTCATTCGAGAGACCTTTGGATTCTCAGTTGGACCAACTGCAAGTGAATCGATGTTGTAGCCACGACGAGAGAACAAGGAAGCAACTCGGGCAAGTACGCCAGGTGAGTTCTCAACTAAAACTGCCAAGGTATGAATCGCCATTACAACTCCTGTGAATCCCAAACTGGTGCCATAGATCTAGCAACAGTTATATCGTCATTTGAAGTTCCTGCTGCCACCATCGGCCAAACCATCGCATCTCGGTGAACATTAAAATCAACAACAACTGGTCGATCATTAATTGCCATCGCAGCCTCAATTGTCTTATCAACATCGGCTGGGCTTTCACACCGAAGACCAACACAACCCATCGCCTCAGCTAATAATTTGAAATCTGGAATCCGCTTTGAGTGCAGATCAGTATTTGAATACCGTTGGTTATAAAACAAGGTTTGCCATTGGCGAACCATGCCCAGAGATTCATTATTAATTACCGCAACCTTGATTGGAATATTATTTAGAGCGCAAGTTACCAACTCCTGGTTTGTCATTTGAAAACATCCATCACCATCAATTGCCCACACAGTTGTATCAGGTGCGCCAACCTTGGCACCCATCGCAGCTGGAACTGCATAACCCATAGTTCCCAAGCCACCTGAGTTAAGCCAGGTTCTTGGTTTTTCATACCCAATAAATTGTGATGCCCACATCTGATGTTGGCCAACACCTGCTGCAAAAATTGTATCTGGGCCTGAGATCTTGCCAATTCTTTCAATTACATATTGTGGTGAGACAGAACCATCTGCTGGTTTGTCATAACCTAGTGGAAACTTTTTGCGCCAGCCATAAACCTCATTAAGCCAAGGGGTTAAATCTGGCGCAGATTTTGCAAGTGCCACCTTAGTTGCAGGTACTAATACCCGTAGCGTATTTTTCAAATCTCCAATTAATGCCACATCAGCATGACGATTCTTACCAATCTCAGCTGGATCAATATCGGCGTGAATAATCTTTGCATTTGGCGCAAAGGTAGAAAGCTTTCCAGTTACACGATCATCAAATCTTGCACCCAAAGTAATTAATAGATCAGCTTTTTGTAATGCAGTTACCGCTGCCACTGTGCCATGCATTCCAGGCATACCAAGATGTTGTTGATGTGAATCAGGAAATGCTCCTCGTGCCATTAAAGTTGTTACAACTGGGGCTCCTGTAACTTGGGCTAATTGCATTAACTCAGCTGCAGCCTCTGCCTTAATTACTCCGCCACCAACATATAAAACTGGCTTTTTTGATTGGGCAATCAAAGCTGCGGCATCTCTTACCGCCTCACTCTTTGGCTCCATCACTGGGTTGTAACCAGCCAGTGAGACTGTATGTGGGTAATCAAAGGTTGTCTCTTTTTGCAAAGCATCCTTTGCAATATCAACTAAGACCGCACCTGGTCGACCAGTACTTGCGATATGAAATGCTTCAGCAATTGCTCGTGGAATATCCTTTGGATCGGTAATCAAGTAATTATGTTTTGTAACTGGCATAGTCACACCGCGAATATCTGCCTCTTGGAACGCGTCCGTTCCAATTGCAGCAGATGGCACCTGACCTGTGATGGCAACAATTGGAACTGAATCCATCTGCGCATCAGCAAGTGGTGTCACCAAATTTGTGGCACCAGGACCTGAGGTAGCG
>Ga0082207_1001556_pt1 | contig 10739 bp, 13 predicted proteins | sample LakMenEpi10Aug09_FD_71540 | JGI IMG/M metagenome (GOLD analysis project Ga0082207, IMG submission 71540) | reverse complement strand
GACTGGCTGTCGCGAGGTGGTGAATCATGGTTCAAATGGGCTTTTGGTTCCCGTTCGGAACCCAGAGCTGCTTGCTGCAGCGATCTCCCAATTGCTCGGTGACCAAGTTCAGCGCACAACATTTGCCAAGAACGGAAGGCTTCGAGCCGAGAACGAATTTGCTTCGCCAATCGTGATCGAGCAAACCCTTGCCGTCTATAAGAAAGTGATGAGCAAGTGATTATCACCCTTCTCTCTGTTGTTCTTGTCGTGGCTTCTGCCGTTATTACTCGTCAACTCATTACAAACTCCCATCGTTTTTCGAAGATGGATATTCCCAATGAGCGAAGTTCACATATCACCCCCACTCCTCGTGGCGGAGGAATCGCGTTTGTTGCAACGTCTCTCATTGGATTCCTACTTCTGTTACTCAATAACGCTCTCAATGGAACCGAACTTCTTGCACTCTGTTGTGCAGGAGTAATCGTTGCCATTGCTGGTCATCTTGATGATCGACAGAAAATCTCAGGTGCCACCGTACGACTTGTACTTCATGCCATCAGCGCGATCATTCTCATTATTGGCGTGGGATTTCCTTCAGAACTTGCGATCTTTGAACGAACAGTTAACACCGGAATAGTTGGCTTGATTCTCGGTGTTGTTTACCTGGTCTGGCTGCTCAATTTGTTCAACTTCATGGATGGAACAGACGGCATCGCGGCGAGCGAGGCAATTTTTGTTGTTCTTGCAGGACCGTTTCTTAACTTCCACGTTCTTGCAGATGCCAACCACAGTGCCGCGGCAGTAATTCTTGCTGCGAGCACATTTGGCTTCATTCTGTACAACTGGTCGCCAGCAAAGATTTTCATGGGCGATGTGGGCAGTGGATATTTAGGAATCGTGGTTGGTGGGCTTTCTCTCATTGCGGCGAATCAAGACCCTGAGCTTTTGTGGGTGTGGATTATCTTGCTTGCAGTATTTGTCAGCGACGCCACAGTTACGTTGATTCGTCGCTTACTGCGGAAACAAAAGCCGCACGTCGCGCACCGCAGTCACGCATATCAGCATCTTGCGATCCGACTCAATTCACATGCAAAAGTTGCGCTTCTCGTTCTTGCTGTCAACATTGTGTGGCTAATGCCAATTGCATTTTTCGTTGCAGATAAGCAACTTGCTGGAACTACCGGAGTGATCATTGCCTATGTGCCACTTCTTGTTGCAGCGCTTGCGTTTGGCGCTGGAAAAGATTCAGCGACTAACTAATTCGCGTTAAGCGAACAAGTGGAATTCGGCGTTCAGTCTTCAACTGATAGTTCGCAAAGTCGGGCCAAATCCCCACCATGCTGTTCCACGCAGTTTCGCGATCTGCATCTTCCGCCATGGTCTGAGCATTCGCCTGAAATACTTCTGCTCCAACTTGCAGAGTCACTTCTTTATTCGCCAAGAGGTTTTCGTACCACAGCGGATTGGTGGGGTGACCGCCCTTCGACGCAACGATCACATAGTCATTACCAATTCGCCCATAGATCAAGGCTGTTCGGCGCAAAGCGCCAGACTTTCGACCAGTCACGGTAAGCAACAGCGTTGGAACGCCCCGCCAGATGTGGCCTTCTTCGCCGTTGGTCTCTACGTATTGACGAATGTGGTCAGCAACCCAATCGCTAGGGCTATCAATGATGGTCGGCTCTGAGGTCATGGCCGCAGGCTAACGCCTAAATGGTGGTGAGTAATGAATGCCTGAGTTTTGCTATCTCATTACTCTCACGATCCAAGAACTGATCCTCTGCAAGACGTAATCGCTCATAAGCAAGCCACTCTGAATTGATGCCCGAAATATTCCGCTCTTGCGCGTGTGCTTTCATTCGCATTGCGATTAATGCTTCGTGTCCACGAAGCGCTTTCAACCCTTGTCCAGTAGCCCAAAAGACTCCCCCTAGATCCTGCTGCGACATGTAGAAATCTGAAAGCAACAATGCTCCAGTGATAATCGTGAGCACAACGTTGGATGTAATCCCCTCAGTATCTGCCCATACAAAATTCTCTCCTGCAAATGGAAGATCACGAACGAGTTCAAGTGCTTCTCTCAACGCGAGAAAGTCTTGGTCGCCTCCCTTGATCTCCGCGTTCTCGATCGCGGTCTGCAGGATTTCAACATCTGTAATCACTTCAGATCCAATTCTGAAAACATCATTGCTTTCTTTGCCGAGTAGATTTTGCCCGTTTTGATTGATTGCTCGACGAACACCTGACACAACATTGTTAAATGTTGAGTCCTCTATGGAAACCTCCCACAGGGCGGTACGAGCCGCGATTCGTGTGGGTCTTTCCCGATGCATCACTAACCACGTAAGTAGCTCTGCGGATTTTGATCGTTCAAAGCGAAGTGTTTCCCAACTTCTAGTTGCAACCTCGACAGGACCCATTATTCGAACACAGATCTGCCAATCTCCGATCCTGCTTATGTCGTAATCATCCGATCTGTTCACCAATGGTTTCGCAAGATCTTTCTGCAACGTTTGAAACGTTTCCGCTTCTTCTCTCCTCATCGCAAAGGGAGAGAACAACACCCCGCTTGGGTCAATTCTCCATCCATCAAGAGTTTGCGATATACGAATACTCGACGAATCCGAAATGCCTTGATGAACAGGCTTCAAGCGTACATTTGATGATGACAAGCAACAGTTGAGAAACAGACCGAATTCTTCAGCGCATCTATCATCAGGTGAATTCAATGAAATCTGATCATTTTCACCGATTGACAGAAATACCGTTTCCTCTCCATTCATCCCAATCGGAATGGTAAGTACTGCTGCTTCACACGTACCTGATTCTGGAACTTGTGTGATTTCTCTGCGATGTGAAAAGGCAGAAGCCTGAAATCGAAGTTTGGACCAATACATCCTTGATCCATTTGAAACTGGCTCGTCGTACATTCTGCTCACCGAAAGCTGCAATTTTCGTCTATGGCTACCTTCAATAATTGAAAGTAACGCAATGACCGCAAATCCAGAGGGCATTAACGTTTGATATGCGTTCTGATGCCTTTGCGTAGACGTTGAGAATTCAACTTGCGATTGTTCAATAGCATTCCCCTCGTTCAAGCTCTTTAGTGTTGACTGAGTTGCCAAAAGCCATACAGTCACAACGAATACTGCAGCAGACTTTGCGAAAATCTGGTCGGATGACTCAATACTTCCGTGCCTTCTGAGAGCCATCGCTTGATAGACCACACATATGGCACCGTAAATCCAGACCGCCCACAAGAGGACACTGATGCAGGATCTGACGAGTAACTCCACATCCATGATCTGGCGAAGAGTTGCGAAATGAGAAAACAGTGCTACCGGACTTAGGCCATAAACGCTCAAACCCACTGGGATTCCAATCAGAAATGCAGTGCCGACAGTAAGTACGCGTATAAGTTTCATGGGCTGGTAAATGGTTGTGCTGAACGCACTGCCGAAACAGATTTATCTCTGACACCAAATAGTCCCAGCAGGGTCATTGGTACCTTGATGTTTGTCGTGACGGTTACTGAGTCTTCATTAGCTGTCGCAGTACCCGTTACCCCTATCGATTCCAAGAATTGTTGAGCAGAAGTAACTGCAGAGTTTCTGTCAATGCTTGGACTTCCGCTCCGCAAGGAAGTGATTTGCTGCGCACCAGCGCGTGCTGCGTTTTCTGCTGCATCGGTGGCTTCCACTCGGGCGGCAATCATCCTTCCACCATCGAAGGCGAGGCCTGCACACGCTACGAAAGTCATGGAAAGCACCATGACAAACCCCGATATTGAACCGAGTTCACAACGACTATTGCCGTTCATGGAATTCTCCATTCATCAATGACTTCTGTAGACACAGCATGCACCCGATCGGGGAGTAGCCCAAGTAGTTCGGTTCCATCGATACGAACATCGCAATCAACTTGAACTCGTACTGCGTTTGTCATGCCGGTTACAACAAGACCAACATCAATGGAAACATTTGTGCATGAGACTCCAGCAAGTTTCAGGTCGTTTTCCGCAGCCACTATTGCCGCAGAAACCATTTTTGACTTTGCTGCTAACGAACCTGCACGGGCGCCTTGGTCGGCTGCATGTTGAACTTGCATTTTTGCTTCACTCAGACGACCTACATGAACTCCAAAGAGCACCATAAACATCAGCATGGGGGCGAGAATCACCATCTCGACGGTCAAACTTCCTCGATCGCTCTTCATCTATCAACTTCTAAAACAAATCGCTCCAATGGTTCAGAGGCTGAACGGGCAACAGAGGAAGTGAAAAACGGTACAACTGAAGGAACATGCAGAATCACTTTGACTTCAATTACCCCATTGTTTATTCGTACATCTGGAGGTTTCGCCTCTGATGCTCTTTGTTCTGCCGTGGATTTAATGGCAGCTGCAATTGCAAGAATTTCACTTCCCCCGTGCACCGAGCCTGCGATCGCCCCATCCTGTGCAGCAATAGCAGCTAGTTGAGCGGTATTGAAAAACATTGATACCTGAACTCCAAGAAGTAGGAATAGCAACAGCACAGGCACTGCTAGCACTGCCTGTGCTGTTGTCTCGCCACGTTCCATCTTGGAGTTATCCAAGATCTAAAGAGTTTGCTTTATCACGTACTCGTGAAGTGATTGTCGCCCCAACGGTGATTGCTAAGGCGATTAACGCAGCGGCCATGACAACGGTCGTTGCACTCACTTCGCCAGACTCCGTGTCTCGCTCTCGCGAAGCAAGAAACCTGGTCCAAAGATATTGGAATTGCATTTTCTGAATTGACATTGTTTTCTCCTTAAATAATTGGGTTTGTTTCGATCAAATCAAATGTGATGCGTTAGAGACCTCCAATCACCTGAGATACTGCGGGATATCCGATTAACACAATGAACGAGATGAAGAGCAGGACCATTGGAAGCCCCATACGCTCCGTTGCAGAATTTGCCGATGATTCAACATCGCTCATTTGCCGATAACGCAATGATTCCGCACGTGCCGCCAGTGAAGTTCTAATGCGCGCACCATGTTCTCCAGCAAGTTGGATTGATCCAGCGATTTCTTTGATTTGAGGTAACGAATACATTTCCCCTAACCGAGATAGTTCGTTCCATGGAGAGGTTCTTGCACTTTTAGCAACGGTTAGAGCGCGACGTATTTGTTCGAACGACCAGCCGTCTCCTGACTCTGCTGCCGCAATCAGTGCAGTTTCCGTGCCCGCGCCGCCCGCAAGCAAGATATTGGTGAGATCAAGAAAGCTAGAAAAAGAGTGCAGGAATGAACGGCGTCTTGCCTTGGACATCTGTCGGATCTTGTGTTCTGGGTATAAGAAACCAAAGGTTGCAACAACAATTGGAGTGATCAACTTCATTCCACCTGAAACTGCAACCCCTGCAGATTGCATCAGAACCAAACAAGACGCTGACACGCCAAATCCAATAACCGCTCCAGCCAGCTTGCTTGCAACTAATGACGATGTATCAATGTCACAGATAACAAGGTCAGAATTCAATCGAGCACCTGTGTTGAGCCGAATGGCATCCATGCATCTACGAACTGCGGACTTGACCGCAGCTTGAATTTGGGTAGCAAGCGAAGGAACGACACAGAGGGCAACCCCCATCGCAACAACGACTCCAAAGATGACCGATCTAATCACTTGCTTAAGACCGTGCGTCGGCGAACAAATCGCTCAGGTTCGATTATCTTGGCCATGCTTTGCATGAGCGAAAGCGAGGATGCAAAGACTGCAAGGATTACTGAAAGTACAACCTGTCCCTGAATTGATGAATACGGTTGCAGATACGTTCTGTTAAATGTGAACAAACCCGCGATGAATACCGCAATTACTGTTGCAATGATCTTTACCGCACTTCTGGTTCTTGCTCTCCCCACCCAGACTCGGCTGCGCATTTTGCTCTCATCTCGAGCACATTGGGCAATCTGTGTAAGCAGCATTCCAAGGTCACGAGCTTGATGTTGGGAGGCGGTGACAAGTGCTGCAACCACGAAGTCGCCGGTCGAGTTATTCACGTCATCTCCGAATCGGCGAAGTCCGTCTTCAAGTGGTCCATAACCAATGAATGATGCAAGTTTCTTCACATGGGTCTGCAGTACAAGCGGTGCATGGATTGACGTTGCAACAATTGCTTGTTCAAGTCCATGTGCCCCAGCCAGCGTGTCCCGCAATTGCTCGGTCCATGTAGCAATGCCATCTACAAGTTCTTGCTCGTTTCGAGTCTGAATATATGGCCTACCAATACCTGGTATTGCCGAAACAAGTAGAGCGACCGAAATCGAAACCACAATCCAGCCGGTAATCATCAGGGTGACACCAAAGGCAAATGGGATGGCAACTTGTGCCAGCCGAAATTGATACGCCCTAACGGCTACGAGTATCGGCCAAGTTGACCGAGTTCCATGCATGGAGAGGAGCAGAAAAACCCCTAACCCAAACATTGCTCCACTGATGAGAACGAGTAACCCTGTCATCGCAGCATCTCTTCACGAAAACCGCATTCCTCGAATAATTCTCGTGTCTCTTCGCGCAACGGATACCCAATTCCAACTGTCCCATTGAGGTTTCTCACAACTTCGTTTGACATGATGGTCAAGCCATCTGAGTCAACTACCTCTCGTATCGAACTCACTCTTCGTTGACCGCGCACAACTTCAATGTGAACAACAAAATGCACTGAACTCGCTATGAGCAAATTGGTGGTCTCGATTGGTAGTGAAGTTGACGACATAGACATATACGCAGCAAGTTTTGGGAATACTGACCGCGTGCTATCTGCATGCAATGTGCACATCGAGCCGTTGTTCCCTTGGCTCATCGCCATCAACATTGGAAATGCTTCGGCGCCACGAACTTCTCCAACAATCACTCTGTCGGGGTCCATACGGAGGGCCATCTTCGTAAGATCAGCGAGCGTTATTTCTCCCTGTCCTTCGATATTTGCCGGACGTGACTGAAGCGAATCATGATCTGGGTGCAGATGCTCGAACCTTTCAAGTCCAAGTTCATATGCATCTTCAATTGTCACAATGCGTTCTTCGGGTGGTACTTCGTTAATCAATGCGCGCATCAATGTGGTTTTTCCGGATCCAGTTCCCCCAGCGATAATCACATTGCGACGTGAACGAACCATGGCTCTGAACATCTCAGCAATTCCATGCGACATCATTCCGCGTGCCTCTAAGTCTTCAAGTGATGAGATTTCAAATTGATGTTTGCGAATGACCAGGCTTGGTCGCGACGAAATCTCCATTGTTGCGAATAGGCGCGATCCATCTGCAAGTTGCAAATTCAGTTCTGGGGATCCTGCATCGAATCGACGCTCACTACGTCCCATCCGCACGGCGGTGCGCCTAATCAGATCTACGAGTTCGTCGTCATGATCAACAATTGAAGAACGACACTCTCGTACGCCACTCCGCAGCTTTACCCATATCGGAGAATTCCCCCGTACATGGATGTCGCTCACTTCGGGGTCATCGAGCGTCTGTTGAAGTAACCCCATACCAAGAACTTGGTCAATTGCTCTACCAATCAGTAACTGCTCTTCGCTATCAGTTAAGGCAGGTAGGCCTTCCTGCCTACGAGATGCTGACAAACGGGCACACTCCATTGCTGAAACCTGGCGTGCAAAATCCAATTCAGAGTTGCTGCTGAGATACGTATCTCCCCTGTTTTGTCGATCTAATCGTTCATCAGCAAGTGCTTCCCCAATGCGAGTAGCTAATGCATCACGTATCCGCCTATTTGCAAGTTCAGATGCGGAGTGTGTGTTTACGTTCACAGCGATATCCGACTATTCGCTCACCAGAGAAATTCGCACATTTCCTGCGCCCGCAATTGCGAGCGATAATCGAAGCGGTCCACGGAAAGTGACAATTACCGCACTGTTCAGATCGTCGGATTGTTCAATTGCCCAAACTGTGACAACTTCATCAAATAGTAAAGGAGGTGCAGCATTGGTGATTGTCGCGTCTGGCGTAAGCACCAGCCGCACCGTGTCATTTACTGCGAGATTCGACGGGATGTTTCCCACTGGAATTGCAGCCGAAGTCAAAGCCTCATCGGGTCCGAGTGGCGATGCAGCGCTCACCATGCTCTCTGAAAGCGGTGTGCCGCCTTTAACTGAAACTGTGAGAATTTTGCCGAGCAACGATCCGGCATTGCTTGCATCAACAAAAAATTGTGCGGACTCAGGCGAGATGCGAATTGCTTGCAGATCACTGGCCTCAATCACCCGCCCGCGGTCCAAATTACGAGCCACTCCAACAACCGAGACAGTGGCTGACGCAGAGCGATACACAGCCATGGATCCGATGACCCCAAGAGCGATTAGCGCAATGCCAACCGCCATATCTGGTACACGCTTCTTCTTCCGTTCACCTTGAACGAGATCACGAGATATCTCAACATTGTCCGAACTGTTGAGCACCCTTGACCTCGTCAAGGAGTCAATCATCCGTTGTGACACGGTTGCCCCCTTGATCGCTATCAATCCGCCGATGGTGCGATGTGTATTTGCAACGATCATTGCGGAAACGCAATCCAGATTTCAAATTGGATTGAAAAAGGATCAAATGACATAAGGGTTATTTGGTCGCTTTGCTTGCCAGCTATAGCCCGTAGCCTTGTAAGCGTGAATAACCCAGCCGCCGCTCAGCCGCCCGCAGTCCTGCCCGCAGCTAACGATGCGTGCTGGTGTGGCAGTGGCCGTAAGTACAAGCGTTGCCATAAAACATCAGAGGGTCGCATTGAGCCAGGCATGATCAGCCCGATGCTCTCGGTCCCTGCACACATTGTGAAGCCGCCGTATGCAGAGACCGGCGTTGTTCCTCGCTACAACGAAAGCCGCATTAAAGAACCAGATGTCATTGAGCGCATGCGTGTTGCCGGTGCCGCGGCTAAAGAGATTTTGCGTCGCGCAGGAGAGATGGTTCAACCTGGCATCACCACAGATGCAATTGACATTTTTGTGCATGACTTGTGTATTGAGATGGGTGGCTACCCAAGTCCTTTGAATTATCACGGCTACCCAAAGAGTGTGTGCACCAGTGTGAACGAAGTGATCTGTCATGGCATTCCGGATTCTCGCGTTTTAGAAGATGGCGACGTGATCAACTTGGACGTCACCATTTATTTGAATGGCGTACATGGCGATACCAATGCAACGTTTGCCGTGGGCAATATCTCAGAGCAAGATCAACATCTCATGGCCGTGACGGAAGAATGCATGTGGCACGGCATTGAAGTAGTGAAGCCAGGCGTAATGATTAATGAAATTGGTCGCGCTATTGAAGTGCACGCAAAGAAGCACAAATACGGTGTGGTGCGTGCATTTATTGGACATGGAATTGGTGAGAACTTCCACACCGATATCCAAGTACTGCATTATTACGACCCACGCAACACAATGATTTTGCGTGAAGGAATGACCTTCACGATTGAGCCAATGATTACTGCAAGTGGCGAATCACGCCACAAGATGTGGGATGACGATTGGACTGCAGTGACTGCAGATGGCAGCCGAACTGCGCAATATGAACACACCATGGTGGTCACCAAAGATGGTGTTGAGGTTCTCACAGGCGGTGCGGGAGCAGTATCTCCCAGCGCACCTTGGAATCGATAGCAATTAGCACCTAGCGTCTAGCCCGTGATTGACCCCAACAACTCAGATCGTTATCTCACTTTTGATCGTGAGGAATGGGCCGATCTTCGTGCAGCCACTCCGCTAACCATTCGTGAGCGCGATCTTGAAGCCCTTCGAGGCATCAACGAGAAAATTGATCTCGATGAAGTAACTGCGGTGTACTTACCTCTCACACGTTTGTTGAACTTGTACGTGAGCGCCACACAGAACTTGCACAAGGTGTCTGCAACCTTCTTGGGTGCAATGGCACCAAAGGTTCCGTACGTCATTGGTATTGCCGGAAGCGTTGCTGTGGGCAAAAGCACATTCGCGCGTATTTTGCAGGCTCTTCTTGCACGTTGGCCAGATCACCCACGAGTAGATCTCATCACCACTGACGGTTTTCTCTTCCCCAATGACGTGTTGCAAGACCGCGGAATCATGAACCGCAAAGGTTTTCCCGAGAGCTACGACACCAAAGCATTACTGCAGTTTCTGCGTGATTTGAAGAGTGGAGCTAGCGAAGTGCGTGCACCGGTCTATAGCCACGTGGTGTACGACATTGTGGAAGGTGACGCCATCTCTATTCGTCAACCGGACATTTTGATTCTGGAAGGCTTGAATGTTTTGCAAGTGGGCTCAGAATCCAACGAATTCGTCTCTGACTACTTTGACTTCTCGATCTACATCGATGCGGAAGAGCTCGACATTGAACAATGGTATGTAGAGCGGTTTCAAGCACTGCGTGAGACTGTGTTCCGTGACCCAAATAGCTTCTTTCAGAACTATGCACATCTCACAGATGAAGAAGCCGTGGAAACTGCTCGCGCTATCTGGCGAGAAATTAACGGCAAGAACTTGGTGGAAAACATTGAGCCCACCAAGTCACGCGCATCACTGTTGGTGCAAAAAGGTCACGATCACCGCGTGACCGACGTGCACCTACGCCGCTTGTAGCGCGCTATTCAATCTCGGCGATTGGTGTCGATATCTCTGGCAAACGGAGAACTCTTGGAACTTGCCCGATGGTCTTGAGATTTTTCTCTGGTGCATTTTCTTGCACCACACCCAACTCCTTCAAGCGTCTCATTGTAACCATGAGACGAGTTTCGATAG
>Ga0082207_1001554_pt1 | contig 10744 bp, 8 predicted proteins | sample LakMenEpi10Aug09_FD_71540 | JGI IMG/M metagenome (GOLD analysis project Ga0082207, IMG submission 71540) | reverse complement strand
TCAGATTCATCCATAACTATCTTTTATCCTTAGAAATTCTGCGAGTCATCCCCATACCCATGGTGGTTTTCCGTCCCACTCCCGCATAGAGGGCAAAATCCGCCAGTGCATTAATCGCTTTAATCTTGGCGGGTTCCACCTCTCCCAAAAGACGATAGTGAATCTCGCCCACACAACCGATCGACTGGTTTTTATAGGCTTCGTCGGCTAATTTCGTTTGAATATCGAAAAAACTGGGAAAAATTGACTCTAGGGCAATAGAATCGAAGGGGATACCGCTATAGCGATTCCAACGATTGAGAAGGCTATTAAACACCAGTTCCCGCGTCGGTAAGGCACTATCGAATTTTCCCTGCCGGAAGGTGACGGGGGTAGCGAAAAGGAAATCAAATTCCCGATTCGTTTCCGAGGCGTTTTCATACAGGTCTTGATAAGTACAAGAGTTCGCCCAGAATTGAACCGATTGCGGGGTGGCGAGGACGCTAGTGATGACGAGATCGGCGGAACCGAGATGCCAGGGGTGTTTTGGATTGAGATTCAACCAGAGTGAGGTTAATTTACCGAATAATCGGTCATCGAGCAGAGAAATCCGCCACCAGCAGGGAGTTTCTGGGGCGATCTCCCGTTCGTGTCGCCAGCGCAGGGAATTTATCGTTATTTTCCCCCCGGATTGAATCTGTAGTGGGGAGAGGGTAAAAGCTTTATCTCCCTCGGCTGCGTGCAGGGTGTCCCCTAATTCCTGATCAACACTACTGACAAGGGTAAGAAATAGCGCATGAAGGTGTCGTCCGGTGAGAAAATTCGGATAGATCGGCGATCGAGGTGTGAGATTGAGAACGAGACTGTAGGGCATTAACTTAATCGGGCCTTGGCAAAAATTTGTCTGGGGGTTAGGGTTAAATCGGGGAGGAGAATATCGCTAATTTCGTCATCGCCTTTTTTAATCGCTGGGGGTGCGTCGGGATAGAAAATCGTGATCTGCTTGGCCCGGGGATCGACGATCCAGACGCGACTGACTCCCGCTTTTAGGTAGTCCACGGCTTTTTCGCTCAGGCTGCTGAAGGATTGTTCAGGGGAAATAATTTCGATGACTAATTCCGGAGGAACGGGACAAGCTTCATCGGTGAGGGGAATGTCTCCTAACCTTTCAGAGGAAATGTAGAGGAGATCGGGAACGGGACACCAATCTCGATCGTTTTTGCTTAGGACGATCGCCCATTCGATTCCCACTTCTCCCCGTCCTTGATTCCAGCGATCGAGTATAGAAGATAAAGCCAGAGTTAAACGAGAATGAAAGAATTTCGGTGACATTTTCGGGATCGCTTCTCCATCGACTAATTCATAGGTAATATCGCCATCGGGTAACGATAGAAATTCTGGTAATGTGAGGGATTTAGAAGAGATAAGAGTCATAGTATATAGTTTCTAGTGTAGTGAACATATCCCGCACAAGATAAAAATCAATCTTGTGTTAGAGCCTTAGTGTAGTTAATCACTACTGATCTATCTTTTGTGGGGTTATACTGAAGTCTTTCTTGATAGCCATTTGATCTCCATTTAATAAAAACTCCAGGCAAGTCTTTAAACCCTAATTCATGATCATAAGAATAAGGCTCAAAAGAATCATATATGGCTCCCTCCTGAACTGCACGGACTTTGATCACCATATCTTTACTGTATGCACATCCCCAATATTTTAATGGTTCTAATTTATATCGAGTTTCTTCCTTGTCGTAAATCCATTCGTAAACATCCACATTAGCATACTGATTTATATAGTTGCCTTCATCATTTTTTTTCAGAATCAAACGATCAATCGGAACTTGAATTTGAGGAGATTCTTTGACAATTTTTTCTAAACTATCACCCTGCTTACCGTCATCATATACCAAGGTAACGGATGGAGTCCAGCTACGGGTAATTACCAATCCTTTTTCATGAGCAGATTGACAAGTGAGATCGGCATTATAAACATAGTCTTGCAACATGGAAAAAAGCTCAACGACTCGATAATCATCAATTGTCTGTTTTGTAGAAACACAATTCAGGATCGGTTTCGGATCGAAGTTTTGAGCGTGCAAGTCATTAAGGGTTGTTTGATAATCTTCTAGCTCTGTCTCGCTCAAGGTATTGACAAATTCTGGAATATTATTGCCAACGACGATAATTTTTGCATCTTCAACATCACCTTTTCGATTGCAACGTCCCGCTCGTTGAATTAAACTTTCTGGGTTACACATTTGAGTAATCAATCTGGTACTATTTAAATCACAGCCAACTTCGATCGCACTGGTAGTAACCAGAATATAAGCTTGGTCTTTTTCATCTCTTTCTTTTAATCTTTGATAAAGCTTTGTTCGAGAATAATGGGAAGTTTTGGGAATATCTGACAAACGACCGTGATAAAGAAATAAAAAATCATTTTGTTCTTTAGACTTAATATTTAATTCGCTTTTGATGTTTTCATAAATCTCTATCGCATCTTTAACAGTTTCCACGGAAACGATGATACGATGACTTGGATTATAGTGCCATTCTTCAAGGGTGATCGAGATCAACTTTTGTTGAAAATTTCTCGAATTTTTTAGATTATAAGCAATATCATTAACCCACTTAAACTGTTTCAAATTAGAATAGTCTTGCTTCAAAATTTGCTTGTAAAAATTATTTAGCTTCTCTAGATTGTCCTGAACATCAATGTAATCGATCACGTTATCCGCAAGATAATCTAATCTTTCCAGATGATTTTGTGATAAAGTTGCCGTCATTAAAACAAGCGAGCGTCCTGCTTCATACAAAGCTTTAACCAAACTGCAAAAGTTAGTAAACGAAATATCATCATAGGTATGAGCTTCATCAAAACAAATCAGTGTATTACCATGGTGAATTCGATAGGGAAAGATGAATGATTTTTGCTTATCACCATAGCCAAAGTATCGATATATAAATTTATCAATCGTTGTTAAAATAATATCTCCTTTGTATAAATGTCTTCGAGAATTATTGCTAGATTTAACTTCTCCATCTAGATAAACATATCGATTCATTTCGGTTCCCGTATCTATCACCAAAGACACTTCACGTCCCTTGTATAAGAGTGAAAATTGTTTTAAATATTTCTCACATCTCTGTTTTTGATCTTCTAACAAACTTCGTGCAGGTAGGGGTATAATCAGGCGATGTCTATCTTCTTTTGTAGATAGCATAGCTAAAAAGGGAATAATAATCGCTTCAAATTTTCCCACTCCTGTAGGAGCTTTAAGGATAAAAGCTGGATGTTGAGTTTCAACCATTGTTTGAAAGACTTCTTCCTGCATTGGATTAGGTTGAAAATTCGCTAATTCTTTATACCAAAAAATTGCATTTTTTGATTTTTCTGGAATCGGTTTAGTTTTTGAATTAGAAGGCTTGATAATGGCAGTAATTGCTGGGTCTTCACTGATTGTATGTTCGTTTTTTTCCCACCACTCTTTAACAAGACTATCCAATTTACCTCCTAATTCCTTATCTTTTCCATTTTCGTGTAATTGTTGGAGTTGATTTTTATCCTCCTCTGATAAATTATATGTCCACGAACGAAAATTTAAAGTGATAGTTGGTTCTTTAAAAGGATAGGGATCGAGATAAAAAACACGGTGTTTGCTATCTTCGGATATACCTTTAGTTATTGTAAAATCCATAAATGTGCGAGATTTTGCCTGTTCGTCGTCTCCAATAACACGACAAGCTAATTCCGCTTCAATTTGATCGCACATTTCCAAAATATAAAGTTCTTTGGCGTATTGTAAGGGGTCTTTAGAGAAAATCTTCTGATATTCAGGAGCTTTTTTTAATTGATAGGTATCCTTGATAATTTCCTTAGTTGAATAGTCATGATGTCCTCTCGCTAGAGCTTGCACCCAAAGATTTTGTGGTTTATCTACTTTAAATCGATGCCCTTTAAATGAATAAGTATATTTTGTAAACTCTACCTGTTTATTAGTTTCAACGAGAATTTTGAAGGTTTGTGGTTTAGCTTTGTCGTGTAAATTGATTCCTTCAATAACTCGTTCTAAAGAAAAGTTGTCATCTTGCCATTTTCTGGCTAATTGTCTAACATTACCTACATGATTACCCAGGGGTTGAAAAAGAATTTTATCAGGAGCAATTGTAGGTTCGCCTGGAAAAAACACGCGGCCGAATTTGAAAAAAGGTTTAGGGTTAGATTTAGACATTAATTGATTCTCCTTGTAAAAGTTCCACGAGTGCTACAGGAATCTGAAGATTTCCATCCGTATAGAAATCTAAAGTGGGTAAATGATTGGCTTTTTCGGGATAGTAAGCGGCAACAAAAGGAATAAAACCATTAATAGGCGATCGCTCTATGTCGAACAATCCCTTATCCTCATCTTGTGTCTGATCTGCTGACCATTCATAACGATAGAGATTATAAATATCACAACGATTAATTAAGGGATTTCGCTGTATTAAAGCTTCCATTGGAACAATAGTTGACGGGTGAGCGGAAAGAATCTTTCTTTGGAGTCGTATAGGTTCAGATACCTCGTCAATCACCGCAAATCCTTCCTTACCAATTTTACATCCGACTCCTCGTAGGTTAGAAAATGCCTCTAGACTAGACTCAGATTCACTGACAACATAGCCGATTAACTCCTCAGCGATAAAATATTCCCAAGTATGTAACTGAAAGTTTTCTCGATCGCCATCAATGTATAGTCTAGAAAAAACATCATGGTTAAAAGATCGAGTTCCTTTGCGATGAGTACGATGGACTCCAGACCATTTATCTAGGACTGGATAGGCTCCTAACGCTATATACTGACGAGGTAGGGTGAAATAAGGCGGATTTTCCTTGTTAATGCTGGTTTCAGGGATATCTAATCCCTCGCTTAACATTACTATCCGTCGGAGAAACCCAGAAAAAGTAGTCGGTGGGACGAAGGGATAGGTGGCGATATTGAGAATTGATCCCGGCAGTATGCGAAATGTCATGGCCGCCGTTGGGATAATCTTAAAGGTCAGGCAATACATGATTTATGCTTGTAAAACCGTATCGACGAATATTGCGGAGTATTCTTGTAATTTGGCTAACGCTTCATTGCCTATCCAGCGATCGAAGTGCGCTTCTTGAATATGATTAGTAAAATTAGTTTCAGGATACAGTGCCAAATAAAGGAAATCATTGATCGCCTTTTGCGGGTCGGTTTCCGAGGGAGAAACGATTGGACGCTTCCCTCTAGGAGATAAATATCTATCCAAAACCAGAAGCGGGGTACGATCGTCCGTTTCCGCAATAGCAATTCCTTTAGGATTTCCTGAACCTATGCGAGGTAATGAATCCAAGAAAGCATAAGCGACAGCTGAAAAGTCTTGATCGGTGATACTCAGAGCATGGTTATAAACGGGATAGAGAATGCCGGGTTGATTGTATTCTCGTCTAAAAGGTGTGGGAGTTTCATCATTTCGATTGACCAATAAAGCGGGGTGCATTGCTCGTTGTTTTTCGACCGGGTAAATCTCTTGTATGGCAACACCTCCACCATGAGTTACCCGACCGATTAAAGTCCGTTTTCCTGGATCGAGTGCGCCAAATGTAGCACAAATCGGACAAGTGGGTTCAGCACAGGTTTTGGGAATTCCGCATTTTTGCTTATCTCCTAGCAGCTCTCCACTTTTCACAGGAGACCACAGTAAACAACGTCGTTCAACTCCGCGCCTTTTAGTCGGAGAAATATAACATTTTTCAATTTCTTTACCATCTTTTGTACTCAGTTTAACAATTTCAACTAAGTTAACATTAACCTGTACTTCATGTCCTAAATAAAGCTCTTGAGAGCCTTCGAGAATGGCATAAATATCAAAATGCAATCTAGGTTTATTAGCATCAGTCTTAGGTAGTCCAGTCGTCACTTTAGATTCGGTAGCCATCGTTATTTATCTCCTTTAGATGAAAGTTTACGAACCAATTCAGGAAAACGCGTATAAAGAGAAAGTTTTAATCGATAAGTGAATTCCCTCCAGTTTTTATCTCCTTGTTTATCCGTATATAGAGGATCATTTGCAAAATAAGTATAAGCATTTTTAATATCGTCAAGAGTAAGATTTAACGATGCGACACCATCTTTTTTTACTTCTATATCCTCGGAAATTTTAAGCTTTTCAAAAATTAATTTTCTGGCTTGATCGTAAATAAAATATGTGTCTCTATCTCGCTTGAGAGTGGCTTTGATTTTAGTACGGTCTTGATCTCCAATAGAGGCATAGTAGGTGAAAAAATGCTCATCCTTTACATTTTCAATGATTTTGCTAATTTCTCTGGCAACTTCTTTTTTGATTTTATCGATAGTTTTTTCATCTAAATTATCTTGTTCTTTTTTTCCTTGCTTCCGTTTTTCTTCCATCTCTTTATCCTTTTTTATAAGAAATTCAGCCCATTCTATAAAGGGATAAAGTAAGCCTGTTAATGCAGCTACATCTTCATAGATTTTAGCTCTTTTAGACATTGTTGTTTCTGACATAGAATAAACTCCTTTTGATCGTTTTTGATTTCTCACGTCTTCATTGATTTGTTTCCAGTAGAGTTCTCGAATACTCTCTAACCATATCTTGTTTTCAAATTTGAGATTGTAGTCGGGAACTCCAGATACAATAAATTCCGCCAAGTAAGGCATATCTTGTTGTACATAACGAATAGCGTCTCCTAGTTTAAGATTTATTTTTTGTTCATTTTTTTGTTGCTGGGTTTTAGCATCTTTAAGTTTAAGATTTATTTTTTGTTCATTTTTTTGTTCCTGGGTTTTAGCATCTTTAATAATGATGTTTTGATTATATCCCTCCATTATTCCTTTAAGCAAAATTAGTTGTCTTCGCTCTAGCTTATCTGGTGTACTTTTTTGTAAATATAAATCGATTTCCCAATCCGATAGAACCTCTAAAGGAAGTTTAGAAGCAATCTTGGCTAAAGCGTACTGCTTTAATCCTAATTTTTGAGAAGCGATATCACCATTGTTAGTTTTATCTTTTTGAGAATTTAAAATAATATATTTTCCCGCAGTAACATCTAGTTCACCAGTAGTTAATCCTCTCAAGTATTCTTTTAGATTATATAATCTAACTCTATCATCATAGCCAGATTTTTCTCGAATAGGCTTGAGTCGTAAGATAATACTATCATCCGTTACTTTTAAGGGTGAGGCAAACGATAATACAGAACAAGAAGAGCAAATGAAAGGTCTATCTTCACTAGAGGATGATTGACGACGTTGAGACGGTCGCTCGAACATAAATCTAGCTACTCTCCACCGCGCAGTTTTAGCATCTAAAGTTACTCCGCAAGAGTAACAAAAATCTTTACCATCGTCTCCCGCTGTCCTTGCTGCTAAAGTTTTTGGTCTAATTGTTAAAAGCGGTTCCGGAATGGTTTCGAGTTTTGGATTTTCTAACAAACGATACATCTCTAATATACATTGAGTGAAAATATCGCCACGAGTCGAGTTAATTTGTTCTGTGGCTGTTTTGTTAAAAGATTTAGCGATCGCTTGAATTGGCTTCAATAGATCGGTTTGTTTTTGTTTTTTTATAAACTCAAACGGATTTCCATCCGATTCTTCTAAAAGTCTCCGCTTCTCCTCGATCGATCCTTCATGAAAAATAATTTGTGACTCTATTTTATCCTTTTGCTTCTGTAATTTGCTAACTTGAGCTTTTGACAAATCCGTTTTGCCTGATTGTTCGTTAAGGTTTTTTATTTGCGTGTAAATGTTTTGGTGATCTTCTAATAATTTAGACAATTTTTTTTGAAAATCAAGCTTATATTTTTCGTTTAATTCTTTGGCTTGCATTTCCCACTTATCCTGTAGCTTCTTTTCTTTAGATTCTAAGTCTTTCGAGTTAGGTTCTTCTGATTCAATTTCCTTGATAAGTCGAATGATCTCTGTCTCACGCTTCTCTTGGCGATCATTGACTTGCTCGAAAATAGCTAAATACAAAGCCGCTAACACCTTGGCTTGATCTCTAGTAATGATCGGAATTTCTAGGGTGCTAAAACCTCGTCCCGCTAATGTAACACTTTTTAGCATTGTCATAAAAGTTTGCATTAACCCTGATAGCTGATATTGAAAGTCTCCATAGATAGAAAAAATAACTTTCTCGATAAATTCTATCCAAAGTTCCTCAATATTATTCGATTGTTGAGTTTGTGGAATAAAAATCTGCACATGGTAATTACTTTCATGCAGGGAAACAATCTGATATTTTTTCTGCAAAAACTCTAAAAACCGATCAATCGTGCTTTCATGAGTTAATTTTGCCTGTAGCTCTCCCGGTGACGGTGATTTGTACACAAGCTGTATCCTACCTATCTCTCGTTCTCGATAAAAAACTTGATTTCCCTTAAACGTGGGTTTAATGAACTCGCTTTCTTTTTGAGGTTGAGAAAGTCGTAACTGTCTAACCAATTTAGGACGATCGAAGGTTTGGGCGATCGCTATCGCTCTGGGATCGTTAGCTAAAGCGGAAATTAATGTCGAGTCGGTTTGAGGGATCGCATTTGCGGTCAAAGCACTCAATAAGATAGTAATTTCAAGTTCGCTAATCTCTTCCGAAGTCGTAACCGCTTTTGTATCTTGCTCTGGAGGAACATTCTCGAAAAGTGAAAGTTGTTTAATCGACATAGTGCTGTCCTTCCTTGATTTCTTATTTTGAGGGAGTAGGCTGAAAAGTGCCTACTTCCGCTCTCTAGAGGCGTTATTGCTGGGATTCTAGGTTAAATCAGCGTAAATTCTGACTTCGCCTTCAGAATCCAAGACTGGAGACTGTTTAAGTTCTTCGATCTCGCGCCAAAGACGCTCGATTTGGTGCAGAAGATGCTCGATTTGCTGATAAATATCGTCCAAATTAGCCATTACTGACCTCCGTTTTATTGATATGGGTATCCATCTGGAGTCAGCTTTGCTATAATGCAAGGCAGAAAAGTTTAATCATATAGATAGCCGACTCCAAACGGCTTCTTTTAATATAGCTCACTGTTCACGTCGTAACAAGTGTGAGGCTATAAAAGCAAATCATTCTCTTAAGCATATCATGGTAAGATGATCGATTACTGAACCCCTGATACTAAGCGGGATTGAAACGTCACAAGTAGTGAGGCTACTGTTTAGCCTTTTCATCGAATCCCTATTAGGGATAGAAGCCAGACAGGGCAATATGCGATCTTTGTCTATGAGGTTGTCCATGCTACTCTGTCTCCTTTTGTTCACTCCAGATATCTGCCGTTTTAGATCGCCTGAACTCCCCACAACGATGTGGCGGTGACACCATGCTGATCAATATTTTCCGAGTTCCCGACAAAAGGTTACACGGACGCAGAACCATTGTCAGTGGTATATCCCCCTCATTTCCTCTTACCATAGCTTTTTGCGCTCATTTATCATTACAATATAGGTAGTATAGCGCAAATATTCTAAAACTGCAAGTATATTTTTAAGGTGAATCGCAAAAAAGAAACAATTACACTGTCAATTCCTCCCGGCACGAAGGAGAAGCTAGAAGCGATCGCCCGACGTTTTAACATCTTTTGGGGGAAAAGTCCTAGTCCATCGGGTCTGATCGCCGCCATCGCCGAAGGGGAACTGGAGATCGGTGAACCTTTTACCCTCTCGGCAAAGCGGGTCGAAGCGATCAAGAAAGCGATCGACCGTCTGGTGCGATCGGGTCACATCGAACCGGCCCAGACTCTTTCTAATTTTCTTTTAGAGAGGGGAAATCTCTCCCCTCAAGAGCGTCGGGAGATTTCCGAACAGGTGAGTCAGTATGATCGCGATTGGCGGCTGACAGTGGAGCGCTATATCCATGACCGGCAAGCTTTTCGGGTAATGTACAAAAATTCTCAGGGACAGACCCTAGAATTTACCGTTCGCTCTGCCGAGATCATGTTTCGGGAAAAAGAATTCTATCTGGAGATCTGGTGTGAGGAAACGGTCGACCTGCCAGAAGAAGATCAGCGAGACTTTCCCGAGCTTGTTCACAATCGCTGTCTTAAATTCTCTCGTATTCAAAGCCTGATCCCGATCGAAGAACCATGGCGAGACAGTCTCGATTTTATAGAAGTACAATTACAGTTAGAAAAAGATCTCGTGAAGGCTTATGAAAGGAAGACAAGGGATATCGACGACCGAGAGGTAAACGGAAAGAGAATTATAACCCGTAAGGTTTCTAGTCCTTTTTGGTTTATCCGGGAGATTTTACCCTACGGGAATCGCTGTATTGTACTTACACCAGAGTCATTACGCAACCGGATCAAACAAATGTTATTAGATCTTTGCCAACAGTACAAATCGGGGTAAAATTTGCGATCGCTGTTCACGAGGATCGGTTATATCTGGACTTCCCCTTTGACAAAAGGACATAACCTTTGCTGTATGAGGGATTAAGAGAATTTCTGATATCCTGTTACCGGGTACAAATTAAGGAAACCTCCAATAAATCTAGCGCCTAAAGTCCGAAAAATATGCACGGGAAAGTTCTCTTGATTCCGTTTTCGGTGGTGATTCGGTAGTAGTGATGGAGGCTTAATCCTTTGCTTTGCTGTGCATTGTAGTCATGGATAAAATACCAAAGGGCTCCCCAACGTGATTCTCCATTTTTTTAGAGAAAGATAGACTCTCTCTCACCAGCCGAGAAATCCTTTGTCGAAAGGTATTATTTAATCTTTCAACATGATTAGTTTGACCAGTTTCTTTACATA
>Ga0082207_1001553_pt1 | contig 10744 bp, 6 predicted proteins | sample LakMenEpi10Aug09_FD_71540 | JGI IMG/M metagenome (GOLD analysis project Ga0082207, IMG submission 71540) | reverse complement strand
GGGCCAGCAGCTCCTCACGATCGGCGGCATCGCCATGATCACCGACAAGTCGGACGCCCGGTTCGGCCTGCTCGGGGCGAGGTTCGTCGGCGAGGAGACGCTCAACCGGTTCTACGTGCTGCACTGCATCGCCATCCCGCTGGTGGTGGCGCTGCTGCTGGCCATTCATTTCTGGCGGGTGCGGAAGGACGGAGGCATCAGCGGGCCGCTCTGAGCGGCCGCGGTGGATCGCCATGCATTCCAGCCCCTTTTTCCTCTCGGACGTCGCCGGATTCCTCGGCGGCTACTACGCCTTCATTGCGGCGATGAACGGCGTGTTCGCCTACCTGCTCTGGCGGAAGTACGGCCAGCCGGGCTGGGCGGTCGGGTGGACGGTGTTCGCCGGCGCGATGATGATCCTCTCGAGCCTCGCTCTCTCGGGCTCGGCCGCCTGGGTGCCGGCCCTCCCGGCTGGGGTTCGCAGCGTCGTCAACGCGCTGTCCGGCCCGGTCATCTACTCGCTCGGCACGATGGCCTTGTTCACGGTCTTGTTCGTCTTCCGCAAGTTCTTCGTCCAGCCGATGGTGGCTTGGACGATCCTGAACGCGGCGCTCGTGCTGATGGGCCTCTCGATGGCCGACGAGAACTTCGCCGCCATCGTGATGAAGCCCGACAACGTGCCGATCGTGGGGCTCGTGTTCCTGCTCGCCTTCTTCACCTGGGTGGCCACGAAGCAGGCGGTCGTCAACGACGAGCGGATCGCCCAGGGGCTGCCGCCGATGGAGAAGCTCGACGACGAAAAGGTGCTCGTGTGGCCCGATCTCGTCTACACGGAGCTGATCTGCATGGTGGCCGTGGCCGCCTTCCTCCTCGTGTGGGCCATCTTCCTCCCGGCGCCCCTCGAGGAGCCGGCCAGCAGTGTGAAGACGCCGAATCCCTCCAAGGCGCCGTGGTACTTCCTCGGCCTTCAGGAGATGCTCGTCTATTTCGACCCGTGGTACGCGGGTGTGGTTCTGCCGAGCCTGGTGGTGTTCGGCCTGATGGCGATGCCCTACCTCGACTTCAACAAGAAGGGCAACGGCTACTACTCGATCGAAGAGCGTAAGTTCAGCTATCTGGTGTATCAGTTCGGATTCTTCGAGCTGTGGATCACGCTCATCATTCTGGGCACGTTCCTCCGCGGGCCGAACTGGAACTTCTTCGGCCCCTTCGAGCATTGGACGCCCTACAAGGTCGAGGTGCTCAACAACGTCGACCTGAATCAGATGTTCTGGGTGAACCTCCTCGACCGGCCGCTGCCCCGGGCGGCGCAGGGAGCCGGCACGCTCGCCCAGATCGGCACCATCCTGCTCCGGGAGGCCCCGGGGCTGATCGCCCTGGGCGTCTACCTGGTCGTGCTGCCGCCGCTCCTGGCGGTGACGATCTTCCGCGGATTCTTCGCGAAGATGGGATTCATCCGCTACATGATCATGGCGAACCTGATGCTCCTCATGCTGTCGCTGCCGATCAAGATGGTCCTCCGCTGGATGTTCAATCTGAAATACATCGTCAGCATTCCGGAGTTCTCCCTGAACTTCTAAATCCATGCCTGCAACAGAACAGACCTGGCGCTGATTTCACCGGCGATCTTTTCCTTCGCGATCGCCTCGACAACGTTTTGACTTTATGCCCGCAACTGAACAGACCTGGCGCAATCTTAAGATCCTGCACGTGGTGTTCGCGGTGGCGGCGTTGCTGCTGCTGCTGGCCACGGTGCTGATGCTCACGGCCGACCATGCCCGGCCCTGGAAGAAGTACGCCCGGGGTTTCCGCAACCTCGAAACCTGGTCCGCCGCCGCCCGCGTGCAGGAGCAGGGGTCGCAGGCCTACGCCGACAAGGCGGCGGAGCTCGACGCGGCGCTCGCCGACGCCCGGCGGGCCGATCTGGAGCCGGCGCTCACGGCCAAGTTCATCGAGATGGTGAAGACGGTTCCGGCCGACGTCCAGGCCGCCGATCTGGCGGCGGTCGATCTTGACCAGCTGCGAACGCAGACCGATCCGCAGGAGCGTCTCGTGAAGCGGGGTGATCTGCTGGCCCGGTTTCGCGACATCATCAAGCGGGCGCGGTACCGCGAAGACCAGCTCGCCGGGGCGCTCAAGCTCCGCAAGGCCGAGCTCGACAAGAATCGCGCCGACTACGAGCTCGCCGTGACCGACTCGCTGCCTGCAGAGCGGCAGGCCGAACTGCTCGCGCTCGCCGACGCCAAGCGGGCCGAGGTCGCGACCGCGACCCTCGAGTTCCAGTCGGCCAACACCCACCGCAAGTCGCTGGAAGCGCAGCTCGGTGCGATCACCGCCGGCGAGGATGCTGCCGCCAAGGCCGTCGCTGATCACCGGGCGAAGCTCGGGCAGCTCGAGAAAACGCTGGCCCAGCGGCAGCCGTCCGCCGGCAAGGCGGTGCTCGAGCTGCCTGTCCTGGATGCCTTCAACGGGCCGCTGAAGGTCGATCAGATTTGGCTGCCCGATCTGACGCTCAACAACAATTTCCGCAACGTCGCCCGCTTCGACCGGTGCACGACGTGCCACCGCGGCATGGACAAGACGGCGCCCGGGTCGCCGACCGACCCGGCCTACTGCGAGGCGCAGTCCGTCGCGATCAAGCTCCCCACGCCCGCCGAGCGGCCCGCCAGTTCCACGGTGGATGGGGACGGCAACGACCAGTTGGAGAAGCTGTATGGCCTGCGGCTCGCGCCCCGGGGCCTGTTCGCCGCCGAGGATCCGACCGTGAGCGTGGTCGTGCCGCAGTCGCCGGCAGCGGAGGCGGGACTGCAGGTGGGCGACGTCGTCGAGGAGATCGACGGCGGCCGCACGCTGGCGCGGAACGTGGCCGTGGCCTCGCTCGTGGAGACCCCGCGTTGGGGAACTCCGCTCGATGTGAAGGTCCGCCGGGGCGTGCCGCAGCCCTACTCCTCGCACCCGCGGCTCGACCTGTTCGTCGGCGACTCGAGCCCGCATCCCATGAAGTCGTTCGGCTGCACGATCTGTCACCAGGGGCAGGGGAGCGCCACCAGCTTCAAGTGGGCCTCGCATTCACCGAACACCCCCAAGCAGGCTCATCAGTGGCACGACGAGCATGGCTGGTTCAACAACCACCACTGGATTTTCCCGATGCTTCCCGAGCGGTTCGAGGAGTCGAGCTGCCTGAAGTGCCACCATCAGGTCGTGGATCTCGAGCCGTCCGAGCGGTTCCCCGAGCCGCCGGCGCCGAAGCTCGTCGAGGGCTATCACTTGATCCGCCAGTATGGCTGCTACGGCTGCCACGAGATCAACGGCTGGGCGGGCCCTGAGTCGCGGATCGGCCCCGACATGCGGCTGACCTCGAACTTCCACGAAGTGGCCGAGGCGCTGGCCGTCGATCCGGGCGTGCGGGCCCTCGGGCCGACGGTCGAGCGGTGGATCGCCGACGTGCGGTCAGGTCCCGACAGCCGCCAGTCGCGTGAGCGGCTCCGCGACGCCATCGAGCGCGATGCCGCCGCGGGCGCCGAGGCCAAGTTATCGCCGCGGTCGCACGAGCTCGCGGTGCTGCTCAAGGATCCCGAGACGCCCGGCACGCTGCCGAAGGTCGGTCCGAGCCTGCGGCACGCCGCCGCCAAGCTGGGCTTCGACTGGAGCTACGCCTGGCTGCGGAACCCGCAGGACTTCCGCCCCTCGACGAAGATGCCGCGGTTCTTCGGGCTCTGGGACCACCTCGAGGGCAAGGGGCTCGAGGAGTCGATGCGGTACGAGCCGCTCGAGATCCGCTCGATGATCCATTACCTCGCCGGTGCGAGCGCCCCGTTCGAGTACGTAAAGCCCCACGCGGGCATCACGGCGGCGCCCGACGTGGAGCGCGGCAAGAAGGTGTTCCAGGTGCGTGGCTGCCTGGCCTGCCATCAGCACGCCGAATTCCCCGAGGCCACGAGCACGCACGGCCCGAACCTCTCCCGGATCGGCGCCAAGGTCGCCGGCCATCCGCGGGGCAAAGAGTGGCTCTACAGCTGGCTCCGCGAGCCGGCCACGTACCACCCGAAGACGCTGATGCCGAACGTGCTCCTCGAGCCCGTCACCCTGGCCGACGGCACCGTCTCCGATCCGGCCGCCGACGCCGTCGCCTACCTGATGACCTCCACGGAGGACTGGAAGCCAGAGAACATCCCGGCCGCGAAGCTCTCGTCTGACGAACGCCAGGCGCTCGACGAACTGGCGCTCATGTACCTCAAGGATCGGTTCTCCGTCGCGCGGGCGGAGCAGGTGCTGAAGGACGGCATCCCGGCGACGCAGGCCGACATCAAGGGCGACGAGCGGATGCTCCTCGGCCTGGCGACCGCCGATCGGGATGCCGTGCTCCTGAACTACGTGGGCAAGAAGACGATCGCCAAGCTGGCCTGCTACTCGTGCCACGACATTCCCGGCTTCGAGGACGCCAAGCCCGCCGGTGCGGCGCTCGCCGACTGGGGCCGCAAGGACCCGTCGCGGATCGCCTTCGAGCAGGTGTCGCATCACGTCATGCATCAGCTCGCCGGCAAACACGGCCACGGCCATGCGTCGGGCCACGGGGCCGGGCACGCCGAGGCCGAAGGTCACGACAAGCCGTCTGAAGGACGCGCCAAGCCGGCCGACGACAGGATCAATCCCGACCTCGCCTACGCCGCTCCCGATCACGACGACGTGCACGTCGATCCCGAGTCGGTCGACCCCGACACTGGCTACTTCCTCGAGAAACTCGTGGGCCACGAGCGCGAGGGCTTCCTGTGGCAGAAGCTGCGGGCGCCGCGGAGCTACGACTACAAGAAGGCCGAGAACAAGACCTACAACGAGCGGTACCGGATGCCGCAGTTCCCGTTCGACCAAAAGCAGCGGGAGGCGGTGATGACGTTCGTGCTCGGTCTGGTGGCCGAGCCGCCGGCGCCGAAATACGTTCACAAGCCCGGTCCCCGCGAGCAGGCCCGGCTCGACGGTCTGGTCGTGGCCGAGCAGTACAACTGCGGCGGCTGCCACGTGCTCGGCATGGACCGCTGGGACATCCGCTACAAGCCCGGCTCGCTCGGCGACGCGACGGAACTTGCCGACTATCCGTTCCTCGCCCCGCACTTCACGCCGCAGCAGGTGGAAGCGTCGCTCGCTACCGACCGCCAGGGCCGCCGCATGGCGTCGCTCCATGGCATGCCGGTGCTCGATGCAGCCACGGGCAAGCCGCAGCGGGTGGACGAGGAGGGCACGCCGGTCGATGCCGACGATCCCGAGGCCAAGGCCCGGCCGTTCATGCTCTGGAAGGACGTGCTCGTGGACGGCGTCGCCCGCGCGGTCGGCGCCCAGAACCTGGTCGTGCCCGACGACGCGCTGGCCGCCGGCCGCCACTATCCCGCCAAGGGCGGCGACCTGGCGCGGATCCTGTTCCCAGTCGTGATCGCAGACGAGAAGAAGGTCAATCCGAACGTCAAGCCGGACGACGCCTGGGGCTGGCTGCCGCCGCCGCTGGTCGGCGAGGGCCAGAAGGTGCAGTCGGCGTGGCTGCACAAGTCCCTCCTCAACCCGCACACGATCCGCCCGCCGGCGGTGCTGCGGATGCCGAAGTTCAACTTTGACTCGGCCCAGGCGGCGAAACTGGTCGACTACTTCGCGGTCGTGGACGGGGCGGAGTATCCCTACGTGGCCGACGCCCGGCTCGACGAGAGTTCGCTGGCGGCGGCGGAGCGGGCCTACCCGGGCCACCTCCAGGACGCGCTCAAGATCGTCACCAACACCAACTACTGCGTGAAGTGCCACCTCGTCGGCGACTACACGCCTCCGGGCAGCGTGAAGGCGCTGGCGCCGCAGCTCGGTCGGGTCCATGAGCGGCTCCGGCCCGGGTATGTGCATGACTGGATCGCCAATCCGAAGCGGTTCCTTCCCTACACGGGCATGCCGGTCAACATCCCCTTCGACAAGCCGGTCAGCCAGGACCTCTACAAGGGGACGAGCGAGCAGCAGGTGTCCGCGCTCACCGACCTCCTGATGCACTTCGACACGTTCGCGAAGAGCAAGCTCCGTCCGGTGCTGGAGGCGTTCCTCAAGCAATCCGCGCCGGCCGCCCCGCAGACGTCCACGCCGGACCCGTCCTTGCCCCCGGCGGCGGCGACTCCGCCGGCCACCCCCCCGAGTGTCGGCCTGCGGTCTGCCGCCGGCTCGCCTCCGACGTCCGCCGCTCTAAACTGATGGTGTCGGTCCGGTACCGAGTCCCGCCCAATCGCCCGCCCTGGAGTCATGCCATGCAGACGTCGCTCGTTCGCCTCGCCGTCGTCGCCTCCGTCCTCGTCGTCTCGGCCGCCCGCGCCGACGAGTGGGGGACCATCAAGGGCAAGTTCGTCCTCAAGGGCGACGTGCCGGCGGCGGTCGAGCTCAAGGCCGACAAGGACGTGGAAGTCTGCGGCAAGCACAAGCTGCTCGCCGAGGAGCTCGTCGTCGGCGCCGACAAGTCGATCGCCAACGTCGTCGTTTTTGTCCGCGACAAGGGGGTGAAGGTGAACCCCGAACTGGCCGCGGCCGCCAAGGGGCAGAAGGTCGAACTCGACAACAAGGACTGCCGGTTCGAGCCGCACGTGGTGTTCGTGCAGACTGGGCAGGAGTTGGTGATCAAGAACTCCGACTCCGTCGGCCACAACAGCAACATCTCGACGATCAAGAATCCCGCGCAGAATATGCTCGTTCCGGCCGGGGGTTCGGCGCCGTCGAAGTTCGCGCTCGAGGAGGCGATCCCCGCTGGCGTCACCTGCAACATCCATCCCTGGATGAAGGCCTGGGTGGTGGTCCGCGGCAATCCCTATGCCGCCGTCTCGAAGGCCGACGGCTCGTTCGAGATCAAGGGAGTGCCGGTGGGCGAGGTCGAGCTCCAGCTCTGGCACGAAAAAGCCGGCAACCTGAAGGACACGGCAACCGCCAAGGGCAAGTCCGACGCCAAGGGCCGGCTCAAGGTCAAGGTCGAGGCGGCCGGCACCGACCTGGGTGACATCGCCATCGAGCCCGCATCGTTCAAGAATTGAGCACACGCATGACCGCCATGCATCGCCTCGGGTTGTTCACCGTCGCCGTTTGCCTGCTCGCCGCGGGCTGCGGGCCGGTCCGCGTCTCCACGCCGTCGGCCGACATCGCGGCGGCGGAGAAGCTTCGCGGCACCCTGCAGGTCGCGGCGATTGGAAACGCCACCGCCGCGGCGACGGAGACGGGCACCGGCTGGGCGACGCTCAAGGGTCGGTTCGTGTTCGCCGGCACGCCTGGTGACCCGAAGCCGCTCGTCGCCGACAAGGACACCGAGGTCTGCGGCAAGATGACGAAACTCTTCGACCGCTCCCTGCTCGTCGATCCGTCGGGCAAGGGGCTGGCGAACGTCGTCGTGTTCGTCCGCAAGTCGAGCCGCGTCAAGTCGCCCGTGCCGGACACCCCGCTTGTCTTCGACCAGAAGAACTGCGAGTTCCTCTCGCAGGTGTTCGCCGCCCGCGTCGGTCAGCCCGTGGACGTGAGGAACAGCGACCCCATCGGCCACAACACGAACGTCGCCGGCTCGAGCTTCAACCAGCTGATTCCGGCCGGCGGTTCCACCGTGTACAAGCCCGACGCGGAGACCGGCATGCCGACGATGGTGACCTGCAACATCCATCCCTGGATGAAGGCCTACGCCGTGTTCCGCAAGGACGGCTACGTGGCCGTCTCGGCCGCCGACGGTTCGTTCACGATCCCCGATCTGCCCGCCGGCGAAACGCTCGAGTTCCAGGTCTGGCACGAACGGTCCACCGGTGCCAACGGCGCCCTCGGCCTCGCCAAGCCGGAGCTCAAGTGGACGCCCAAGGGCCGCTTCCAGATCAAGCTCGAGGAAAACGAGGTGAAGGATCTGGGCACGATCGAAGTGCCCGCCTCCGCCATCGGCACCTGACCTTTTCCACCGCTGAAGCCATGTCGATGAAGCCCTCTTCTATCCGTCGCATTCCATCCTTGCTGCTGGTGTTGGCGGCCGTGGTCGCGGCCGGCTGCGGCCGGACGCCACCGGCCTCGTTCCGGGCGAACCTCGTCGAGGCCACGAAGCAACGGCTCACGCCGGACCAGGAGCGGCAGGTGGCCACGATCCTCGAGGCCATGTTCGGCACGCCCGACCAGCCGTTCGTCCTGCCGGAGGCGGGGCTCGACCTGGCCAAGTTGCAACTTGCGGCCGGCCCCGTGCGGAGCGACATCGTGGGCCGCAAGAACGGCCTCTACCGCGAGCACTGTTCCCATTGCCACGGGATCACCGGCGATGGCATGGGGCCCACGGCGGCATTTCTCAATCCGTATCCCCGCGACTACCGGCCGGGCGTGTTCAAGTTCAAGAGCACCGAGCGGGCCGACAAGCCGACGCACGCCGACCTCGTCCGCATCCTGCACAACGGTATCGCCGGCACCTCGATGCCGTCGTTCGCGCTGTTGAGCGAGGTCCAGGTGGACGCGCTGGCCGAGTACGTCAAGTACCTTGCGATTCGCGGCGAGACCGAGCTGTCGCTGGTGCGGGCCTTCTTCGAGCTCGACGACGACGCCCAGGGCAAGCTTCCCGAGACCCGCGAGTTCCTCGTGGGCGAGACGCTGGCCGTCGTCGCCGACCGCTGGAAGAGTGCGGCTGACGCGGCGATCCCGGTGCCGGAGATGCCGGCCGACCTGGACCTCACAGCCTCGATCGCCAAGGGCCGCGAGCTCTTCTACGGCGACAAGGCCAACTGCGTGAAGTGCCACGGGCCGACCGCGCTCGGTGACGGGCAGGCCAACGACTACGACGACTGGAACAAGCCGATCGTGGAATGGAAGAAGGAACTGGCCGGCGCGGAGGACCGCGCCTGGGCCGCCCGGGCGGCGGGCGTAATCGCCGGCGACGCGCTCGAGCCGCGGACGATCCCGCCGCGGAACCTGCGGCAGGGCATCTACCGCGGCGGCCGTCGGCCGCTCGATCTCTACTACCGGATCCACGCGGGCATCAACGGCGCGCCGATGCCCGCCGCCAAGGGCACGATCTCGCCCGAGGACATCTGGCACATCGTGAACTACGTCCGGTCGCTTCCCTACGAGCTCGACGGCGAACTGGGGGCGGATCGGCCGATGGTCGCGCGGGACAGGTTCTGAGCGGAGCAGGGGATTTACGATCATGGGCAGTCGATTCGCGGGCATCTTCTGGGCGCTGTTGTTCCTGCTCGTGCCGATCCTCGGCGTGGCGGTGTTCGCGGTCGCGCCGGCGTACGACCACTGGCTGCCGAAGAACGTCGCCGCCCACGGCCCGAGCATCGACAACCTCTTCTACTTCATCCTCGCCCTGACCGGCGTGGTGTTCATCGCCACGGAGCTGCTCCTCTTCTGGTTCATGTGGAAGTACGACGCCGCCAAGGCCACTGGCCCGGCGGCCTACATCCAGGGGAGCCACACGCTCGAGGTCGTCTGGACGATCATCCCAGCCGCCACGCTGCTGTTCATCGCCATCTACCAGATGAACGCCTGGGCCGACGTGAAGATGCGCCGCCCGCGGATGTCGCCCACCGTCGAGGTCGTGGCCCGGCAGTTCGAGTGGCGGCTCCGCTATCCAGGCCGCGACGGGACGCTGGGCACGCCCGACGACCTGTTCCTGGTCAACGACCTGCACGTGCCCGTGGACGAGGACGTGCTCATCCAGCTCAAGAGCATGGACGTGCTCCATTCGTTCTTCCTGCCGAACCTGCGGATCAAGCAGGACGCCGTGCCGGGCATGAAGATCCCGGTGTGGTTCAAGGCCACCGAGACCGGCTCATACGACATCGTCTGCGCCGAGCTCTGCGGCTGGGGCCATTACAAGATGAAGGGCCGGATCACGATCGAGTCGCGCGAGGACTTCAACCGCTGGCTCGACGAGCAATACGCCAAGCAGGAGGCGACGCAGCCCGAGGCCCTGGACGGCACCGCCGCCGCCGCCGATTGAACGCCGCTTTTTCCGGAGGACAGCCATGAGCATCGCCACCACCAGCCCGACCGTGACCCACAGCGGCACCCACCACGGTGCCCCCCACGGTGCCCACCAGCGCGGACTGTCGCACTTCCTGTCCACCTATGTGTTCTCGAAGGACCATAAGGTCATCGGGCTGCAGTTCCTGTTCTCGACGCTGCTCTGGTTCCTGGTCGGCGGCCTGCTGGCCCTCGCCGTCCGCTGGCAGGTGGCCTGGCCGTGGTCCGACGTGCCGGTGCTCGGCAAGCTCTTCGCCCAGCAGGGCGGGCAGATGGCGCCGGAGTTCTACACCATGCTGTTCACCATGCACGCCACGGTGATGATCTTCCTGGTGATCATTCCGATCCTGGCGGGTGCGTTCGGCAACTTCCTCATCCCGCTGATGATCGGCGCCGACGACATGGCCTTCCCGACGCTCAACATGCTGTCGTACTGGTTCATGTGGCCTGCGTTCTTCGCCTTCGGGGCCAGTTTCTTCGTGGAGGGGGGCGCGGCCTCGGGCGGCTGGACGAGCTACCCGACGCTCTCGACCAACGTCGCCTCTTCGCCGAGCAGCGGCTGGGGGCAGACGCTGTGGCTCATCGGCCTGACGTTCGTCGGCGTCTCGTCGATGCTCGGCAGCGTCAACTACATGACGACGATCATCCTCATGCGGGCTCCGGGCATGACGATGTTCCGCCTGCCGATGACGATCTGGGCGATGTTCATCACCGCCGTCCTCCAGGCCTTCGCCCTGCCGGTGCTCACGGCGGCCGGCTCGATTCAGCGACTGGACCGCACCCC
>Ga0082207_1001550_pt1 | contig 10758 bp, 10 predicted proteins | sample LakMenEpi10Aug09_FD_71540 | JGI IMG/M metagenome (GOLD analysis project Ga0082207, IMG submission 71540) | reverse complement strand
GTTTCATTTTCCATTGCCAACCCCTAAGACCTAACCCCCCAACCCCCTTCCCTACTAGGGAAGGGGGAGTAATAAATAATTTTTTATGTTTAATAGTAATAATTAGTCCCCCCTCTCCTGCGAGGAGAGGGGTTGGGGGAGAGGTCACACAGTTTTTCCTAGAGAATGAAACAGCCCTGCGTGTACGGGGGGCTTGGGGAACTGTTCCCTGTTCCCTGCTATATATGTTGTTTTAACACCTGTTTTAAATATATTCCCGTGTAAGATTTATCATTTTTAACAATATCTTCCGGGGTTCCTTCGGCAATTAATTCCCCCCCTTTATCTCCCCCCTCTGGCCCTAAATCAATTACCCAATCTGCACAACGAATTACATCTAAATTATGTTCAATTACTAAAATAGAATTACCTTTATCCACTAATCTTTGCAATACATTTAATAATTGATGCACGTCATAAAAGGATAAACCCGTTGTAGGTTCGTCAATTAAATATAACGTTTTTCCCGTGGCTCTTTTAGATAATTCCGATGCTAATTTAACCCGTTGGGCTTCTCCTCCTGATAGCGTTGGGGCGGGTTGTCCTAACTGAATATAACCCAAACCGACATCCACTAAAGTTTGTAACCGACCTGCCGCCCTGGGGATATTTTGAAACACTTCTAAAGCTGTTTCTACGGGCATATTTAACACATCTGCTATCGAATATCCTTTATATTTTACCTGTAAGGTTTCCCTGTTATATCTGGCTCCTTTGCACACTTCACACTGCACATAAACATCGGGTAAAAAGTTCATTTCAATTATATTTACTCCTTGTCCGCCGCAGGCTTCACAACGCCCTCCTTTAACATTAAAAGAAAATTGTCCGGCTTTATAACCTCTAGCTTTTGCTTCAATTGTTTCTGTAAAAACCTCTCGAATAATATCAAAAACTCCGGTATAAGTTGCGGGGTTAGATCTGGGGGTTCGACCAATGGGAGATTGATCAATTACAATTACTTTATCTAATACTTCTAATCCTTCTATGGCTTTTAAATTCTTGGGAAAAGGCACTTTTTTGGTAAAATGATGTTGTAAAGCCGGATACAGTAATTCACTCATTAAGGTTGATTTTCCTGAACCAGAAACCCCCGTAATACTAACCAGTTTTCCTAACGGAATTTCGACGGTAATATTATTTAAGTTATTGCGGGTAGCGTTAATTAATTTAATCCGTTTTCCATTCCCCATTCTCCTCTCTGTGGGGGTCTCAATTTGCTTTCTTCCTGATAAATAAGCACCCGTTAAAGAGCGCTCAGTTTTTAATAAAACCTCTATATTTCCTTGAGCAACAATTTCACCGCCATGCACCCCCGCCCCCGGCCCAATATCCACTAAATGATCCGCCGCCCGAATAGTTTCTTCATCATGTTCAACTACAATTAAAGTGTTACCTAAATCCCGTAATTTTATTAAGGTATTTAATAACTTTGTATTATCCCGTTGATGTAACCCAATACTGGGTTCATCTAATACATATAAAACCCCCGTTAAACCCGCTCCAATTTGGGTTGCTAACCGAATGCGTTGGGCTTCTCCTCCTGATAGGGTAGATGCGGTTCTAGCTAAGGTTAAATAGTCTAATCCTACATCGAGTAAAAATTGCAATCTGGCTCTAATTTCCCGTAGGACTAATTCCGCTATTTTTGCTTGTCTTTCGGTTAAGTTTAACTGATTAATTCGGTTTAAACAATCCTGAATTGAAACTCCTGTTAATTCATCTATTTGATATTGTCCCACTCGCACCGCTAGGGCTTCGGGTTTGAGTCGTTTTCCCAGACAAACTTCGCAGGGTTGATCAATTAAATATTGTTCTAATTTTTGCTTTTGTAATTCGGAGGCACTATCTTGATATTGACGTTGTAATAATGGAATTACCCCGGCGTAGGGTCGATAATATCCTTTATTTTGTCGATAGCGAGAATCGGTTTCAATTAAAATAGGTTCCTCTGAACCATAAAGGATAATATGTTGTTGTTCTTTTGTGAGTTGATTCCAAGGGGTTGTAATCTCGAAACCAAAGGCTTGACCGATACTATGCAATATTGATAAATAATAGGAATTATCCTTTTCTGACCAAGGAGCAATTGCAGTATAAACTGGTTGAGTTAAGTCGGGAATTACTAACTCTGGGGAAAAGGTTTTTAGATGTCCTAAACCATGACAACTCGGACAAGCACCAAAGGGAGAATTAAACGAAAATAACCGAGGAGAAAGTTCTTCCATTACCGCCCCATGTTCGGGACAAGCAAAATTTTCTGAAAATATTAATTGTAAAGATTCTACGCCTTTAATTGAGGGGGTTTCAAAGTTATCTGGTTCTAAAGGATCGCGATGTTCTGGATCTTTTTGATCTTCAGAGTTTTCATTTGATCTATCATCTAAGAGTTTTATAATTGCAATTCCATTCGATTGTTTTAAACAGGTAGTTAAGGAATCGGCGAGACGTTCTTGTAATCCTGGTTTTTTAATTAAGCGGTCAATAACAATTTCAATATTATGGGTATGGTTTTTATCTAATTCAATATTTTCTGATAGTTCCAAAACCTCATTATTCACCCTAACGCGCACAAATCCTTGGGAGGCTAAACTAGATAATAACTTGCGGTGAGTTCCTTTTTTCCCCCTAACAACCGGAGCCAGGATAATAAATTTTGTCCGGTCTGGAAGTTCCATGATCCGATCGCACATTTCATCAATAGTTTGGGGCGCAATATTGCGATCGCACATCGGACAATGGGGCTGTCCAGCCCGACCAAATAGCAACCGCAAATAATCATAAATCTCCGTCACCGTCCCAACGGTAGAGCGAGGGTTATGGGAGGTGGATTTTTGGTCAATGGAAATGGCGGGACTCAAGCCATCGATCGCATCAACATCGGGTTTATCCAGTTGTCCCAGGAATTGGCGGGCGTAGGCGCTCAGGGACTCCACATAGCGGCGCTGACCTTCGGCGAAGATGGTATCAAAGGCGAGGGACGATTTCCCAGAGCCGGAAACCCCCGTAAAAACGATCAGGCGATCGCGGGGTAACTCCAAATCAACATTTTTCAAGTTATGTTGTTTCGCCCCCCGAATGCGGATGGTGTTGGGGGTGTTGTTGGGATAGGGTAGGGGGTCAGAGAGCAATTTTGAGTTCACTACATTTCGAGTGGTACAGTCCTTAATTATCTTAGCGTTACCATTGGCATCTGGGAGTTGTGAATCTGAAAAGGGACTGTTACTATATTATGAGATAGTAAAAATCCTAGTAATAAAATACAGCTTAAAAAAATGGAAATCAACATTAATAGTACAATCCCATCAGTGAAATCTGAAAAACCTTTTCCAACAAGTCATGAACTCCAGCAGTTTATGGAATGGTTAAAATCAAATGAAACTCCCTGGGAAGCAGCCAAGTATTTAGGGGAGTATGAAAAACTAATCATTGAAAATACAATTCGATCTTTGAAGCACAGTCATCCCGATCTATTTTTAACTTCACAGAAGGAGGAAAAAATAACTGGTGATATTAGTTTTTATCTACATTTAATTGGATACTCTTTAGTCGTAAGTAATAAAACAGCATTAGGTGAAGCGTTAAAACCCAATATCCTTGATACTTTATCTTTATCTCCTAGCTGCTTAATTGAATCTCTCAATTTAATTAAAAATAATATTTTTCTTAAAGAAAATGCAAAGCAAGAGATTTTAGAGTATATAAACTATGCCATACAAAAAATTATTGAAAAGGACAAAAGCAAGAATTTAGAAGACGACAATTATCAGCTTCCTTTCTGGCAAAAAATCATAGAAATTGGGACAACTGTTTCTCAAGCAGAATGGGAAAAATTACCCAAAGATTTTTCTAAAAACTTTGAACATTATTTGTATGGGGTTGCTAAAGATTCATGAAGTTTATTTTCTTGGATACTTCTTATTTACAAGCTTTAGCTAATCCAGGTGATGATTTACATCAACGTGCAATAGAAGTAACAGAAAAGCTGGGTGCATTTGTTCCTGTCACCAGTGAAATGGTACTTACTGAACTTTTGAATGCCCTATCGAGCAAAGGTCGGTATTTGCGACAAATTGCACTTGAGATTACTACTAAATTACAAAATGATTCACAGGTTGAAATAGTTCTTCAAACCAGCGAATTGTTTAAAAGTGCTGTTGAATTTTATAGCCAAAGATTGGATAAAGGTTACAGCTTAACAGACTGTGCTTCAATGTTAATTATGCGTCAAAAAGGAATTCAAGATATTTTGACTTATGATAAACATTTCCTGCAAGAAGGGTTTAATGCGTTGCTTAGAGAATAAGATAACCTTTAGAGGCTATTATAGAAAGAAAATTGTAAAAAGAGGTTAAGTCAAAAGGTAATCAATAACTAACCTCATTTCTGCTTAATATAGCTTTTAAAAATGGGATTTACAGTAAATAGCGATCGCTATGACACAACTTGATCATCTCACACATCCCATCACCAAACCGTAAACAAAACTGATTTGCTGTTGCTGAAATCAGAACAAACTTGATATTTTGGGCAACAGCTTTATCCCAGTGCTGAAAATATTTTTACCTCTAACAATTACCATATTTATCGCTATGAACCATTGACGAGAAGAACAAGAGAAACCTAGAAACGATAGAGATATAATTACTTACCTAGATTTTTATTTGATTTCAAATAAGATTTAGCCCAAGAATATCGATGAGGATCTTTTTTCAGTAGATATTCCACGACTGTTCGGCGCTTATTTTCATCCTTAGCATTTTTAACAATTTGCTTCATTTCCGCATCCTGATCTTTCGGTGAAGCACCCCGTTTAATCGCTTCTTCAAACCAATGTTCACCCACCAAAAATTCCCCTCGCTCAAAACAAATTGCACCCATTAAAGTGTAAGGATGATGACTATTGGGTTGATACTCAATTGCTTTTCGCGCACAAGTTTCAGCCTGATCTAGTTTATCAACATCACGAAAAGCACCGCCTCTTGTTGTTAATAAAGCTGATTTTAGCTTATTTTCTTTAATCGCATTAAAATTTATATTTTCTGTTAATTTTAAGGCTCGTTGTGGTTCATTTGCTTTACGCCAATGACTACTCGCATTAGGCAGTTTCCATTGATTTCCTGTTTGTTGGTACTCTTGTTCATAGAAAGTTGCTTCGATTTTATGATAAGCAATGAAAATTTTACTCCTTTTATTACTATCAGTTCTATTAGAGATATTATAGAAACTATTATTACTATAATATGAATGATAGAAAAGATTCTTTTCTATCAGCCAAGCCACCTCGATTTCCTCAAGTCGATTTCCTTTTTCTAGTTTCTGTAAAATGGGGTACAAGCCACTAGAAACTCCTTGATCTTGATGTGATGAAACATCATACTTAGACTTGAGAGTTGCAAAGTGTTTTTCTTTAGCAAAAACAATAATATTTTCACGCCCATTCTGTTGAAGCCAATCAATATCAGCCTGACTTAATTCCTCGCCTTTTTTGATAGTAGATTTTAAATGATCAGCATATTTTTCAATGGCAAAAACAATAATATCTTCACGCCCATTCTGTTGAAGCCAATCAATATTAGGCTGACTTAACTCGTCGCCTATGGTGATAGTAGATTTTAAATGATCAGCATATTTTTCAATAGCGATCGCAATTGTATCCATGAGTTTACGGTTTTTAAGAAAGTTGATGTCCTGGTCAACTATCTTAATATTGGCATCAATCTTTTTAAGAAGTTTATACAAATGGCTAGAGAGTAAACTATCCTGACAACTGGTTGCTTTATACTTAATTTTTAGTTCGTTAAACTGTTCTTTTTGTTCAATTTCTAAAACAATACTAAGAGTTTCATTGAGTTTATTATCTTCTAACCATTTAATATCATAAGAGCTTAATTTTTGGTTGGAATCAAGAGTTTTTAGAATTTGATAGAGAGGGCTAAAAACAGATAAATCTAAGTATATTGTCGCTTTATACTTTTCTTTGAGTTGTGCAAATTCAGCTTGTTTTATTGCTTGTTTTTGATCAACAATTGCTGAAATTTCTAACAATTTTTGTTGTTGGATGAATTCAACATCTTTCTCGTTTAAGTCCGCTTCAGATTCTAATTTTTTTAAAATTGAATACAACAGGGAATCGTCAGGTAAATAACCATCAAATTGATCCGCTTTATACTTAATTTTTAGCTGTTTAAATTCTTTAATTTGTAAAGCTTGATCGCCAACATATTTAAGAGAATTTTTTATCAGAAAATCAATTTCTGAATCTGTGATTTGATGTTCTGAATCTAGCTTCCAAAGAATAGAATAAACAGGACTATAATTCTTGTTCATTCTATGGGTGACATTATACTTTACCCTTAACTGATCAAATTCTCGATCTAATTGACGGATAGCTTGTGCTTTATCCTCTTGTTCTTTTTTAATGGTTGTAATCGTTTCTAATAGTTGGTTGTCGAGTAACCAATTCCATTCTATGTCATTGATATCCATTCCTAAATCTGCTTTTCGCAAGATCAAATACAAAAGACTAGAGAGGGATGAATTTTCATAATCAGTTGCTTGATACTTAGATTTGAGGGCTACAAAATATTCGAGGGAAAATTGCGAATGGTGGTTTATCATAGAATTTGAATCAATTTTATATCAGCTTACTACACAGCCTGCTCCCAGAATTTCGGAAACGACCGAGGCTATTTTTTTTCCTAGTTCCCCTGGTTCTAGGGAACATCTGCTACAGGCTCTGCTACCTTATAAGCATTTTAGGTAGAACCTAGAAATGCTAGAAATGAAAGAACGAGACGTTGCTGAACTTTTTTCTAGTTCCCAGGCTCATGCCTGGGAATATATAATAGAGGCTCCGCCTCTTGTTAAAGGTGGCAGAGCCACCCCAATATCATTTCTAGGTAGAACCTAGAAACTAGGGGAGGAGAGAAGTTTTAGGAGGCGATCGCTCTAAGTTATTATGATAATATATTATGATAATAGTTAATAAGGAATCCAGTCTAATTTGTCTAACCACTCCTGAGCCTCAGTGATTTCCCAAATTAACACTAAAGATTCTGACCAAGTTCTAATTGTACCACCTGGACGTAGCCAAACTAATCCCCAAATATGACCTCCTTCTCCCCAATGATCCTGCAAATGTCCTCCCATACTATTGCGGTTATCGGTTACTAATAATCGTTGCGATACTTCCAAATAATTCAGCAATTCTGGATCAAGAGTTCCTAATGGGGGTGCTTCTGGTTCTCCCACTCGGATGATATCAATATCTGTATTGAAACGTTGTACCGCTAACTTCAATTTTGGCGGTAAATTTTCATCAAGGAGAAACCGAACTTTCATATTTTAATTTCTCCTGTTCTCTCTGTTGCTTAATCGCTTGTAAACGTTGTCTTAAGGGTGAAGGATGAGTTATAAACTCTTGATAATGTTGTTCTCGCTGTTTCCATAATCGCAATAAATAAGCATCCATCGCAGAACGATTTTGTAAATAATAGGTAATCACGGCATAGATTTTTTCAAGGTTGAGGGTGGGTAACTCCTGTAAAATTTGTTCTGGGGTGTATCCATCCAGATAATATTTGATCACATCCTCAATACCAATGCGATGACCTTTCAGGTGAATTTCATCAGGATTAATAAATTCTAAGTAATCTTGTAATTGCATGGTTAAAACGATACCTTATATTGTTCTTCAGCAAATTGCTCAAAATCTCTAAACCGTCCCTGTTCAAAATCTTCTAACCCTCGTTTAATGCCCTCAATCGCTGCTTCTGTATCATCCGTTTCCCCTGTTAAGATTTGATTGAGAAGTTCAGTGACAACATAATTAATATCCTGTCCTTGCTTGGTGGCTTTTTCTCGTAGTTTTGCTTCGAGTTCGGGAGTCAGTGTTACAACAATTGACATAAATATTTTTTGAGTGTTGTTAACCTTTACAGGGTATTATAGCAAGAAATTAGAGCGATCGCTCTATTTTTAATAATACTACTTTTATTCGGGTAAAAATTCAAGGGATAAAATCTCGGTTAAGGTATAGGGACAAATTTCTGGAAATAAAGATAACCCGGTTTCTCTTTCCGCGCTCAGAGTTGCCAAAGAGTAAACATCTTCTATCGCTTCAGTCAAATTAGGTTGAAGACTAGGATTTTTTTGCAGAAGTTTTTCTAAACGAAGACGTTGCTCTTTGATGGTTAATTGCCAACTACGAGAGCGTAAGTTAGGCTGAAATTGCCATTTTAATAAGTGCATAATTAAGAATTCTAATCTACTGTCTAAATGATTATAAATTAGGGTAAAAGTTGAGATTCAATCAAACTTAAACCCCAATTCAGAGTAATTTTTAACTCCTTGATTACAATTTCATGGTTAAACTAATCCGTTTTAACTTCTCATTAATTTCCATAACCCGCACTTTAACAACTTGTCCCACTTTAACAAATTTATTCGGGTCATCGACAAATTGATCGGCGAGTTGGGAAATATGAACTAAGCCATCTTGATGGACTCCAATATCAACAAATGCACCAAAAGCAACTACATTGGTCACACTTCCTTCTAATTCCATTCCTATTTTTAAATCGGTTATTTCTTTAATTCCTTCTCGGAATGTGGCATATTTAAACTCAGCCCGGGGATCTCGTCCAGGTTTTTCGAGTTCGCTAATAATGTCTTTTAAGGTAGGAATTCCGATGGTATCAGTAACATATTTATCCAGTTTCACCGATTTAATTTTATCCTTAAATTGACTAATATTATTTAAGGTAACGCCTACATCCTTCGCCATAATTTCCACGACCGCATAACTTTCGGGGTGAACTGCGGTATTATCTAAAGGATTAACACCTCCTCGAATTCTTAAAAATCCCGCCGCTTGTTGAAAGGCTTTTGGGCCTAATTTAGCGACTTTTAACAGTTCTTTCCGGGTTTTAAAAGCTCCATTTTCATTCCGATAATTGACAATATTTTGAGCTACTGTTGGGGTAATTCCTGACACAAAGGTTAATAATTCCTTAGAAGCGGTGTTTAATTCCACTCCCACATAATTAACACAACTTTCAACAGTATCATCGAGTTTTTTCTTTAATAATTTCTGATCTACATCGTGTTGATATTGTCCGACACCAATGGATTTTGGATCAATTTTTACTAATTCTGCTAGGGGATCTTGTAACCGTCGTCCGATACTAATTGCACCCCGCACCGTTAAGTCTAAATCGGGAAATTCTTGCCGCGCCACATCACTAGCGGAATAAATGGATGCACCGGATTCATTAACCATTACTTTGATCGGTTTTCGCTCTAATTTAGCGATAATTTCTGTTATAAATTCATCGGTTTCTCGTCCGGCGGTTCCATTTCCGATCGCGATTAATTCTATTTTATATTTATCAATTAATTGTTTAACTTTTTTTGCTGCTTCTTGACGTTGACCTGCCGCTTGATGGGGGAAAATTGTATGATATTCACAGAATTTTCCGGTTTCTGATAATACTGAAACTTTGCACCCAGTTCTAAACCCGGGGTCAATAGCTAAGGTGGGTTTCATTCCCGCAGGGGAGGCGAGTAATAATTCTCTTAAATTTGATTCAAAGGTTTTAATTGATTCTAAATCGGCGTAGGTTTTGCGATCGCTTCTAACTTCACTAATTAACGATGTTTTCATTAACCGATTAAAAGCATCTTTTAACATCGGTTGATAGAATTTTCTAATTATCGGATTTTTGGTTTTAATTTCCTGGGATTCTAAATGAGACTGCACAAAATCTTGATCAAATTCAATTTCAACTTTTAAGATTCCTTCGGTTTCTCCCCGCAATAATGCTAACAGATTATGGGGTTTAATATCTTGTACATTTTCTCGATATTGGCGGTACATTTCAAATTTAGTTGATCCTTCGGGATAGTCTTCTTTGACTAGGGAAACAAATACCCCTCGATTGATTAAATATTCTCTTAAATAGGCTCGTAAATTAGCTTTTTCGGATAGGATTTCTGCTAGAATATCAGAGGCTCCATTTAAGGCATCTTCAATAGTTTTAACACCTTTTTCTTCGGAAATATATTTTTTTGCTTCTGCGTTTAAATCAAAACTTGGGGAATTGGGTTGATTAAAATTAGCAATAAATTGAGCTAGGGGTTCTAATCCTTTTTCTTTGGCAACGGTGGCGCGAGTTCTGCGTTTAGGTTTGTATGGTAAATATAAATCTTCTAGTTCGGTTTTTTGTAAACAGGTTTCGATTTGTTCTCGGAGTTCATCGGTAAGTTTTTCTTGGGATGCGATCGCTTCTAAAATACTTTTTTTCCGGTCTTCCAATTCTGTTAAATAGGTATAACGTTCTGAGAGATCCCGCAGTTGAATTTCATCTAAGGAACCCGTAATTTCTTTCCGATATCGCGCTACAAAAGGAATGGTTGCTCCCTCGAAAAACAGTTGTAGGGCGTTTTCTACCTGAAAGGGTTTAAGAGACAGTTCTTGAGCGAGAATTTGAGAAATATTGAGCATAGGATTCAAAATTAATAGTGACTGTATTTAACCTTAATTCTATCATATTTAATTCAAAAGAATAGCCCTAAATTTTGTATTTTACCAAACTCGATAGAAACTATAGCAATCCTATTTGAGTTGTGTTTAAAATCCCTGATCAAAAGGGAACACCGGAACAGCCCCCCCCTAGCCCCCCCCGCGCGGGGGGGGGGGGGGGGGGGGGGGCGTGG
>Ga0082207_1001548_pt1 | contig 10759 bp, 5 predicted proteins | sample LakMenEpi10Aug09_FD_71540 | JGI IMG/M metagenome (GOLD analysis project Ga0082207, IMG submission 71540) | reverse complement strand
GTTAATCCCTCGTGGTAGTAGTGCTTATACTGATGCTAGGGAACAAATTAGAACTTGGCGGCAATTACTGATTCCCAAATCACCACTTACTCCATCAGTGGAATCCACGCCAGAAGAAACACCAGTAGAAGAATTTCAGCCTTCAGGAGTTAGTAATTAATTGAAATAATATAAGTAGCGGATTCTATTGGCATTTTAGATGGTATTTTTTTACGTCCGCAAAGTTCGGTAACTACAATTTTTTTCTTTTTTAAATAATGGTCGCTTCCGCAAGGGGGCGGCTGTTTTTTATATCGCTAAATTTTATTTTTATTATAAAGACAATCTTAAGAAATCAAGTTAATTATTATACCGATGATATATTGAAGCGAAATTATTAATTAACACTGTGTATGTCTTATCATCCTATTGCTAATCAAATTTATAATTTATTGATTGAGGATAAAATTACGGAGCAAGAAGGAGAAATTACTTTTGATTTTCTTCAAATGCCTATTAAAATTAATCGAACAGATGGTATTGGTAATTTATTTGAAGAATGGCTTTCTAGGTGGATGAACAAAAAAGGTATTTATTTTACAACAAAATCACAAAAGTTTCCTGATTTCTTACTTGACAAAGATTCTGAAATTAAAGGTTTACTGGAAATTAAAACATTTAGCAAAAATCCAGCCTTTGATTTGGGTAACTTTAAAGCTTATTGTAATAGTTTAACTACAGAAGGGTACAGACTAGACGCAGATTATTTAATTTTTGATTACCAACTAGAAAAATCCAAATTTCAAATCAAACAGATTTGGCTCAAAAAGATTTGGGAAGTCACAGGAAAATCAGAAGATTATCCTATTACTCATCAAAAAAAAGGTGGAAAAGATCAAAAGCCAGAAGATAAGCAAATTTATACTATCAGACCAAGTTCAAAATCTACTTGGGACTCTCCAAAAGATCAGTCCTTTCAGTCTAGACTAGATTTTGTAAATGCTTTATACAATACATTAATGCAATATTATGATACAAAAAATAATAGTGTGAATTGGCTACAAACAGTCAAAAATAACTATTTGTATCATACAGAAAATGAACTATAAGACTTACAGTAAGGTTTATTAGTCTTATCTAGTCAATACATAAACCTTATTAGGAACTGACAGCATTTTTTGAATAACTATTCTTTCCGAAATTTCTTTTACCACAGTAACTACTACAGTGTTTCCCAATAAATCAAATGCTTTATTGATAGGTAAATTAATGTGATAATCTTCAGGAAAGCCAAATAATCTCAATCCCTCTCTAATTGTTAAACATCTTAACCCTTTACCATCAACTACTGCTAATCTCTGCATATCAGTAGCTACTAAAGTGGGTGCAATATCATGAGGATCAAGTATCTTATTAATCGGAAAACTGAGTTTACCAACTACAATATTATAGCCTTTCGGTAAATCAAGTCTATATTCTCTTTTCTTTACTGTTTTACCATCTTTATTTACTACTTCTTGAATGTCCTTAGGATGTTCATATTTTAAATAACCTTTATTTGCTAAATCATCTAATATTTGTTTTAAATCTTTATGTTGATAAAAAGTTTCAATTTCATCTAAACTTAACGGTATTCCATCCATCCAGTGAATACCCTTTTTAGCAGACCAATTTTTTCTTCTTCTTTGTTTTAGTAATAAATTTAGTAATTCTCTTTGTTCTATACTAACATTTCCTTTTAATTCTAAATCCCAACTATGAATATTATCTTCTCCTCCTCTTTTATCTCTAATAGATTTACCATAAAGTTCATCCAGAGAATATTGTGCTAATAGTTTTTTAACAAAATTGGTTTGTAAAGTTGGACAACCTGTTTCTAAAATATTTGATAATACAGATTGATTATTTTTAGAAAAATTTAAAGAGATAGGATTTATTTTAGTTCCAGCTATATAAATTCTTTTTCTATCTTGAGGAATACAAAAATCTTTAGAATTTAAAACATCACATTTGACTTGATAACCTAATTGTTCTAATTTATTTAAAATAGTTGTTAATGTTCTACCGTTATCATGTTGAACTAAACCTTCAACATTTTCTAATAAAAATCCAAAGGGTGATTTATCTTTTAAGATACGTTCAATTTCAAAAAATAAAGTTCCTCTAGTATCTAAAAATCCTTGTCTTGTTCCTGCACTACTAAAAGGTTGACAGGGAAACCCAGCTAATAAAATATCAAATTCAGGAATTTGTTGAGTTGATATTTCAGTGATATCACCCCATATTTTATCTTGGTAAAAATTATCTTGATAAACTTTAATTGCTGTAGATTTAATTTCAGAAGTGAACACACATTCGCAGTTAATTCCTAAAGATTTACAAGCTTTTTCTAAGCCTAATCTCATTCCGCCAATTCCTGCAAATAAATCAATAAATTTAATAGTAGTAGACATTGTTAGCTGGTAATATTAACAAACAATTTACATATTAACATACTATTTGTATTTTTGATATTATTTTATTTTTTACGAAAATAAAATCAGGGATAAATCCTATTATAACAATCATTTTTGGAGAATTTATAGCTATTATTAAGAGGATTTAGGTTGTCCAAAAACAATATGATTTTTAAGAATAAATTAAATTATTAATTATAAGTAAAAATAACTCTACCCTTGATTTTGAATTTGTCTAACTACCGTCAAAGCTGAATAACTGACCCCCGCAGTTCCTTCTCCAGGGTGGGTAGAATCACCAACTAACCACAAATTATTAATAGGAGTACGATTGGCAAAACCAAAGGGTCCAAAGGTGGAAATTCTTTGACCAATACCGCCTACAATTCCCTTTTCTCTGCCTGTATAATTAGCAAAAGTGCGAGGTGTGGCTGCTTCTACATAAATGATAGTTTCTGGTTTTAAATAGAAATATTGGGAAAGTTTGGATATTGCTTCTTGGGTGAATTTTTGTTTTAACTCTTCATAATTTTCAGTTTCCCACCAGGGAGTAAAATCAACAAAGGAAGAAGCGATAATTGTGGCTTTTCCTAATGGTGCGCGGCCGTCTCCTTCATGACTTACAGATACAAATAGAGAATTATTTTCGCCAATTGGTCCGTTAATATCATATAAAAATTGTAAATGTGGTGGACAATTAAGAGGAATTGCACTTTTTTCTACACCTATATAAACAACAAAAGCACCAGAAGCAGGAGGTAGTTTTTCTACTCTTTGTTTATATCCCCAAGGGGCGTTTTCTCCTAATAGTTGAACTAAGTTTTCAACTGTAACGTTAGCAATTATATGATTTGCTGCTTCTGTCCAAATTTCTCCGGTTTTCTGATTTTTAATGATTACAGATTTAGCTTGGTTATTTGCAACTTTGATTTTTTCGACAGTATGTCTCATTAATAATTTACCACCATCTCGTTCTAAAGATTCTACCAAGCGATCGCTCAAAACTTGCATACTCCCTTGTAAATGAAATAATCCTTGGGGTAATTGGGATACATTCAAAGCTGTAGCTGCATAAAGTAAAGCGGTTTCTTCTGCACTGACTTGGGAATATAATTTAAGTTGTAAATCTAAAAATGTCCGCAATCTTTTGTCATTTCCTAAACCACATAATCTTAAGGCATCTCCCACTGTAAATAAAGTAAAAGGTGCAGTTAGAAATGTACTCGGACGCACTGCTTTAATTAATTGTTTTAAATCCCATAAATTACGCGGTGGTAACACAGGATCACGTCCTTGAAATTCCCAACTAGCATTAAATAAAGTTGTTAATAATTGCCAAAAAGATTCACTTCCCGGAAACTGTTTTTGGCGTTCTTCTTGCCATTTTTCCGCATCACGCCAGACATTAATGGGTGTAGACTCTCCTGGAAGATATACCGCACAAGCTGGGTCACAAGGTGTAGCTGCGGGTAATTCTATATTTAATTCCGAGAAAATGCGGTGATGAATTCCCCCAGGTTCTAAACCTGCAACTTGCGTCGCACCAACATCAAAGGTAAATCCTTGACGCTTAAAAGTGGAAGCACAACCACCGGGAACTATTGCTTGGTCAAGAATAAGGACATTATAGCCTCTATGTGCTAATAATGCTCCGGCTGTAAGTCCACCTATACCTGCACCAATGATAACAATACGGGATTTATTGTTTTTATTGGTATAATTTATCACTGATTATTACCTTTAAATTCTTCATATTACTCATTATTAGTTTATCTTATCAAACAAGAGACTAAATATATATTATTAACCTCTGCCATTAAAATAAGAGACATAGAAGTAACAAATTGGTTTATACTGTAAACAGTAAAAGTTTAAGAAATATTAAATTCTCTGTTTTGAGTGTATTTATGCAATGTATTGTTAATCGTCGTGATCAGTTTTCAGCAATTTCTCGGTATTGGTTGCCAGAACTGAGTGAAATCGAGAATTTGCAAAAATTTGGTGCTTACTCGAAATTTCCTGGACACGGACACAACTATGTTTTATTCATATCCATGCTTGGGGAAATAGATGAGTATGGAATGGTGCTGAACCTGTCTGATGTGAAACACGTTATCAAAAGGGAAATTACTGGTCAACTAGATTTTTCCTATCTCAATGACGTGTGGACAGAATTTCAACCAACTCTCCCCAGTACGGAAAATATTGCCAGGGCGATTTGGCAACGTTTAGCACCTCACTTACCTTTGGTTCGTGTCCAGTTATTTGAAAATCCTCAACTTTGGGCAGATTATAGAGGAGAGGGAAAACAAGCTGATTTGACTATTAGAACTCATTTTAGCGCTGCTCACCGTCTAGCGCCTAACCTCAGTGCTGAAAAATATGGTAAGTGTACCAACACCCACGGGCACAACTATCATCTAGAAGTGACTGTAGAGGGGGAAATAGATTCACGCACTGGTATGGTTGTAAATGTAGCCGCTTTAAATCAAGTAGTAGAAGATTATGTAGTTAAAATATTTGATCACTCTTGTTTAAATGATGATATTCCTTATTTTGCCGATATTGTGCCGACAACAGAGAATATTGCCCGTTACATTAGTAATCTACTAGAATCACCAATTGATGAATTGGGAGTGAAACTATCCAACGTTAAACTGTTTGAAAGTCATCAACTTTGGGCAGATTATACGGGTAATGATATGCAGGGTTATCTCAACATTAGCACTCACTTTAGCTCGGCTCACAGATTGGCTCACCCTGATTTGAGTTTACCAGAAAATACAGAAATTTATGGTAAATGCGCTCGTATAAATGGACATGGTCATAATTATCAATTAGAACTGACTGTTAAGGGAGAAATTGACCCCTCTACAGGGATGGTTATTGATTTAGGGGCTTTAAATCAGGTAATTACAGATTACATTGTTGAGCCATTTGATCACACTTTTTTAAATAAAGATATTCCTTTCTTTGCTAAAGTTGTACCAACTGCAGAAAATATTGCCCTTTATATTAGTAATACTTTGCGATCGCCTATTCAAGAATTAGGAGCGAAACTTTACAAAGTTAAACTCGTTGAAAGTCCCAATAACGCTTGCGAAATCTATATAACTGATTGATAATCATAACAAGATTTTGATCATCTCAGTATACAGCGTTTTCCGCACTGATGAGGTACAAAATTGAATCATCAAACTCTTGTGGTGCGGGCATTTTGCCCGCTAGATATATACCTTGTAAAACGGGGAAGTGCTATATTTAAAACTGAGATTATAGCAGTTCCCATGATCGTTTTCTTAGTTTCTATTCCCGTTGACAACTTCTTTATAAAATGCTTCTAGTCCCACTATACAAGCTTGATCATCAAATAGATAATGATGATTTTGACTCATCATTTCTGAAATACTATTTCGCCAATTTTTATCTATTCCTAATTTCACAGCAATATCAATATATTCTGCTTCATTTTTAGCAATAGTGTCTGTTACTCCTAGTAGTTTTAAAAAACTATCTGTATGACGGCCACGCATAAATTCCCCCGGACAAGTGACAATGGGAAGATTGCAAGCTATAGCTTCTAAGCTAGTGTTACCACCTGACCAAGTAAATGTGTCTAAGTAAACGTCTGAAAGCAAATTAATCATTACATAATCTAGTCGTGCTGGAATATTCAGGTGGACACAGTAATCTTCACTATTTAGCCCTACCGCAGCAAAAGCACGTTCTAAACGAGGCTTTAATACGGTACCTCGTAAAAAGACAAATTTAGCTTGAGAGACGCGACTAGCAATTTCTGCTAATATGAAATCGTATTGGGGTAAGTATTTAAAAGGTGCTTGACAACATAAATAAATTATATCATTATCACTTAAACCGTAATTTGAACGAGTTTTAACAACTGGGGGAATATAGGGTTCGGGGTAAGCAACACCAATATTAGGTAATAAAATCAATTTTTCTGAATAATGTTCTTGAGCATTTTCTCCTTCCATTAATTGGCTAGATAAAAAATAATCAATTGTTGGTAAACCTGTGGTTACAGGGTGTCCCCAAGCTGTACATTGTACAGGTGCAAGTCGCAACCCTGCCATTTGCATGGTCGGTGCATCCATACCAATTTCAGGATAAACTAAAATGTGTAGTTTATCAGTCATTATCTGTTGACAAACTGCTGGTAAATTCCCAGGAATATGATAGAAAAAATCGCTATATTCTTGAAATTTTTCAGTAATTGGATCTGGTTGATTACCTGTGTAGTAACAGTAGATTTCAAAGTTATCATGATCACAGTATTTTAACCAACCAGTTAACCACAGTGTTCCGCTATAAGAATGTAGATAGTTAGAAGCATAACCGATGCGGATTTTATGATTTTCTTTGAGAGGAGGCATTAATAATGGCATACTCCACTGAGGATAATTAGCTTTCATAATTTGATGAAGCCAATTACCATATTGAGATTGTAAAACTAGAACATTATCTGCTTGATAAGGAAGATAAAAGTTTGTCCAACAACTGGTAGCAATGAGGGTATTTTGTTGGTCTTCAATATTATTGAGGGGAATATTATTAATTAAATTATCAAGTCCTTGCTTAAATCTTTTTCGGTAAGCATCAATTTCTTCTACTTGATCATAAACACTAGGTAAGAGAAGATTAAAAAGTAATTGAAATGTGCGATTATTAGGTAAGTTTTCTAAAGCTATATTAGCAGCCCTAATTGCCTCTTGAATACGTCCACTCATTTGATAATTAACAATTACAGTGAAGTGAAGTTTTACATCAAGTGGATATAGTTTAATTCCTGCTTGAAGAACAGCAAAACATTGTTCAAGAAGATTAAGTTGTCTGAAACATTCGCTAAAACTCCAGTAAAATTCAGGATTACCTATTTGAATTTGTTGGAATTTTTGATATTGTATAATTGCTTCTTGATACTTGCTTTGAAAAAATAAGCTATTTCCTAGTTGAAAAAAAAACTGTTCTGCACTTGCTTCTTTTAAATTTTCCAGAGAATATAAAGGAATTTGCTCTACTTGTTTGTTGACAATTACCTTTTGATTTTCATGTTGTAAAGAAACTCTCGCATTAATACGAGGAATTAAATTTTCCCACTGAATTTCATTCAAATCAATGATTAAAGAAATTGTTAATTCCTCAGTTATATCTATTTCTGCTTCCATCATGAGATTCATAGCTATAGCCGCTAGAACAATATCCGCTTCTTCTGCGGAAGTATCCCCAACATCAATTAAAAGTGTAATTTTACTTTTATGATTTGCTAAAATTTGAATAACTTGCTGTAATTCCCAGCCTAAATTATCTTCATCTACTGACCAATCTGGGAAAATAACTATATTAATTTCTTGTAATTTCAAGTCATTTATCAGTTTGCTGTTTTGGTATTTTTCCGAATTAAAATATCTATACCAGTCTTGCGATAATTTATTTAAGACAGAGATAACATGAGGTTTTCCATGAAATCCAAAGGTGTTTTCCCAAGAGAAGTTTTCAATTTCTTCTATAGTTTGCTCAAAACTAAATTTAATAGCCACTTCTAAAGGTGCAAATTTAATACCTTGATCTTTAAACCATTCATAAAAATATTGACAGATAATCAAATCTTCTGATAATGAAGATGTTTTTGTATGATCAAAATCTAACTTTGAGCATACTTCTAATAGTTTTTTACTTCTTAAAGAAAAACCACCATTACCTACTCTATTTTTATTTAAGTCAAGTATATCTACTGTCTGACCTTGGGAGTTAACTAAATGAGATTGATTACGCCAAGGTGCGCCAATATAATCATAATTTAAAAATTCCTCTGACCACAACTGAGGATTGATAATAAAACCATCTCCTTGTGTAACTAGGCAAAATTCAGTCTCTATAAATGAATTAAGCTCTTTGATTATAAATCTGCTATATTCAACTAAATTCTTGATAGGATGAATTTTAATAATTTCTAATTGGGGAAAAAGTTCCAAATAACTTTGATCAATTTCCTCAGATGTAAAGAACAATACTCTATTAAAGTTTGCGTTTAAATTGGAAATTACTAAACTTAGTAAAGTAAGTTCTATCTCTACGGAAGATATGGTGACTAGAGTTATATTTTGGAGATTGATTTTATTTGTATTTTTATCCAGTAAATGAATAGCATTATTCAATAATTCTGTGATATTAATAGTCTGTTGTGTTTTAGCTAAAGATCCACTATAAAAAGTTCTTTCAGTAAAATTATCTGCTTGGGTATCTCTGACTATGAAAGGAGGATGTTTTAAAGGAAACTGCATTTCTTCAACTGGTATATTAGCTAAAATACTATTTGTATCTGTTGCATGAGTTCCTTCTTTTCCAAAACCAATATTAGAAACTAAATTGATATTTGGTAAAACACTTAAACCTTGATTTATATAACAAGCAAATAACCAAGGATAATCCCAGGTATCAAAACCTTCATACATACCTTGGAAAGTTGCTGACCAATATCTAAATGCTTGTTCATCTTGGAGAATATCAAATAGCCAATTTTCATTTTTAACTAGAGGCCAAAGCTCCATAGTATCATCATAATATTGCCATGCTCTTTTCCAAGTAGCCCATCCCCAACAATGATTATAACGAGAAAAATAATAACTATAATTTCGTCTTTTTTGTCCAAACTGAAGATTTTGTCCAGAAACTAACATGATTTTGGTATTATGACGATACTCTTCTAATAATTCTTCACAAAAGCGAAAGAAACTAGGATCAGGGAGACAATCATCTTCTAAAATAATTGCTTCTTCAACTTGAGAAAATACCCAATCTAGTCCAGTATAAATTCTCTTTCTACAACCTAAATTAACATCAGAGTAATTAGTTAATACTTCACACTTCCAGTCAACTTGATGAATAATTGCTCTAGCAGCAAGACACTTTTCTTGTTCTCCAATTTTATTCGCTCTTGCACCATCAGCAATAACCAATAATTTGGGAGGTTTAGCTTCACGAATTTTTTCAAAAACTCGCTGAGTTACATCGGGACGGTTAAAAATGATAAAACATACTGGAGTTTTTAATTGCCATTTACTCATAAAATTTTATTCTTAGGTAATTGTAAAAATTCTAATTAAAAAGAAAACTTTCCTGTCATTGATGTCTTTGGTTTATAATGATTTGGATACTTTTCAATTACTAACACACTATCATAGAAATGAAGTCCAGTACAAGTTTTTGTTAAATAAGATGGTGTTAGTCCGTGATCTTGTGAATGCCAAGCATTAAGTTGATCAATGAAATTTTTAGCATACTCAATGAAAGTACCTTCTTTTTTATAGCCACCACCATATCCTGACCAGTAGCTTGTATGTAAATCTTCAACTAAATATATTCCTCTTTCTTGAACTGCCGGGTATAATTCTTCAAACGAACATATTTGTTGTTCCATTGTATGACCACCATCGTCAATAATAATATCAACTGTTCCTATTGTATTTCTTACATACTGCAGAAAATCTCTATCTGTCTGACTACCAATAAAAATTTTAATGCGATCTTCCTCTAATTCTTGACATCTTGGGTCAATATCAATTCCGTAAATATGTGCCGCTTCACCAAAATAATTTTTCCACATCTGTAATGAACCACCGTGAAATACACCAATTTCCAAGATTTTTACAGGTGATTTTCTAAAACGAGAAAAATGATTGTGGTAAATATCAAAATAGTGATGCCATTTGTGGATTAATCTCCCTTGATTTTGACAAAAGTATTGCCAAAGGGGATTATCATTACCTGAATTTGGCCTAATGATGATATTGTGATCAAGTAAATTAGTAATATTTTCGAGTTGCTGCAATATTGAGATTTTATTTCTGTTTATCTCAATAGTTTTATTATTCAATTCTTCTAAAGTCCAACAAGGTAATTCTAATCCTATTTGATTAATAAATTCTTTGTTTTCACTTTCTAAAATAATTCTAGACTGTAAAATTGGCAATAAGCCTTTATATTCTTCTCGTGAATTTGTTTTGAATAAATTAAATTGTGGTAATTTATCGTCATCAGTTTCTATATTTCCTTGATAACAAAGATTAAGTAAAACATCTGCTAATAAGAAGTTCGCATCTTCTAAATTAGTATTTTGGATATCAATAAGTAAGGCAATATCACTATTATTAGGATGGTCAATAATAGCTTGACATAGATTTACCAATTGTTCAAATATTACCTCCATAGATTGACTCCAATCTGGAAATATAATTAGATTAATATTTCTTAAATTTAGTGGATAATTATTTTCTTCTGATTTTATAGCTTTTAATACAGCATGA
>Ga0082207_1001547_pt1 | contig 10759 bp, 6 predicted proteins | sample LakMenEpi10Aug09_FD_71540 | JGI IMG/M metagenome (GOLD analysis project Ga0082207, IMG submission 71540) | reverse complement strand
ACTGACGGAATCCGTGGCTCTTGGCGGCTACCTGTTTGTGGGGCATTCCGAGAGCCTGATTGGCGTGCGGCACAAACTGCGGGCGGCATGGCCAAGCGTTTACATTCGGCCGGAGTGAGGGGATGGGACCAACCATGAGCAATGGCACGAAACAGCGGATTCGAGTCCTCGTCGTCGACGATTCGGCGCTTGTCCGCAAGGCGATCAGCGACGCCCTGAGCCAAGATCCCGAGATTGAGGTGGTGGGTACCGCCTGTGATCCCTACGTGGCCCGCGAGAAGATCGTCGCCCTCGATCCCGATGTGCTGACGCTCGACCTCGAGATGCCGCGGATGGACGGCCTCACGTTCCTGCGGATTCTCATGCAGCATCATCCGCTGCCGGTCGTGGTCGTGAGCTCGCTGACGCAGGCCGGGTCGCAGGCGGCGATGGACGCCGTCGAGGCCGGTGCGGTGGACGTGCTCGCCAAGCCAGGCGGCCACACAACAGTCGGCGAGCTCGCCGAAAAGCTCGCCTTCCACGTGAAGGCCGCGGCTGCCTCGACGCGGTTTCGATCTCGCAGGCTCCGGAGCGTCGGTGCCGCATCGGCAACACCGGCGGCGCCTCCCACTCCAGGGAATGCGGCCCAGAAGCCGGCGTTCTCAGGCCGCTCCGATCCCCGTCAGCTGATCGTGATCGGCTCTTCCACGGGTGGCATCGAGGCGCTCCGCACGGTCCTGCCGCAGCTTCCTGAGGGTCTGCCCCCGATCGCCATCGTGCAGCACATCTCCGCCTATTTCTCCAAGGTGGTGGCCGAGCGGCTCAATGCCATCTGCCCGTTCACGGTCTGTGAGGCCGAGGACGGCATGCTCATTCAACGGGGGATGTGTGTCATCGCTCCGGGCGACCACCACCTGACCGTGCAGTGGGAGGGAGACTCCTACCGCGCGAGGCTCGTCCAGACTCCGGCGATCCATCACTGCCGGCCGTCGGTCGACGTCTTGTTTCGCTCGGCGGCCGAAACCGGCGGGAAGCGGGTCGTGGCGGCGCTGCTCACCGGCATGGGAAGCGACGGAGCGCTCGGCCTGAAAGCCATCCGTGAAGCCGGGGGTACGACGATCGCCGAACACGAGAAGACGTGCGTCGTCTACGGCATGCCGCGGGCGGCAATTCAGCTGGGGGTCGTCGACCAGGTCGTCCCGCTGCCTCTCGTCGCCGAGGCGATCCTGGAGTCGGTCGCAAAGAAGCGGTAGGCCGGGTTCGACTCCATCGCGCGGGTCGGGTGTGACCCGCATACGGAGCGCAGGTTTTCAACCTGCGGCACATCCGGCACAGGTTGACAACCTGTGCTACTCAGCATTCATCCGTAGCGCAGGTTTTCAACCTGCGGCACATTCCGGCACAGGTTGGAAACCTGTGCTACTCGGCATGCACCCGTAGCGCAGGTTGTTAACCTGCGGCACATTCCGGCACAGGTTGACAACCTGTGCTACTCAGCATGCATCCGTAGCGTAGGTTGTTAACCTGCGGCACATTCCGGCACAGGTTGAAAACCCGTGCTACTCGGCATGCACCCGTAGCGTAGGTTGTTAACCTGCGGCACATTCGGCACAGGTTGACAACCTGTGCTACTCACCGCGTGACCCGTCGTAGACGCGGTCTAGAAGTTTCGGAAGTTGGCGTCTTCGACGTCGGTGAGCCGGTCGTCCGGCATCACGATATGCGGGGGCTTGCGGCGCACCTCGGCGACGCGTTCGTCGAGCCGGGTTCCGTTCGTCAAAGCCGACGCCGTTCCGGCCTGCGCCGCCCGTCTGGGAAGTTGGCGGACCGGCGCGGCATCGTGGCCGTCCTCGGCCTTTGAGGTGCTCGCGATCAGCGTTCGCAGTTGCTCCACGTTGTCTTGGAGCAATCTGGCCTGAGCGTTGAGTTCCTCCGCCGCAGACGATGTCTGCTCGGCGCTCGAGGCGTTGCCCTGGGTCACCTTGTCCATCAGGGTCATCGCGTCTCCCACCTGACGGATCCCCTGGGCTTGTTCCTTGGCGGCGGCCGCGATCTCAGCGACGAGCGTGTCGGCCTCGGTCACCTTGTCGACGATCTCCTCGAGTGACGCCCCGACGTTCCCGCAGGTCTTCGACCCGCGTTGCGTGGAGACGATGGCGGCCTCGATTTTTTCGGCTGTTTCCTTGGCAGCGGCAGCACTCCGCTGGGCCAGCGATCGAACCTCGTCGGCCACCACTGCGAAGCCAGCCCCGGCCTCGCCTGCCCGGGCCGCCTCGACGGCGGCGTTGAGGGCCAGGATGTTGGTCTGGAAGGCGATCTCGTCGATGTTCTTCACGATCTTCGAAATATCGAGGCTCGACGTTTCGATCGACTTCATGGCGACGGTCATGTCGTCCATCGTGAGGCGGCCGGTCTGGGCGGCGAGCCGGGCCTGGTTGGCGAAATCCTTCGCTTTTTCGGCATTCTCAGCAGTGGCCCGGATCATCGCGGAGATTTCCTCCAGCGAGGCGCCGGTCTCCGTGACCGAGGCCCCCTGCTCACTGCATCCCGTCGCCAGCGACCGGCTGGCCGCCGAGAGCTGCGACGAACTCGACGCGGTCTGGTCGGCTCCCTGCTGCAGCGATTCTGAGATCCCCCGGAGGGTGTTGTTTGTCTTGTCGATCCCTGCCTGGATGGCGTTGTTAATCGACTCGAGGGCCGCTTGTGTGGAACGAACGGTGCTCCAGCCGATCAGGGTGCCCACGAGCGTGGAGATGAGCATTGCCGGAATGATCGTCCACAGGGTCCGCGAGACCTTCTGTCCGGCCGTTTCGGCCTCCTTGGACGCGAGCGCAATGTTGTAGTCGATGTCCTTGTTAAAGCCCTCGACGGTGTGGTCAAGAAGAGGGTCAACCTCAGCTCGCATGAAGCTCACCGCCTCCGCCGTCTTCTGCCCGCTCGTCATCTCGATCACCTTGTCGGCGGCAGTCAGGAACTCCTGCCGGGCTGTATTCGCCCCCGTGAAAAGCCGTTGATCCTCGGCATCGGAAAACAGCGTCTGGTACTCACCACAGAGCCTGTCGGCTTCCTTCCGCTGGGTGTCGAACGCGGCCTTCGCGGCGAGCTTGACTGTCTCGTTATCCGACTGCTCGACGAGCTGCCGGACCGCCTTGGCCACGCCGTTGTTGAGCTGGATGATCTTGTTGAGCGTGACGACCGACGGCACCGAGTTGGTCGCGAGATTCACGACGTTTTTGTTGATGCCGAGGGTCTGCCAGATCGCCCACAGCCCGCCGAGGATCGCCAGCAGGATCACGATGCAGAATCCGGTGCCAATGCGCCGGGGAGTGGCCGAGGTGTTCATGGACGATGGGCTCGCACGATGCTGAGACGCATCCGTGGCCCCGCCAGGCCGTGATGCTCGAAACACCGCCAGAAGGCGGGCCGTCCGGCAAACTTTGCGCAAGCGGCAAAGGGAGCCTACCTTGCGTCGACGCGCGCCGCAATTTTCACGGTGTTTTGGGCACAGATTCACCTTGGCCCACGTGCCAGGGGCTGGGGCACGCCATGATCGCCCCCGCGAGCTTTTCGACCGAGCAGGGAGCCGAGCCCTCGGCCTTGTTATTGATCGTGATGAAGACGTCGCGGCCATGCGCTGCAGCCCGCGCGGCGAGGCTCGCAAGGGTTGTCCGGGTGGGTGGGTCTTCCTGAATAAGTCGATTGAACGGAAAGTACGCCTGCTTCGCTTCCTCATAGCGGTGGCCCGCGTGGAGGTTCCAGCGGGCGACGAGCGGCACGTGGCAGTCGTCGCGATCGAGCCCCAAGGCGGCAGCCTGCTCGGCCACAGGGGGCATGCGGGCGTGCACGGCGAGGCACGGCACCGCCCCTGAGTCGCGAAGCCCGGCGGCAAAGGAGCTGCAGGCGAGTTCCGGATCGCGAACCTCGACGGCGAGCGTCACCGAGCGCGGTGTTCGGCCGCGGAGGACGGCCATGAAGGCGGCGATCCGTGCCGTGATTCTCGGGAGGTCGGAGGTGAGTCGCCGGCCGAGTGGCGGAAACTGAAACACGAGCGGGCCGGCCTTTGGGCCGAGGCCGGCCACCGCCGGCTCCACGAACGTGGCCGCTGCGGCTGCCGCATCGAGAAACGTAGGGTTGTCGCGGGCCGGCTCGCCGCTGCCGGGTTTCCGCAGCGCGGGGTCGGTAAACGCGGCCGGCGCCTTGATGACGAACCGAAACGTCTCCGGTACTTGCGCGGCGTAGGCCGCGAACTCCTCGCGCGTGAGCGGCGCGTAGAACGTGCGGTCGAGGCTCACCGTTCGCAGGAGCGGATGGGCGGCGTAGGCGGGAAGGCCGTGGCGGGCGAGCACCTGCTCGGTGGCAGGTTTTCCGTTTCGCGGCGCGAACACGAGGCCCGTCCACCCTGGGAAGGACCAGCTCGACGTCCCGAGATGGATTGCTGCGGGCAGCGAACGGCCAAGGCGTCGCACTTCGTCGATCACGTCGGCTGGGTCGACTGCGTCGGTGTCGCCAAAGAGAGAGAGTTGCAACGTCACGTCACTTCCCGGACCAGCCGGGTCGCCGGCTCGCCTGCTTCACCCAGGCAGCGAACTGCGCCTCGTCGAGCACGTCGGCCGACGTCCCGCTTCCAGCCCGGCATGGCCGCGATGTAGGCCTGCACGGGCGCATCGCCGTCGGCTTTCGCGATCTGCGGGTTGCCGCCGGCAAGGAGGGCCGGTTTTCCGCGTGTGCGGGCCTGCGGTCGCGGCTTTTTTGAGCCCGGTGGTTTTGCTTTGGCCATGGCTTCTCCAGAATGGCGGCCAAGTCTACCCGCGTCAAAAGCGGGCGATGCTCATCCTTTAGAATGTCGAGCAACAACGCCGGGTTGAATGCCGCATGGCGGCCCTGCCCGCCACGGATTGGGATCGTCGGAGTAGCAACTTTGACCCATAAGGCATGGAGCGGCATGTGACAGAGTCTCGACGGCCCTCGCTCACTGGTTCGCTCGCGGCGCTCGCCAGCCGGCTTGACGGCGAGGTGACGTTCGACGGCCTGGCAGTCACCGCCTATTCGACCGACGCCTCCGAATACCAGGAGCGGCCGCTCGCCGTGGCCTTTCCCAAGTCGGAGGCCGATGTCCGCGAACTGGTGCGGTTTGCCGGCGAGCACCGCGTTGGGCTGATTCCGCGTGGGGCCGGCACGTCACTGGCCGGTCAGGTGGTCGGCAACGGAATCGTGATCGACCTCGGGCGTTACCTCAACGAGATCGTGTCGCTCGATGTCGCCCGGCGCCGCGTCCGGGTGCAGCCCGGCGTGGTCCGCAACGAACTCAACCGGTTTCTGGCGCCACACGGCCTGTTCTTCGGCCCGGAAACCTCGACCGCCAACTGGGCGATGCTCGGCGGCATGGTGGGCAACAACTCGTGTGGATCCAACTCGATCGCCTACGGTTCGACCCGGGATCACCTGCTGTCGGCCCGCGGTTTCCTTGCAGACGGCAGCGAGGTCACATTTGGGCCGCTCGGGCCGCTCTATGTCGAGGCCAAGCGACTTGCGGCCGATTCGCTGGAGACGCGGATCTACCGCGAGATCGCGGCGATCCTCGGCGATGAGGACAACCGCCAGCTCGTCCGTGACTCGTTCCCGCGGCCTGAGGTCACTCGCCGCAACACCGGTTACGCCCTCGATGCCCTGATGCATTCGTCGTACTTCGATTCGGAGGTGGAAGACGACTTCAATATGTGCCGGCTGCTCGCGGGCTCCGAAGGCACGCTGTTCATCGGCGTCGAGTTTGAGCTCAACCTGATCCCGCTGCCGCCCCCCGCCGCGCTGCTCGTGGTCCACTGCCACACGGTGGACGAGGCGCTGCGGGCCGCCGTCGTGGCCATGCGGCATCGGCCCACAGGCTGCGAACTGATTGACGACAAGATCCTCGAGTGCACAAAGGCCAACCTCGAGCAGTCGCGGAACCGTGACTTCGTGGTCGGGGATCCCGGTGCCGTGCTGGTGGTGGAACTGCGACACGAGTATCGGCCCACGCTCGAGGCGCTGCTCGGCCGGCTTGAGAGCGACCTGCGGGCGGCGGGGCTCGGCTTCGCCTATCCCCTGCTCTTTGGCAGCGACGGCGACAAGGTCTGGGAACTGCGTCGGGCCGGGCAGGGCCTGGTGAATAACGTGCCGGGTGACGCCAAACCCCGCGAGATCGTCGAAGACACGGCTGTCGCGGTCGAGGACCTACCAGCCTACATCGCCGAGTTCGACCGGCTGCTCGCCGAGAAGTATGGCATCGACTGCATCCACTATGCACACGCCGGCGCCGGTGAGCTCCACCTGCGGCCGCTGTTCGACCTCCACTCGCCGGCGGGTCTGAAGATGTTTCGCGACGTGGCCACCGACGTCGCGGCGCTCGTGAAGAAATACCGCGGCTCCTTGAGCGGCGAGCACGGCGACGGCCGGCTCCGCGGCGAGTTCATCCGCTCGATGGTGGGTGAGGCCTGCTACGACCTCTTCGTTCGTGTGAAGCGGGCGTTCGACCCGCAGGGTATCTTCAACCCCAGCAAGATCGTCGACACGCCGCCGATGGATACCTCCTTGAGGATTCTTCCGGGCGAGCCGCCACCGCGGCACGAGACGCTCTTTCGATTCGCCGATACCGGTGGCGTCTTGCGGGCGGCGGAAAAATGCACCGGCGTGGGCCAGTGCCGCAAGTCGCACCTCGCCGGCGGCACGATGTGCCCGAGCTACATGGCGACGCGGGACGAGACGCACACCACGCGGGCTCGGGCCAACGTGCTCCGCCAGACGCTCGCCGGCACGCCGGCCGACGCGAATCCATGGCGGCGGCCCGAACTCGCCGAAGTGATGGACCTCTGCCTTTCGTGCAAGGCCTGCAAGAGCGAGTGCCCGTCGAATGTCGACATGGCGCGGCTCAAGGCGGAGTGGCAGCAGCACTGGCACGACGCCCACGGCGTGCCGCTGCGGGCCCGGCTCGTGGCCGACTCGGCTGCGATGCTCCGCCTCGCGGCCGTGGTGCCTTGGGCCTACAACCTGCTGGTTCGAACGCCGCTCGTCTCGCAGGCGGTAAAGATGGCGGCCGGCTTCGCACTCGGTCGATCACTGCCCACGCTGCCGCGGACCACACTCTCGGCGTGGCTGCGACGGCGGCCGCCGCGCGGGCCGGCCCCGAACGGCCGCGTGTACCTGTTCGTCGACGAGTTCACCGACACGCTTGATGCCGACATCGGCATCAAGGCGGTGGAACTGCTCGAGGCCCTCGGCTACGAGGTCGTGGTACCACGGCACGTTGACAGCGGCCGGGCCCAGCTCTCCACGGGGCTCGTTCGGGCCGCCCGCGATCTGGCAACGACCAACGTCGAACTCCTCGACCCGGTCATCAGCGACGAGGCGCCGCTGGTGGGCATCGAACCGTCGGCGATCCTCTCGTTCCGCGACGAGTATCCCGACCTCGTGCCCGCACCGCTCGCCGACGCTGCGCGGCGGCTGGCGGGCCGGACGCTGCTCATCGATGAGTTTCTCGCCCGCGAGGCCCGCCGCGGGCGGATCACGGCCGACGCGTTCACCTCTGCCTCGCGGCGGATCGCCCTCCACGGCCACTGCCACCAGAAGGCGCTGTCGAGTGTCGCCGATTCTTCCGCGATCCTCAGCCTGCCGCGGAACTACTCGGTGGAGACGATCCCCAGCGGCTGCTGCGGGATGGCGGGGTCGTTCGGCTACGGCCGGGAGCACTTTTCGATCTCGATGAAGATCGGGGAACTGGTGCTCTTTCCGTTCGTGCGATCGGCGGAGCGGCTGACGCTGATCGCCGCTCCCGGAACGAGCTGTCGCCACCAGATCGCCGACGGCACGGGCCGGCGGGCGCTGCACCCCGTCGAGATTCTCCACGCGGCGCTCGCCGCGCCGCCAGGCGGGAGTGAGGGAGTGAGATCGTGAGAGGGATCATGGGCTTGGGCATGAACCGAGTCGTGTTGGCCTTGGGCGTCGCACTCAGAGTCGCCGGGATGGCCGTCGCCGAGCGGCCAAACGTGGTCTGGATCGTGGCCGACGACATGTCGCCGAACTTCGGCTGCTACGGTGAGACGGCTGTTGCCACTCCCCACGTCGACCGGCTCGCCCGTGAGGGCACGCGGTTTGCGCACGCCTACGTCACCGCCCCGGTCTGTTCGCCGAGCCGTTCAGCGCTGATCACCGGCATGGAACAGACGGCGATCGGGGCCGAGCACCACCGCAGCGGTCGCGGAGAACTCACGATTCGGCTGCCGAAAGACGTGCGGCCGATTCCCGAGCTATTTCGCGCGGCCGGCTACTACACCTGCATCGGAAGTGGCGAGCACCGCGGGAAGGGCACCGACAGAACGGGCCAAGCGGCTCAGGGCGGCGGCAAGACGGACTACAACTTTGAGTGGGATGCCGGCATGTACGACGGGGCTGACTGGTCGGGTCGCCGCCCTGGTCAGCCGTTCTTCATGCAGGTGACGCTCTTGGGCGGAAAGCTGCGAGAAAGCCAGCGAGGCGGGGAGCAGATTGCCAGCCGCGCCGATGCGGAGCTCGGCGGCCGGACGGACAGTGCCACCGTCAGCATGCCCCCGCATCTCCCCGACGATCCCGTGCTCGTGGCCGACCGCGCGGCCTATTTCGATGCCGTCCGGTTCACCGACGCCGAGGTTGGCCAAGTGCTCGCCCGGCTGGAGCGCGAGGGCCTCCTCGACACTACGGTCGTCGCCTTCATGACAGACCACGGCATCAGCCATGCCCGGGGCAAACAGTTTCTCTACGACGAGGGAACGCATGTGCCGCTGATCGTCTGCGGGCCCGGCATTCCGGCTGGTGCTGTCCGCGAGGATCTCGTGGAACACATCGACCTCGCCGCAGTGTCGCTGGCGGTGGCGGGCATCCCGGTGCCGACCTGGATGCGGGGCCGTGATCTCTTTGCGAAGGGCTTCGTCGCTCGGGATGCCGTGTTCGCGGCCCGCGATCGTTGCGATGAGACGGTCGATCGAATCCGAAGCGTGAGGACCGAGCAGTACCTCTACATCCGCAACTTCTATCCGCGGCGACCCCACCTCCAGCCCAACGCCTACAAGGATGGGAAGCTCATCCTGAAGCGGCTTCGGGAGCTGCACGAAGCCCGCTCGCTGCCGGAAGTGACGGAGCGACTGCTGTTTGCCCCGGAGCGGCCCGAGGAGGAACTCTACGCCTGGCGCGACGACCCGTGGCAGTTGACGAATCTGGCTGCCGATCCGGGGCATGCCAACGCTCTGGCCGCGCTCCGTGACCGCCTCGATCGCTGGATGATCGAGACCGGCGACAACCATCCCGAATCCGAGGCGATGTACGACAGCGACATGCGCGTCTACCTCGGCCAGGGGAATCAGATCACGGAAGAGAACATCGCCACGATGAAGCGCTGGGCGGCGGAGGGTCGCTAGCGACACGATCGGGTATTCTCGGTGGCCACTGGAGAATACGCATGGCGAAGTCCACCGCACCCGCGACCATCGTCTGGTTTCGAAGCGACCTGCGGCTTGATGACAACCCGGCGCTGCTGGCGGCGGCGGAGCGCGGGGCTGTCGTGCCCGTGTTCATCTGGGCGCCAGACGAGGAGCATCCCTGGGAGCCTGGCGCCGCGTCACGGTGGTGGCTGCATCAGTCGCTCGAGCGGCTGGCGGCGGCCCTGGCGAAGGCGGGCACGCCGCTCGTGATCCGCAAGGGTCCGTCGCTCGCCGCGCTGCGGGCGGTTGCGAAGGAGACCGGCGCGACCCACGTCGCCTGGAATCGTCGCTATGAGCCGGCCGTGATCGCCCGCGACACCGCGATCAAGAAGGCGCTCACGGACGACGGTCTCGTGGCCGAGAGTTTTAACGGCTCGCTGCTCTTCGAGCCGATGCGGGTGGCCACGAAGGAGGGGAAGCCGTATCAGGTGTTCACGCCCTTCTGGCGGGCGCTGCTCACGAAGGAAGAGCCAGCGGAGCCGGTGGCCGCCCCGCGGCATCTGAGAGGCGTCGAGCAATCGCTGAAAAGCCTCGCGATCGAGTCGCTCGATCTTCTCCCCACGATCGACTGGGCCGCCACGATGCGGAAGACGTGGACGCCCGGCGAGGCCGGGGCCGGCAAGCGGCTCGATCGCTTCCTCGAGAAGGCCCTCGATGGCTATTCGGCCGGCCGCGACCGCCCCGATCACGATGGCACGAGCAGTCTTTCGGCCCACCTCCACTTCGGTGAGATTTCGCCACGGCGGGTCTGGCACGGCGTCCGCGAGGCCGTGGGCGGGAAGCCCGCGGCGAAGATCACGGCCGGCGGACCCGAGGCCTATCTTCGTGAACTCGGCTGGCGGGAGTTTGCCAACCATCTGCTCTATCACTTCCCGCACACGCCAAACGCCCCGCTGCGGGCCGACTACGCGAGGTTTCCCTGGGCGAAAGATCCCATCGGGCTTCGCGCCTGGCAGAAGGGACGCACGGGCTTTCCGATCGTCGATGCCGGCATGCGGCAGCTCTGGGCGACCGGCTGGATGCACAACCGCGTGCGGATGATCGTGGCGAGCTTTCTCGTGAAAGACCTCCGCATCACGTGGCTGGAGGGAGCGAAGTGGTTCTGGGACACGCTCGTTGACGCCGACCTGGCGGCCAACACGCTCGGCTGGCAGTGGGCGGCCGGCTGCGGGGCCGATGCGGCGCCGTATTTTCGGATCTTCAACCCCACGAGCCAGCAGGAGAAGTTCGATCCCGACGGGGACTACGTGAAGCAGTGGGTCGGTGGCGACCGTAACTACCCCGAGCCGATCGTC